>Ga0164308_10000161_pt1 | contig 35533 bp, 36 predicted proteins | sample Whisoiple_246_MG_FD_109983 | JGI IMG/M metagenome (GOLD analysis project Ga0164308, IMG submission 109983) | Soil microbial communities amended with fresh organic matter from upstate New York, USA - Whitman soil sample_246_MG | ecosystem: Environmental > Terrestrial > Soil > Unclassified >... | reverse complement strand
GGTCGAGAAAGGGTTGGCGTAGCCATCGAGCAGACCGCGGTGCCCCCTGGGTGGCGTGAACTTCTGGAAAAGATACTGTGTGCACACTGTGTGCACACAGTATCTTTTCTTTGGCGAAGGAGCCCTTTCGGCAGACACCGTGGACTTCGGAAAAAGACACTGTGTGGCCCCCCTAAAGCCGCCGTGCTGGTATGCGTAGAGCGCACATTGGGGCACAGTGCGGATGCCACGGGGCACGCAGCTGGGCCTCGACCAGACCATGATTATTACTGAAGTTTTTGGGGATCCTTGACACCCGGGCCGGAAAGTAACAATACATCCGCACATCTCGATACCAGGATTGATGGCCCTTTCGCAGTACGTGGAGACGCTCAACCTTTTGGGCGATGAAAGCCGAATTCGGCTGTGTGCGCTGCTGCGCGAGCGCGAGCTCTGCGTCTCGGATTTGGTGCGAGTCACGGGCATGGCCCAGTCGCGTGTCTCGACGCATTTGGGGCGCCTGCGTGAAGCAGGCTTCGTCTGGGATCGGCGGCAGGGCACGCAATGCTTCTATGGTTTGGCGCTCGATGCATTACCCGTCACCGCAAAGGCGGTGTTGGACGAGGCCGAGGCTTCGGAGGATCCGACCCTGATCGGCGATCTGAAACGGCTTCAAGAGCTGGAGGCCGAGCGTCGCGGGGGCTTGCCCGACTCCGTAGCGGACGATCTCGAACGCTACTACTCGCCGGGCCGCACCTGGCAGTCGCTTGCGCTCGGCATCGCCGCGCTGCTCAAGCTCGGTGACGTGCTCGACGTAGGCTCGGGGGACGGCGCGGCGGCGGCGTTGCTGGCTCCGCATTGTCGTTCGCTCACTTGCGTGGACACCAACCCACGACTGATCGATCTGGCAAAAGATCGCTTGGCCCGGTTCCCTCGGGTCGATGCACGAGTCGCCGACGTGCATGCGCTGCCCTTCGCGGATGCCTCCTTCGACGAGGTGATGATGTTTCACACGCTCACCTACGCCGAGCAGCCGGCGCGCGCGCTGGCGGAGTGTTCGCGAGTCCTGCGCCCCAATGGCCGCTTGGTGCTGCTCTGCCTCAATCAGCACCAACAGCACGAGGTGACCGCGCGCTACGGCGAACGGCATCCGGGGTTTTCCCCACGCGCAGTGCGCAGCCTGCTCTCGGCCGCGGGTTTGGACGTTCGTTCAGCCGAAATCGCCGCTCGTGAAGCCAAAAAGCCCCATCTGGAGGTGGTGCTCGCCATCGCCGAAAAAGCTCCGATCTTGCCGGCCAAACGCAACAGTCCAAAGCTCAGCTGAAACTTCTTGAACATGTCGAACCTGCATCCAATCCAAACGCTGCTTCAGAACCGCATTGCCATCATCGACGGCGCGATGGGCACGACCATTCGCACCTACGGCATGACCGAGGCAGACATCCGCGCCGAGCGCTTCAAAGACTCTCGCAAGGATCTGCTGAACAACGGCGATTTGTTTTCGCTCACGCAGCCGAAGATGATCTGCGACATCCACCGTCGCTTTCTGGAAGCTGGCGCGGACATCATCGAGACGAACACCTTTGGCGCGACCAGCATCACTCAAAGTGAGTTCTTCGTCGACGACCCGCGCGAACACGGTGGTCGTAAGGACCCGGATTTTTACCAAAAGATCATCGAGGACAAGTTTCTGGGTGATCTGGCCTGGGAGATCAACGAGCAGTCGGCGCGACAATGCCGCGAGTGGGCGGATCGCGTCGCCAATCAGGACGGCAAGCCACGCTTCGTGGCGGGCGCAATTGGCCCGCTCACCGTATCGCTTTCGAACTCCCCGGACGCCGACGACTCGGGCTTCCGCGTGTGCACGTTCGATCAGGTGAAAACGGCCTACATTCAGCAGGTCCGCGCTTTGATTGCAGGTGGCTCCGACGTGCTCTTGGTCGAGACCATTTTCGACTCGCTGAACGCAAAAGCCGCGCTCGTCGCCATCCGAGAGGTTTACGACCAAGACGGCAAGGAGCTGCCGATCATGATTTCCGCCGCAGTGGGCCGCGGCGGCGAGACCATGATCTCCGCGCAGACCATCGAGGCCTATTGGAACGCAGTCAAGCACGTCAAGCCGATCTCGATCGGTCTCAACTGCTCGCTCGGTCCCGACTTGATGTATCCGTTTTTGGCCGAGCTGTCGGAGAAGTCGAGCACCGCCATCTCCTGCTATCCGAACGCCGGGCTGCCCAACCCGCTCTCGGTCACCGGGTTCGATTTGGAGCCGCCGGACATGGCGCGCTACTTGGGCGACTTCGCGAAGAACGGACTGATCAACATTGCCGGTGGTTGCTGCGGCAACACGCCCGAGCACATCGCCGCCATCGCCAAGGCTTTGGAAGGCAAACCCCCGCGCGGCTATCGAAGCGAAGAGCGCGCGAGCGGCGCCGTGAGCGCCAGCGTTCCGGAAGCACTGGGGACGGCGAGCGCGCCGGAGCGTGAAGCCGAGCGTCCGTTGCGGCTGTCCGGATCGCAGCCTTTTACTCAGCAAATCGGCGTTTACATGATGCTCGGTGAACGCACCAACGTGGCCGGTTCGCCGAAGTTCGCCAAGCTGATCAAAGAGGGCAAGTACGAAGAAGCGGTCAGCGTCGCCCGGCAGCAGGTCGACAACGGGGCGAACGTGATCGACATCTGCATGGACGAGGGCATGATCGATGGCGTCTCGGCCATGTCCCGCTACCTGCAGCTGCTCGGCAGCGAGCCCGAGGTGGCCAAAGTGCCGTTCATGGTCGACTCATCCAAGTGGGAGGTGATCGAAGCCGGGCTCAAGTGCTTGCAAGGCAAAGGCATCGTGAACTCGATCTCGCTCAAGGAAGGCGAGGACAAGTTCCGCCAGAACGCGCGCACCGTACTCAAGTACGGCGCTGCCGTGGTGGTGATGGCTTTCGACGAACAAGGCCAAGCCGCGACCTACGAAGACAAGATTCGCATCTGCAGCCGCGCCTACCGCATTTTGGTGGACGAGCTCGGTTTTCCGCCGGAAGACATCATCTTCGACCCGAACATCCTGACGGTTGCTACGGGCATGGAGGAGCACAACAATTACGCGCTCGATTTCATCAACGCCACCCGCTGGATCAAGCAGAATCTCCCGCACGCCAAGGTGAGCGGAGGCGTCTCGAACATCTCCTTCAGCTTCCGCGGCAACAACAAAGTGCGCGAGGCCATGCACTCGGCTTTTCTGTATCACGCCATCTCGGCGGGAATGGACATGGGCATCGTCAATGCCGGCATGCTCGAGGTGTACGAGGAAATCGAGCCCGAGCTCAAAGTGCTGGTCGAAGACGTATTACTCAATCGCCGGCCGGATGCGACCGAGCGCTTGGTGGAGTTCGGCGAGAAGCTGAAGGCGGAGAGCGCCGGCACGGTCGCCACCAAGAAAGAAGCCGAGGAGTGGCGCAACGGCACCGTAGAGGCGCGCCTGTCACACGCCTTGGTCAAGGGCATCGACAGTTACATCGATGCCGACACGGAAGAAGCGCGAGCCAAGCTCGGTCGCCCGCTTTCCGTGATCGAGGGTCCGTTGATGGACGGCATGAGCGTCGTCGGCGACTTGTTCGGTGCGGGTAAGATGTTCTTGCCCCAAGTGGTCAAATCCGCCCGCGTGATGAAGAAGGCTGTCGCCTACCTGTTCCCGTTCATGGAGGCCGAGAAGGCCGAGATGGCGGCATCCGGCCAAGTCGTCAAAACGCAGGGAAAAATCGTGTTGGCGACGGTGAAGGGGGACGTGCACGACATCGGCAAGAACATCGTCGGCGTGGTGCTTGCGTGCAACAACTACGAGGTCATCGACATGGGCGTGATGGTCCCCTGCGAGAAGATCTTGGAGCGCGCCAAGTTGGAGAAGGCGGACATGATCGGCTTGAGCGGTCTGATCACGCCTTCGCTCGACGAGATGACGCACGTCGCTCGCGAAATGGAGCGCCAAGGGTTCAAATTGCCGCTGCTGATCGGCGGCGCCACGACCAGCAAAGCCCACACGGCGATCAAGATCGCGCCCCACTACAGCGAGCCAGTGGTGCACGTGCTGGACGCAAGCCGCGCCGTGCCCGTTACCACCAGCCTGCTCAGCGACGAGGGCAAAGAGGCGTTCGTTGCTAACCATCGCAGCGAGTACGAGAAACTGCGCCGTACCCACGCCTCACCCAAGCAGAAGCTACTGCCGCTCGAGCAGGCACGCTCACATCGTTCGGCCATCGACTGGAAGCCGGAGGACGTGCCGTCACCCGAGTTCACCGGCGTGCGGGTGCTCGATGATTTCCCGCTCGCAACGCTGCGTGATTACATCGATTGGACGCCCTTTTTTCATACTTGGGAGCTCAAAGGCGTGTATCCGCGCATCTTCGAACACGAAAAGTACGGCGAACAGGCGCGGCAGATCTTCGCCGAAGCCAACGCGCTGCTGGACGTGATCGTCGAAAAGAAGCTGATCACCGCGCGCGGCGTGTACGGCCTGTTTCCGGCGAACGCGGTGGGCGATGACGTCGAGCTGTACGCGGACTCCACGCGCACGCGTGTGCTGGACCGCTTCCACTTTTTGCGCCAACAAGCGCAAAAGAGCCCGACCGATCCCTGTCGCTCGCTTTCTGACTTCATCGCGCCGTTGAGCGGTGGCCTGCCGGATCACATTGGGGCCTTCGCCGTGACCACCGGCATCGGTCTGAAAGAAGTCTGCGACGGCTTCCGCGCAAAGCAAGATGACTACAACGCGATCATGGCCGAAGCGATCGCCGATCGCTTGGCCGAGGCATTCGCGGAGTGCCTGCACCAACGCGTTCGGGAAGAATGGGGCTATGGCCGGAGCGAAGATCTGACCAAGGAACAGCTCATCCACGAGGAGTATCGCGGCATTCGCCCCGCGGCCGGCTACCCCGCATGCCCGGATCACACGGAAAAGGGCACCCTCTGGCGGCTGCTGGACGTCGAAAAGAACACTGGCATGCGACTCACCGAGTCGTACGCGATGTGGCCAGGTTCCAGCGTGAGCGGGCTGTACTTTGCACACCCGGAAGCGCGCTACTTCACCCTGGGCAAGATCGATCGCGATCAAGTCGCTGATTACCACACGCGCAAAGGTATGAGCGTCGCTGAAGTCGAACGCTGGCTCGGCCCGAATCTCAACTACGACCCGGCCGGCTGAGTGCGTTGCCCAGTGGAGTGAAGGGAAGGCCGAGGGCACTCGGCCTCCCGCGCTTCACTCGTCCAGTTGTTTGAGCATGACGACGGAATAACCGACGGCGATCTTACGCCCGGCATTCGCATACGAATGCCGTTGGTCGCCACGGAAGACCACGACGTCGCCTTCTGTCACCCGAAATGCTTCGCCCGAGGCGACCAGCTCTATTTCACCGCTCTCACAGGTCAAATATTCGCGCGTGCCGGGGGTGTGGGGGACGCCGATCATGCGGCTACCCGCGGGCAATTCCATGCGCTCGATCTGCATGCCCGGGATCTTGTCCGGCAAGAGTGAGCTCACCTGCACCTCACCGCGAGTGCGCTGGGGCAGCGTCCCTTTTGGATAGAGGCGCGCGTTGGCGCGCGCCTTGGCCACGATCTCTTCCAACGAGACTTGGAAAGCGTTGCATACGGCGTGCAGTACCGTGAGGGTCGGGTTGCCACTGCCCGACTCTAGATTGGACCAAGTGGCGCGCGGCAGCCCCGCAAGCTTTGCCATTTGTTCCTGGGTGAGACCGCGGGCTAGGCGTAGCTCGCGCACGTTTTGGGCCAGGCGGGTACCGAGGTCTTCGCTCATGTAGTGGCAGTCTGCCAATATACCGGCAGGGATGCCAACACAGCAGCAGGGGAGACCAAGGTTGGTCGTGAAAGGCATCGAACATGGAAATTTCAGGAATCGCCGGTTTAATCACGGGCGCCAGTCGCGGTTTGGGCGAGGCGCTGGCTCTCGAACTCGCTCGGCAAGGGGCAAGGCTGGTGTTGGTTTCGCGTCGCCGTGCGGATCTCGAGCCGGTGCTTCGCCGGATCCGCGAGGCGGGCGGTGAAGCACACGCGCTCGAAGCAGACATCGGCTCGAAGGACGACATTTATCCGCTTTCGGGCGCGGCCGCGGCTCTGGTTGGACCGATTGAGCTGCTGATCCACAACGCTAGCTACCTCGGTCCAACCCCGCTTCGCCTGCTGCTCGACAGTGAGTGCGAGGACTTCGAGCGGGTTCTGGCCGTCAATCTGCTCGGCCCATTTCGGTTGAGTCGCGTGATCGCCGGTTCGATGGCGCTGCGCGGGCGGGGCACGATCGTGCACGTGACCTCCGACGCCAGCATCAACGCTTACTCGCACTGGGGAGCCTACTCCGTGTCGAAGGCGGCGCTCGATCACCTGTCGCGGCTGTGGGCAGTCGAGCTGGGTGGGCGCGGAGTGCGCTCGTTCAGCGTGGATCCAGGGGAGATGGACACCGAAATGCACCGCGCCGCGCTGCCCGACGCGGATCGCTCGACGTTGGCGCGGCCCGAACTGGTGGCGGCCCGGATCGCGGCTCTCGTGCGCTCGACGTCAATCGCAAGCGGAGCGCGCATCGATCTGAATTTGCCGGGAGCGCACCCGTGAAAGCCGCATCTCGACCACGAGTCCGCGGCGATCAAGAGCGGCTGTTGGTGATCGATCCCGCGGCAAATTCCTTTTCAGACTATCGAATCGATGACTTGCCGCAGTTTTTCGCCCCAGGTGATGCGCTCGTGCTCAACGATGCAGCCACGCTGCCTGCCTCACTGCGCGCCGGCCCAGAACTGGAGCTGCGCTTGATGTCTCAGCTGGACGACGGCAGTTGGCTTTCGCTGTGCCTGGGCAGCGGAGACTACCGCACGCCGACCGAAGCGCGTGGCGCTCCACCGCTGCTCGCCGTGGGCACGGTGCTCACGTTCGGGCACGGCTTGAGCGCACGAGTCCGCGCCTTGGATCCGACGGCATCGCGCCTGATTTGCATCGAGTTCGAGCAGCGAGGCGCAAGGCTGTGGCAGGCGCTGTACCGGGCGGCGGCACCGATTCAATACTCGCACCTGGCCGCGCCGCTGCGGCTCTGGGACGTACAGAATGCCTACGCGGCGCGGCCCTGGGCGGTGGAACTACCCTCTGCCGGCAAGCCGCTGCGCTTCGAAGTCCTGTTTCGAATCGCTGACCGCGGCGTGACGCTGGCGCATGTGACCCACGCCGCAGGTCTATCGTCCACCGGCTCCGCGCAGCTCGACCAGCTTCTGCCGGTCTCCGAACGCTACGAACTCAGCCAAGAAAGTGCGGTTCGACTGCGCGCGGTCCGGGAAGGAGGTGGCCGCGTCATCGCCGTAGGCACGAGCGTGACGCGCGCGCTGGAGGCTGCCTCGATGTCGGGAGCGTTGCGCGCTGGGACCGAGCGCACTGACCTGCGGCTCGGGCCGGGTGCCGCTCTGCGCATTTGCGATGGGCTGCTCACCGGTCTGCACGAACCCGGAACTAGTCATTTCGCGCTATTGGAAGCCTACGCGTCGCGGACATTGCTCGATCGCGCGCTTCTGCACGCGCAGCGCCAAGGCTACCTGCAGCACGAGTTCGGCGACTCTTGCCTGATCTTGAAGGGCTCGCACCTTGTAAGCAAGGTCAAGCCGCGCCTGCCGGAATTGCGGCAGGCAAGCTAGAGGCGGGTGGTATATTGACGACGAAAATGGGCGTATTGACTGCGGGATTATGAAATACCAAACCTTTCTTGCTTCGAAGGCGCTCGCTGCTCTTGGTTTGGGGGCGCTGCTGCTCGCCGCTTGCGGGGGCCGCTATCAGACTGTGCGCGAACTAGAGGAAAATGGTGGCAGCAGCAGCGGCGGTGTGCCGAGCGCTAGCGTCGGCGGCTCTGCCTCCGTGCGTGCAGGCTCGAGCAGCGCAGGCTTCGGCGCCGGCTCGAGTAGCGCAGGCTCTGGCGCCGGCTCGAGCAGCGCAGGGTCGAGCAGCGCAGGGTCGAGCAGTGCCGGCGCGAGTAGCTCGGGGTCCGGTGGCAGCAGCGGCTGCACGAACCTGAAGTGCGCGTCGCTCAAGTGTCTGGGTGGCGCAACACCGCTGACCTTACCGGGTCAGTGTTGCCCCACGATGTGCTCGACCTGCTCGCCGTGTCCTGGTCTGCGATGTCCCGTCGGCACGCACGCCGAAACGGCGGTGGGCGATTGCTGCCCGAGCTGCGTGTCGGATGCGGACCTGAACTGTAAGAAGGGGCTGCAAGCCTACTCGATGCAGCGCGACGCGATCTTGAACAAGTATTCGTATGGTTGCGCCAGCGACAGCGAATGCGAGCTGATTGCGCCCAAGAATCTGTGTGAACAGGGCTGTTCATACGCCGCCGTTTGGTATGGCGTTGCGGACTCGCTCGAGTCGAATCTTTCCAACGCAGCCGATATGTATTGCTCAGGCTGTAAGCAGGGGCCCGTTCCGCCTTGTGTCGCGCCTGCCGTGAGCGTGTGCGTCAACAATCAGTGTTCCCTAGTCACTATCAAGTGAACGCGAGCTCGTGGACGAGGCGCGCTCAGCCTCACACACGCACGCTCACAACTGCGCACAGTCGCTCGCTGCATCTCGGGTCCCAAGTTGGGCGACGCTTCATTTCGATCGGCCCTCGGACGTTAGTTACGACCGGACAAGCGTGGCAACAATGCTACCTTGCCAGGCTCTACGTTGCTCACGTCTGCATTGCTGTCTCGTTTTCTCGTCCTGCTCGCTCTCACTGGCTGCGCCGTATCGCCACGTGAGGCTGCCTGGCCGCAGGCCGTTCCCAGCGAGCAACGCTCCGGTGATGACGCCCGCGTCGTGGCGCAACCGGTTTGCATCGGTGCTCGCTCGTGGTCTGCGGGCTCGCTCGGAGATACCGTGCTCTTCCGGACGCGGCGCCAGGGCAATCGCATCACCGTCGGTTACTTCGTGTACTGGTCCGAGGAACGACCTTGGGGAGACAATTCTCTTTCGTACACGGTTTTGCCAGCGCTCGCGGTAGACGCCGTTTATAGCCACTTTTTGTACGTGTTTCCGGGTCTCAAAGACGCCATGTATGGCTCGGGCGATATCGAAGGCGTGCAGGTCTCCTACGAGCAACGCCCGGACGGATCGCTCGACGTCGTGAGCGGTCGCGCCGACGACGGCAATCACGGCGCCGTAGCTTTGACTCGCTCCGACTTGCTCGACTCCAAAGGACGTGTGGTGTTGCTGACCGACGTCTGGAGCCATCAGCTGGGCGCGCGAGGCGCCGCGAGCTTCGCCGATCGCTCGCTGCTGAACCTCAGGTGCTATGAAAAGTCATCGCTGCGTCCGATGACCGAGCTGGTGGCACGAGCGTTTCGTTTGGGAAATGATCGGGAACCTCTGCGCGGCGGGCCTGCCTGGCTCGAGCCACTCGTGCCCGAATCTGCTCCAGCAGCCGAACAGGTTGCGGGCGCAAAAATGCGCAGTCAGCGACATTGAAGGGGAGCCTCGCGCGCTTGCCTAGGGTCGCGCGTAAGAAGGTACAGCTCGAACGAACTCTGGCCTGTGCCCGACCACTGGTCGATCGAGTCGCGTAAGCTGTGCGCATGCGAGCCGGCTAGTCGCAAGATCCAGCCCCTTCGCCAAAGCGCTGGTCCGCTGCCGGGCAAGCGCTCGCTCGATCAGAAGGCGCGTGGCACCGTCGTGATGCAACAAAAGGCTGCGCTGATGCGGCCTGCGGCACAGGCCGCGCGAAACACGTCGAGAAGCTCGTGATTGGCGGCAACCATGCCGGCGAGCGCTACAAGCGCTGACCGGGCTCGCTGATCCGGCTCAAAGATTGAATGCCACGGGTTGACCCGTGGACTCGATCACGCTCGTCCACAGGTCGCCCGCGGTGTCCACTTGCTTGCGGTAGCGAGTCGCGAGCGGCATGGGCACGTGTACGAAGCGGCCGTGCCAGCGCCCTATCAACATCTCCGTGTTGCCGGCGAGCGCCGCGTGCACCGCATTGCGCGCCATGTTCCAACAATACACGCTGTCCGCCGGCGACGCGGGCACGCTGCGAATGTGGTAGCTCGGGTCCAAGTATTTCAGTGTGATCTCGAGGCCGCGCGACTTGCAGTGTGCGCCGATCTTGTCGCGCAGCACGACGCCGATATCATTGAGCTTGGCGTTGCCGCTGGCGTCCGTCGAGGCGGCTCCGCTGGTTTCGCATAGATCCTGTCCCGCTCCTTCGGCAACCACGATCACCGCGTGCGAATCGCGCACCAAGCGCCGCTCGAGCAAACGGAGCAAGCCGGTTTCGCCCTCCAGCGAAACGGGCAACTCGGGGATCAGCACGAAATCGACGTCGGTGGAGGCGAGCGCGGCGTGGCAGGCAATGAAGCCGGAGTGCCGCCCCATGCATTTGACCAGGCCGACGCCGTTCTTGGCCCCCTTGGCTTCGACATGCGCACTCTTGATCACGTCGACGGCAGCCGAAAAGGAGGTCTCGAAGCCGAAGCTCCGATCGATGAAGTGAATGTCGTTGTCGATCGTCTTGGGGATGCCAATCACGCCGATCGACAACCCCCGACGCTTGAGTTCGGCGACCAGCGTCATCGCACCACGGCAGGTGCCATCGCCGCCGACCACGAACAATACACCGATCCCGAGTTCGACCAAGCGGTCGACCATCTCTTTGGGATCTTGGTTCCCGCGCGAAGTTCCGAGCACCGTGCCGCCCTCGTGATGAATTTCAGCCACCGATTCTGGCGTCAGATTCAGCGGTTGATGCCCGTAGCGGGGGATCATGCCCTCGTAGCCGTAGCGGAAGCCCACGATTTGCCGCACGCCGTAGCCGTGATTCAACTCCAAGACCAGCCCACGGACGACGTTGTTCAAGCCCGGACAAAGTCCGCCGCAGGTGACGATGCCGCACTTGAGTTTACTGGGGTCGAAGAACAGCCGATGCCGCGGTCCGGCGAGCTCGAATGCCGGAGCGAGCGTCAGGTCGTCCTTGAACTCGGTCAGACGCGATAGTCGATCGTCGAGCAACACCCGATCGGCCTGGCCGACGTAGTGAACGGCGGCCTGGCTCAGCCGATCCGCGAGTGGCGACGGGAACTCACAGGACCCGAGAATACTGATCTCGAGGTCGGACGCGACCACCCGTTGAGCTCGCTCGGGAACGGTGAGCGCAATCGACATCCTGCTGGAGTGTGCCGGCTTCAGGTTTCCGGGTGCTTTCGCCGGGGTTGCCGCCCAAGGATCGCGTGCTCGGCGGGTCGGAGTCGAACATGGCAACCATCGACTCCCACTCCGCTCCCGGTCGTGCGCGTAGAAGCGTCAATCACCAATTGCCACTCGTGCCCTTCATCGACTTTTTGATCTGTTTAGTCGTCTTCCTGCTTGCCAATTTGGGTTTCGCCAACTTCGCGCGCCTCCAGGGCAACGCGCTGGTTCCGGGCAAGGCATCAGCCACAGCCGAAGCGGAGCCCAAGCGCCTGCACCTCGAGCTGAAGGACCAGCGTTTTTTCGTCACCTGGCGCGCGGGCGCTACGGTCGTCGCGAGCGATGAGCTTCCCGCGACCGCCGTGATCGAAGGTCGCGGCGACCGGCACTACCCGGAGCTTGCGCGCTTTTTGGAGGGGTCCTTTCGAGCCAACGGGGTGCACCAGGACCCGAGCGACCCAGTTTTGGACCAAGCCGTGCTGCACACCCAAAATTCGGCCACCTACGAGGACGTGATCGCGGTGTTGGACGCGCTCCGTGCGCCGCAGCGAGGGGTGCCTTGGTCCAAGCAGGCCTCGGTTTTTGCGGTCAGTTTCGCGGCGGATTGAGCTGCTTTCTGAGCCGGTTCACATCCTTCCCGGGTGGTGCTAGCTACGGCGCATGAGCGGCCATTCCAAGTGGGCAACAATCAAGCGTGCGAAGGGCAAGACCGACGCAGCGCGTGGCAGAATCTTCACCAAGTTGATCCGTGAAGTCGTCACCGCGGCGCGCATCGGTGGCGGTGATGTCGATTCCAACCCGCGTTTGCGGAAAGCGGTGGCCGATTGCCGTGCTCAACAAATGCCCGCGGACAACATCAAACGCGCGGTCCAACGCGGAACGGGTGAGATCGCCGGCGCCGCCTACGAGGACGTCCTGTATGAGGGCACGGGTCCGAGCGGCACGCTGTTCTTGGTCGAGGGCACTACCGACAACCGCAATCGCAGCGCAGCAGAGCTGCGGAAAATCTTCGAACGTCACAATGGCGCCATGGGCGGCGCGGGCGGGGCCCAGTGGGCTTTCGATCGCCTGGGCACAATCACCCTGGACAAGAGCGCGGTTACGGAAGACCAACTGATGGAAGCCGCGCTCAGCGCGGGCGCTGAAGATTACCGTGACGAAGGCGACGTTTGGGTCGTGTACACACCGCCCAATGATTGCGATACGGTTTCGGCAGCGCTGGAAGCCGCCAAGTTGCCCATCCAATCCAGCAAGGTGGCTTGGATCCCGAAGAACAAGAAGGCCGTTTCCGGGCGTGAAGCCGAAGTCTGCCTGAACCTCGTCGATGCGTTGGACGAGCACGACGACGTGGCCAACGTCTATGCCGACTTCGACATTTCCGAAGAGGAACTGGCGAAGCTCAGCGTGTAGGCGGCGCTCTGCCGCGCTCTGGCGCCCTGTGCCCGATCTCTCCCTCGAGGGATCGGGCATCTTTCATTTGATGGTCAATCAACACGTCTCAGAGCACCCAGCCTTCGGCGTCACTGACGTAGCAGCGGGATAACCGCCAAAAAACGCCCGAAGGGGGATGGGGGTCCGCTAAAAACTGCGCAGCGACAGCGTCTGACCCCTGATCACCGAGTCAGCCTCGCGAACCTTCGATGGGCCAGATGGCTCAACCACATGCCACTCGTCGCGGAGTTCAAGCATCGATATTGGGCATGAAAGGTGCAGCTGCCGGTTTGATGAAGCCGACAAATTTCGCCCCCGTCGCCGTCGTACTCGCGCTAATTGGCTGCATTGCCTGTAGCGGGGAGGCGGCCAACGGCCAGTCAGACATCGGCAATGGCGTAGAGGCTCATCTCGAGAGCAGTGCCGCTTTCTGTTTCGGCCAGAAATTGGAGTTACCAGCCTCCGGCAGCGTGATGCGAACTATCGTCGCGACGCGCGGCCAGACCTACCGCACCAACAGCGCGGACCATGTTTATGTGTCCTACCACGTGCAAGCAGAGGGCATCTTCTTGTACTTTTCCTTTACGCCAGATCTGCCGGCCTCCTTCACGACCGAGCAGGCGCGTGCCGCTTTCAAGTACGCTTACGTCGAATACGATCTGACGCAGCCCAAAGCCGTGGGCGGGCGCGCCATTTTAATCAATTCGAGCGACCTTTTGACTCTGGCTGATTTCGAGCGCCTGGAGGTGACGGATAGCTCCGTTTCCTTTCGCCTCGTGCGAACGAATCCGGGTCGATACGACAAGCGCCTCTCGTCCGAGGATTTGGATCCAACGGTCGATCCCTCCCTCTGTTTGACGGGCGACATCGTCGGTGATTGCTGGTGCAAGTTCAGCGGCCCCGCCACCACGCTCGCGCTCGACGGTACGTTTCCGATCTGACCGGGGGCGAGCACGGCCTGACCAAGGCGGCAGACCACGCCCGCTGACCGCGAAGACGACCCTAAGGATGCGCTGGACGAGGGAAACAATCCCAACGGCACTCGGTTTCAGCGGCGGTGAGCGGCGACGGAGGCATAGCTGAGTTCTTGCCCATCACGCACCGCTCGTAGCAGGAGCGCTCCACGGCTCATGTCGCCCAGGCCGGCGAATTGCGTCGGGAAGTGCAGCGCTTCGCCGAACACCTCCAGCAACGGCGCCACGTATTTGTCGCTGGCCACGCTGCCCAGGAGCACGAAGCGCGTCGCTGGGGGGCAACGCTCGGCGAGCGCGCTGGCATGACGAACGAGCGGCACGGAAAAATGCGGGTTGTGCTGGTGAATGGACACGTTGGCCCAGCCCCGCAACCGCTCCAGTGTGATGCGTTCGTCAGCCGTGCACAGGCCACCGCCGGCGCTGATTACGTACGGAGCCGCGAGCGCAGCGGGCGCTCGCGCGAATGCCCGCGCATAGGCGAGTTTGCCGCGAAAATATAGGCCACTGACGAAGCTGAACAAATCGCCCAACGCCGCGCCCTCTGCCGACCGCAGCTCGCAAGCGAGTTGAAACTTCGCGCCGGGATTGAAGAGCATTGCTCCTCGCCGGCCGCTCAGGTTCGCGGGTGAGAGCAGGAAGAGGGTGCATGGTTCGGTCATGCGCCCTCGGAATGTAGCAAGAGCCGTGCGCGATGCCGCACGGCAATGCTGCTACACCTTTCTGATGTCTTCGCGGCTCGCGCGCTAGAAAATCACTGGTCGGGTTCGAGCAGGCCGATCTTCGCGTCGTACATCATCGCTCCGTACTCCGGATCGCTGATCACGATGCTGTAGTCGTTCGGGAGCTCCACGTGCAGCGCTGCGGGGACTCGTGGCATTGGGGCGATGCCCTTGTCCTTACCCGTCAAGTTCAGGCTGACCCGGTCGGCGTCCTGCTTGCCCGGTACGAACTGAATCTTGTGCCACTTGAGCAGGTTGCCCTTGTAGCGGTTGAGCGTCACCCACCAATATTGGCCTGCGCCGTCCTTGACGAAGCGCACGGAATCCACCGGGATCTTGCCACGCTCCTTGGCCACGCACTCTCGCGCCTGTGCCGGGGTCTCGGCCTTGCTCTCACATTGTTCTTTGGCCGAGGTACCGACCGCGGAACCCGTGAAATTGAAGACGTACACGACGTTGTTGCCGGTCAACATCTCGAGTGGCGGGCGGCTGGCTTTGCGCAGCCCGTCGCGCTCATCGTCCGCTGGCTTCTTGTGTTCGTCACGGGCTTGGCTGGGCTCGCTCGAAGCCTCGCTTTCGGCGGGCGCAGCAGCCTTTTCGGTGCGGGGCGCGGCCGCGGCAGCGGAGGTGGGGGTGGAGCTCGGCACGGCGGCTGGGCTCGCGCAGCCGAGCAGGCACAGGCCGACGGAAATGAAGCTGAGTACAGGAGTGCGGGTGATTCGGAGAACGCTTGCCATGCTGGGTCTATGTCCTTGGGTCGCGGCTCTCGATGAGGCGACGCACCTCGCAAAACGGCCCCGGGACGAACCAGAAAAGGGACGGGGGCGGCTTTTTTCGAGGACGATTCGCGCACCGGCTCCGACAAGCGCTGCCGCTGTGGCGCGCAATCCTCTCCTCGCGCCAGTGAAGTCCGAAGTAGGATGGAGCGATGGCCTCGACCGGCTTGGAGCGATTTCGCGCCGCACAAGCGGACGCCCGACACGGCTACCTCGCAGCTCTTGCCGAGCTTCGTACGACTGGCAAGCGGTCGCACTGGATTTGGTACATCTTCCCGCAGCTCGCGGGCCTCGGACAGTCACCCGAGGCGCGCCGATATGGGCTCGCCGGAGCGGCCGAAGCTCGGGCGTACTTGGAGGACTTCGAGCTGAGGGCGCGCTTGCTCGAGTGCACCACGGCAGTCGCCGAGCGGCTCGAGCAAGGCTGGTCGTTGCTGCAGATCATGGGCTCGCCGATCGATGCGCTGAAGCTGGTCTCCTCACTGACGTTGTTCGAACGAGTGAGCGACCAGCTGCTGCGCACGAACTCCGAAGCAGAGTACCTGGCAGTGCGCGAGGCAGCCGAGCGCGTGCTGACCGCTGCCAGCTCGCAAGGCTATCCGCGCTGTTCCTTCACCACGCGAGCGGTGGCCGGCATTTAGCCCTTCGGTCCGCTTTACAAGCCCGGCAAGTGAAACTGCACGATCGTGAAATAGGTGAACCCCATGTGCGAGATCACCACCGGGGTCAGACGGCCGAGCTGCGCCGCGAGGAAGCTCCAGATCAGGCCGCAGCCAATCGCCGCCGTGAGCAACAACGGGTTAGGACCTGCGACTGGGTCGCGCAAGAGCCAGAGCGTGGGCAGTGAGGCGACCCCATAAGCCAGCACTGAAAGTGGCAGTGCGGCGCGCCGCCCGAAGCGCTGCGTCAAATCGCCCAAAACCATGCCGCGCCAGACGATCTCTTCGGCCGCGCAAATGGCCAAGATCAACAGCGTGTAAGCGGTCGAGCGTTGCAGGTGTTCGGGGTTACCGAGCTGCAGGTAGATGCGGAACAGCCAAGCCTGGCGTGGGCTGCCGAGCGGCGACAGGATTTTGCGTGCGGCCCAAGACGCGAACAATAGGCCGATCATCGATAGCGCGCCGATTGACAGATCTCCCCAGCGCGGAGTCAGTAGATCGAGCAGCGTGCCCTCAGCCCACATCTTGTGTAGGGCCAGGGCGACCAGCAGTAGGTAGGGGAGGCTAACGCCCAGCCAAAAGGAAGGGCTTCCCGCCCTTGCTTCGCTGAAGCTGTAGGCCGTGCCGGCGAACGTCAAAGCGAGCGTGAGCAGTACGCGCATCAGGCGAGTTCCTGCAGCCGCGTGGCCAACCAGCCGAGGATGCGATCGGCGGCCTGTTCTTTGCTGAGCAGGCCCAGCGGATCGCAGTCGGTCGGGCTCACCAACATCGCGCGGATGTCGTCTTTGGCGAGCGATTCCGAGGCATGATTGGCGACGACCAGGTCGACGTGCTTGGCGGCGAGCTTGCCGCGTGCCAATTGGATCACTTTCTCGTCGACGTCGGTCTCGAGTGCGAAGCCGATCAACACGGGTGTCTTGTCTTTGCGCGCATGGCCGATTTCCGCCAGCAAATCCGGGTTCGGCAATAGTTCGAGGTGGAGCGGTTCCGGGCCCCGCTTCATCTTGGTCGAGTGACTTTCGGCCGGCCGATAGTCGGCCACTGCCGCTGTCATAATCAAAGCATCGGCGCTGGAGAGGTCCGGCGACATTGCCTGCCACAACGCGCTGCGCATGGAAAGAGCGCTGCGAACGTCCACGCGCTGCACTCCGACCGGGGTGGGCAAATTCACCGGACCAGCGATCAGCGTGACCTTTGCGCCCAAGACTTTGGCCCGTTCGGCCAAGGCAAATCCCATCTTGCCCGAGGAGCGATTGCCGACGAAACGAACCGGATCGAGATCTTCGACCGTGGGCCCCGCGCTGATCACGATGTGCTTGCCGGTCAGCGAGATGCCTGAAAATTGCGCAGAAGCGACTTGAACGATCTGCTCTGGTTCGGCCATTCGCCCAAGCCCAGTGTCTCCGGATGCGACCTCGCCAAAAGTCGGACCCACGAAGCCAATGCGGCGATCCTCGGCCAACGCCGTCACGTTGCGCTGGGTTGCGGGATGACTCCACATGCTCGGGTGCATCGCTGGCGCGACCAGCACCGGGCAACTGGCGCAGAGCACCAGAGCGGTGACTAGATCATCGGCGCGTCCCCCGGCAAAGCGCGCGAGCACGTCTGCCGTCGCGGGCACGACCAAGATCATGTCCGAGCGCGCTGCCAGGCTGACGTGGAGTTCGCCGGGTTGATCCGGATCGAAGGCGTCGAGGTACACGCGGCGGCCGGTGAGGCCTGAAAAGGTGGCCGCGCCGACGAACTCGCGCGCTGAGCGACTCAGCACCACCTCTACGAAGGCGCCGTCCTTTTGCAGGGCGCGCACCAGTAGCACGGCCTTGTAGGCAGCCACGCTGCCGGTGACACAGACCGTGATCCGCTTGCCCATGAAGCGTTGCGGGGCGCTCGATGGGCTCGGAGGCGGGCTCGGCACGCGTGGGCCAGAGGCGGTGAACGCAGGGCGCGATTGGCTGCGAGGGGGCGGGATGGGGCGATCGGACATCGACCAGGGGGTTTTATCAGGGTCCCGCGCGCGACACGTACCGGCTTTTCGGATCGTAGAAACGCCAGGGCTTTTCGGCCCAATCGCCGGCATAATCGACGCCGATGCGTTTGGCGCTGGCGCTCCGAACCGAAGGCCCCTCGGCCAAGAAAAGCGTCGAGCCGCAAAGATCCACGCCATAACATTCGCGCCCGATCCCGAGCGCCTGACAGAGCTTGCCGGGACCATTGGTCAACTCTCGCGCGGCCGGCGGCAGCTTGCGGCGTTTGGCCATTAGCTCGACGCCGAGCACTGGCTCGATTGCGCGAATCAAAACGGCGTGGGGCGCTCCGTCTTTGCTGGTCACTAGGTTGAATTGGTAGTGCATGCCGTACACGAAAAACACGTACGCAAAACCAGGTGGACCGAACATGACCTCGGTCCGTGCCGTGCGTCGTCCGCCGTAGGAATGCGCAGCTCGGTCCTCCGGACCCCGGTACGCCTCGCTCTCCACGATGCGCCCTGCGACCAGCCCCTGCTCGCTGCGATGCACCAGCAATTTGCCGATGCAGGCCTTGGCCACGCTGAGTACCGGCCGAGCGTAAAACGCACGCGGGAGCGGCAATAGCTCGGGCATGGCGGGTCGTCCTAGAAACCGAGCAAACGCCCGCCCTGATAGACCAAGAAGCTTGCCACGTAGGCGAGCGTGGTCATGTACCCGAACATGAACAAGGGCCAGCGGATGGAGCGAGTTTCCCGATAGACGACCATCAGCGTGCTCATGCATTGGCACGAGAGTGCGAAGAACACCATCAACGACAAGCCCATCAAGGGCGAGTAGGCGGTACCGCCATCGGCACGGCGCTCTTGACGGATCTTGTCGCGCAGCGGCGTGGTGTTTTCGTCCGCGTCACCGATGCCGTAAACCAGACCGAGCGTCGAAACGAACACTTCGCGCGCTGCGAACGCGCCGATCAGTCCGACGCCGATCTTCCAATCGAACCCCAGCGGCCGCAGCACTGGCTCGATCGCCTTGCCTAGACGCCCGCCGTAACTCTGCTCGATGGCCGAGGGCTGGTTGCTGGGCCTGGGCTGTGCTTCGCCCGGCGTATTCTGCTCGGCAGATGCTCGTTGGTGGATGGCTGCTAGGGCCGGGGGGGACGGATCGACGTGGGTGACGCGCGGGAAGGACAAGAGCGCCCAGAGCAAAATCGTAAACACCAGGATGCCAGAACCGGCCTCCTTCAAGAACATCGCGGCGCGCCGCCACATCATCGACAAAGTTCCCGTAAAGCTGGGAAGGCGATACGGAGGCAGCTCCAAGATCAGCGGGATGCGCCGCCCCTTGACGGCGGTGCGTCCGAGCACGCCTGCGGAAATCAGGGTGATGAACGTCGAGAACAAGTACATCGCGATCATCAGCAAGCCCTGTATCGGCAGCAAACCGAACAGGCGTGAAGGCGGAAACAAGGCACCGATGATCAGCGTGTACACCGGCAAGCGCGCGGAGCAGGTCATCAACGGTACGACCAGCATCGTCAGCAGGCGGTCCCGCTGGCGCTCCATCGTTCGCGTGGCCAAGATCGCTGGTACTGCGCAAGCAAAGCCGGACAGCATGGGGACGAACGCGCGTCCGTGCAGGCCGAGCGCTTTCATGATGCGGTCCATCAGGAACGCGACCCGCGCCATGTATCCGGAATCTTCCAAGATCCCGATGCAGAAGAAGAGCAGCAAAATCTGGGGCAGAAACACGACCACGTTGCCCACGCCGCCGATCACGCCGCGCGTCAGCAGATCGCGCAGGATCGACTCCGGAACGTGGGCTTCCACGAAATTCGCGCTTTGGCTGGTCAGATTCTCGATCAGCCGGATTGCCGGGTCCGACCAGGAAAAGAGCGATTGGAACATCACCAGCATCACGCCGATGAAGATCGCGAAGCCGAATACGGGGTGCAGGAGCACGCGGTCGACCCGCTCCGAAGTTCGGCGCTTCTTCGGATGCGCATCGAGCCGTGGGTAGAGCTTCGGAAGCTCCCGGTCGATCAACGCGTAGCGCGTCGCGATCACCTCCTGATCGATGTCGCGGGCCTGGGCCTGAGCACGCACCTCGAGACAGCGTGTTCGCAGCGTCGGGTCGATGCCTTGCAGCTCGTCTTCCGCCTCGATGCTGGTCAGCGCCCAAAGCGCGAGAGCGCGCGCACGGGCACGATTCTCGTTCCATTGGCTGGGCAGCGCAGACGCGACACGCTCCAGATCGCGCTCGAGTGCGCTGGGGTATTGGATGGAGAGCGCCGCGCGCGGCGGCTGGCGGAGCGCCGCCCCCACGACGCGCGTGAGCTCGACGATGCCGCTGCCGTGGCGAGCGTCCGTCGCGACGCAGGGTACCCCGAGGAAGCGGCTGAGTTCTTCGGTGTTGGGCGGATTTTCGCGCACCTCGTCGATCATGTTCAGGGCCACCACGATCCGGACGTCGAGCTCGAGGAGCTGCATCACCAAGTACAGATTGCGCGCCAGCTGTCCGGCGTCCACCACCACCACGCACAGATCGGGTCGGGGATTTTCGGCCCAACCCAGCACCGCGGAGAGCGCGATCTGTTCCTCCGCCGAGCGCGCGCTGAGCGAGTATGCGCCGGGGACGTCGACCACTTCGACCACTCGCGAGGCGCCGTCTGCGCGCAGGGTCAGATCCCCCGAGCGTCGCTCGACGGTGATGCCCGGATAGTTGCCGATGCGCGCGTTTTGCCCCGTGAGCCGATTGAAGAGCGTGGTCTTGCCGGTGTTGGGGTTGCCGATCAATAGGATGAGCGGCGTGCCTGAGGCGCCTCGCGCGACGCTGGCTTCAGGCGTCGAGATGGAGTCGAGCGCGGGCTGAGTCACGGGGCGCTACGAGCGAGGCCAGCCGAAGAAGCCAAGGGGCTCTTGGCTTCGGTACGGCTGGCGGTCCCTGCTATGCGCTCGGCGCTCGCCACATCGCCCAGACTCACCGACACGCCCTGCGCTTCGGCGTGGCGGATCGACAAGCTGCTGCCGCGCACCAAGAGCTCGAGCGGATCACCGAGCGGTGCGACCCCGACGACTTCGATGCGAGTGCCTGGAACCAAACCGAGTTCCATCAGGCGGCGACGAAACGAGCCGTCTCCGGCGACATGCTCGACCGTCACAATTTGTCCAATCCGAGTCTGGGCGAGGTTCATCGAAAAGTCAGGAGAACTGTAGCGGATTGAAAACGATTTTCAATTTCAACCGCCCTCGGCCTGTAAAAAGGCCGTGAAATCGAGCGATCGAGGGGCGTCTGACTCAGGCTCAGGTGGGCTCGAGCCGAGCTCGCGCCGCTTGCACGCTGGGTGCGAGTGCGCGGCTGTCGACGCTTTCCGGCAAGACGCGAAGCACGGAGGTCAGAACGTCCAACATCTGCCGGGCCGATTGGAAGCGCTGCGCGGGATCGCGCTCCAAGGCGCGATGCACCGCCGAGGTGATCGCGATCGGCAGGTTCGGACGTTTCATGCTGAGCAGGGGGATCTTGCCATCGCGAATGCAAGCCACGACGTCCGCGTCCGTCGCGGCGTCGAACAAGCGTTCGCCAGCGAGCGCCTCCCACATCACCACGCCTAGGCTGAACAGATCGCACCGCACCGTCGGCGCTAGGCCCATGAGCAGCTCGGGTGCCAGGTAAGACAGCTTACCCTTGACGATGTTGGGGCGAGTCATTCGACCGCGATCCATCGCTCGAGCGAGCCCGAAGTCGGCGAGCTTCACTTGCCCGGTTTCGGCCAGCAAAATATTTCCGGGCGTGACGTCGCGATGCAAGATGGGCGAGATCGCCCGCTGTTCGTCGACTCGACCGTGGGCGCCCTCGAGCGCACGCAGCACTTCAATCATCATGGCGGTCACGAGCTGCCATGGAGTTTCCAGGCGGTGCTCGCGGAAGCTTGCCAGATAGCGCCCGAGGTGAATGCCTTCGACGAGCTCGGTCACGAGATAGAGCTGACCTTGTTCGTCTTCCCCGAAATCGTGAACCTGGACGATGTTCGGATGCTGCAGTGCAGCGCCGACCCGTGCCTCCTCCACGAACATTTCCGTGACCTCTTCGAAGCCTCGAACCGACGACTCGATCCGCTTGACGGCAACACTCCGGAAAAAACCTGCCGCCCCCAACGTGCGAGCCCGCCAGACCACGGCCATACCGCCCTGGCCGAGCTTCTCTACCAGCTCGTACTTGCCCGCGAGCAAACGTCCGGGGGCATCTTCCAGGAACGTCATCGGCTACGTCTTCCGGGTCTCAGCATGAGGCGTTCTCATAGTCTCATGATCCGCGCCGCTCGGCGACGTCAATTGACGGCGTGTAGCCTCCCGTGTCAGTGATAGGAGCTTCTTTCTGGACCTGTTTAATCCTCGTTCCGTCTCTCGTTACGCTCACCCCGCCGGATGCCCATCACCCACAAAAATTGGGTAAAAACGCTGGTAATTAGGCGAACGCGCCCGGATGACGCAGAGTTCCTGCGTGAGATGTTGTTCGAGGCCACTTACTGGCGGGCCGCGACGCCGCGACCGACGATCGAACAGGCACTGGCTCGGCCGGAGCTGGCCAAGGCGCTCGAGGGTTGGGGGCGGCTCGGGGATTTGGCGATGGTCGCGACCGACGGGCAAGGGGAGCGTATCGGCGCGGCCTGGATGCGACTGTGGACCCGCACCGATCATCTGGCTGGGTTCGTCGACGAGCGAACGCCGGAGCTCGGGATCGGGGTGCGCAAGGAATTCCGACGGCACGGGGTGGGGACTGCGTTGCTGCTCGGAGTACTCGGTCGAGCTCGCGAAGATGGCGTGCCGCGCGTGAGCCTCAGTGTGGAGATCGAGAACGTGGCCCGATTGCTGTATGAACGCTTCGGCTTTCACCTGCACTCGGTGGTTCGAGGCGTCGCCACATTGGTCGTGAACCTGGATGACGCTGCACCGGAAACCGAGCGGTCGACGGAATAGGCATGGGGCGCGGGCGGATGGGGGTTGGTTGGGCGGGATCGCTGGCGCTGCTCAGCTTGGCGGTGCCGGCGCGCGCTGCGAAGCCGGGCCAGGCGTTTCGCCTCGAATACTGGGCCCAAGGGGCTTGCCCAGACGCAGCGCAGTTCGCCAATGAGATACAGAAGCGCGCGCCGCGTTTGCGCTTGGCGGAGGGGGACGAACCAGCGCTCGGCTTCTACGCCGAACTCGTCGAAAGTGGAGGAGCAGCCACCGGCCGCCTGACTGCGCGTTCGGCGGACGGCCGAGAAGTCGTGCGGGAGCTGCGTGGCCCGACGTGCGAGGACGTCGCGACTGCGCTCGCTCTGATCGCCGCACTCGCCGCTGATCCGAACCAGCCACTCGACGACAAAAGCAGCCAAGCCAGCAGCGCTCAACCGCCCGTCCGGCGGACCGTACCGGACGATGCCGCGCTACCGCCGGTGGAGCAGACGGAAGCGAAAGCGCGATGGACCTTCGGTGTCGGCGCCGGGGTGGGATTCGAAAGCAGCATTGCGCCCAATCCGGGCTACGGCCTGAGTGTCGCTTTCGACGCCGAAGGGTACCCGGGGACTGCTTGGCGCCCGCTGTTCTCTCTGTCTGCTCTGCGAGCGGTCGCATCGAACCCGGACACCAAGGGCGGGAAGGCGAGCTTCGACTGGGTGAGCTTCCGGCTTGCCGCGTGTCCCGCGCGCTGGCCAGAGGAGACACCCCTGTTCATCCGCCCTTGCGGCTTCATCGATGCGGGCTTTTTAGGCGCAGATGTCGTGAGCGAGACGAACAGCCAGGCCGAGACCAAACCCTGGGTCGCGCTCGGCGCGTACTTGAGAACGGAGGCCCTGGTTGCGGAAGTCCTTTCTTTTCAACTCGATGGCGGGCTGACGGTGCCGCTGATCCGCAGCACCTACAGCGCCGGGGAGGACCAGCCGGTCGCGTTCCAGGTCCCTTCTTCAGGCATTTTGGGCCGGATCGGGCTATCCTACCGCTTCCGGTGATCGATCCTCCCGATGCCGTACATGAACCATGACGAAGGCGATGCGCTCAGAGATGGTATTGGCAGGGGCGGGGTTCGACGAGGGGGCCGGCTCGTCGGCAGCCGGTGCGCTGGGGGAGGCTGAGCGGCGCCGTATTTCCGAGCCGGTGTCGGGGCCGCGGCTGATCTGCCCAACCCCCGCCGCAGCGCAGATCGACAACGTTCGCGTAGCGGAGATGTTGCGCGTGCACTTTCGCGACGTGTGGCGCATCGTGCGCCGCTTCGGCGTGCCGGAGAACAGCGCGGACGATGCCGCGCAAGAAGTCTTCATCATCGCTGCGCGGCGGCTGTCGGATATTGCGCCCGGCAGTGAGCGTCCGTTCTTGTTCGCCAGCGCCGTGCGAGTGGCAGCGAACGCTCGCCGCGCGCTCGGCGCGCGCCGTGAATGCGCCGAAGACGACAGTTTGCCCGAAGGTGTGGACCCACGACCGAGCGCGGAAGCGCTGCTCGATCAGAAACGCCTCCGGCAAATGCTCGACCGGGTCCTCGATGAATTGCCCCACGATCTTCGCGTGTGCTTCGTTTTGTACGAGCTCGAGGGCATGTCTTCGCCGGAAATAGCGGAGCTATTGAGCATTCCGATCGGCACGGTCGCATCGCGCTTGCGCCGCGCTCGAGAGGCTTTCGAGCATGCGGCTGCCAAACTCAAGTCGCGTCTACAACCTGGAGGAGGCGCGCGATGAGCCGCAGTTCACTCCCGCCCTTGGAAGACGACTTTGCGCGCGCGCTACTCGGTTCGGCTGAAGCGGACGCACCTTCGCACGCCGCCTACGCCAAGGCCGCAACCGCGCTCGGTGTCGGCATGGGGCTCGGCGTGGGGGCCTCGCTGCCTGCAGCCGCAGCAGTCAGCGCCGCAGGCTTCGCTGGTCTCGCGCGCTGGTCGAGTTCGCTCGGCGCGAAGCTACTGATGCTCGGTGCCTCCGGTGCGCTGCTCGTCGGTGCTGGCGTGCTGGCTCTGCGCAGCTCGAACCCGGTGAGTCCCATGCTGCGAACTGGTCCGGCGCACGCGGCTCGAGCGGAGCGAACCGCCAGCGAACCCGCTCGCGCAGTTCCCGTGGCGCCTGGCGTCGGCCGCCAGCCGTCTGGCTCTGCTCCGCCGTCGGCTCCAGGCGCAGTGCTGAATCCAAGCTCCCTTCCGCTGAAGTCCGCCCACCAGGGACTGCCCTCGAACTCGCTCCGGCCGGCCCTGCTCCGCGCGTCCGGAACGGGCGCATCGGCACGGCGAACCAACCATGCCGAGCCGACGCACCCATCGAGCAACTCGTCGCTGGCGGAGCAAGTGCAGTCCTTGGATCGCGCTCGGGTCGCCCTGGCTTCCGGTAACGCCTCTGCCGCGTTGGCAGAGCTTTCGCACTACCGCGCCGCGTGGCCGAGCGGCGTCTTTCTGACGGAAGCCAGCGTGCTCGAGATCGAAGCGCTTTCTGCGCGCGGCGAGCGTGCGCTTGCCCGCGAGCGCGCCGCGGAGTTCGTGGCCGCTCATCCCGACAGCCCGCAGGCAGACCGCTTGCGCGCGCTGACCCCTGGCAAAAAGCACTAGTTAGCCCGTCGTCACTCGGTTCTTCGGCCGAGATCGGAGCGAGAGATGCCGAGTTTGCGAACTCATGGGCGGAGCTGTGTTCCTACTCTGCCTCTGCCGCCGCCCAAGTTGAGCCTTCCACGGTCGTGCGAGTCGTGGCTAACTTGCCGCAATGAACGAGCTTGCGCGCTTCGTCGTCGACGTGCCCGACTTTCCCAGCCCCGGCATCCTGTTTCGCGACATTAGTCCGCTGTTGCGCTCGCATTTCGCCGACACCGTGCGCGCGCTCGATGGCCTGTTCAGCACCGCGGAGTGGGCTGGCTTCGACGCGGTGGCGGGCATCGAATCGCGCGGCTTCGTCTTGGCCGCAGCTTTGGCCATCCTGCGCGGCAAGGGCTTCGTGCCCGTGCGCAAGAAGGGAAAACTGCCCCCACCCGTGGTCGACATTGCTTACGACTTGGAATACGGCGCGGGTGTGCTCGAAATGCAGCCCGGCACTGGGCGCCTGCTGTTGATTGACGACGTGCTGGCGACTGGCGGCACCTTGCTCGCGGCAGCTCCGCTTTGTGAGCTCGCGGGCTACAGCGTGACCGGTATCGCTGTGCTGATCGACATTGGGCTGATGAAGGACTTCTCCTGGCGCGATCTTCCCGCGCGTACGGTGATCAATTATGGCTGAGCTTGAGCCCCTGGTCGTGATCGCTCTGGAGCTGGAAGGGCAGGGCCTATTCGAACGCGCCGAGGTTCCGGTGCTGTACACGGGGCTCGGTAAGGTCAACGCCGCGCTCAGCTTGGCGCGCCGGCTGTCGCTGTTGCGCGCCCGGGGTGCGCTCCCGAGTCTGGTCGTCAATTTCGGTACCGCCGGCAGCCGCACTTTCGCGACGGGCAGCGTGATTGCCTGTCGAAAGTTCGTGCAGCGCGATATGGACGTCACGGGCCTGGGCTTCGCGCTAGGCGAAACGCCGTTCGAGACGCTGCCTGCGATGCTCTCGTTCCCAGCGGTGTTCCAGGAGCTGCCCGAGGGAGTTTGCGGTACCGGTGATCGCTTCGAGACCGGCGCCGCGGGCTTGGCTTGTGACGTGATCGATATGGAAGCGTACGCGTTGGCCAAGGCTTGTTTAGCCGAGGGAGTTCCCTTCGCTTGCGCGAAATACATCAGCGACGGGGCGGATCACACGGCGGCCGACGATTGGCAAGCGAGCTTGCCGAAGGCGGCGGCGGCATTTTGGACGCTCTACCAGGCGCTGCGCTCCTGACCGCTATAGTTTCTCCACCTCGAAACCCAAAGCGAGCGCGCGCTCGACGAGCTGCTGGTAAGCGACGTCCGTGCTGCTGTCACGCCAAGCATTGCGCTTGCGCATGTCGGCGAACGTTTCACGCGCACCCACCTCCAAGTCGATCGTCGCGCTGAATTCGGGCACGTGCGCCTTGGCCTTGGCCGAGGAATAGGCCCCGTGGAATCGGGTCGTTTCGGCGAGAAATGCGAACCGCTTCGGGTCTTGGGCGATCAACCAGCGGCCGGGTACGAAGATCACTTTCGCCTGGCTGTCCAGTGCGCGGGCAACCTCGCGGTAGTAGTCCCGCCAAGTAAGCACTTCGTCCCGCGTCACGTTGTACGCTTGTCCGAAGGTACGCGGTGCCAGCGCCGCGTAGGCGAAGAACTTTCCGCAGTCGTCGCGGTGGGTGGACTGCCAAAGCCCGAGACCGTCGCCAGCGACCAGCACGGGGAGGCCGCGCGCGACGCGATCCCACGTGCCACTGTCGAACTCCTGCTGGTCAATCAAGGCGTTACCCGGACCATAGGTGTGACTCGGGCGCGCGATCGTGAGTTGGAACGCTCCCTCTTCGGCAGCTCGCTGAAAGTGTTGCTCGCACAAAACCTTGTTGCGTCCGTACTCGCTGACCGGCTCGAGCGGCCAGGCCTCGTCGATCAGCACGCCGGGCGGAGTAGCGACGGAATAAGTGCACACCGTCGAGCAGAACACGAATTGCGCGCAGCGCCCGCTGAACGCACGTACGCTGGCTTCGGCTTGCGCGGGCGAAAAGCAGATCATGTCGTACACGACGTCGAAGCGTTGCTCGGCGAACGTGGCGACGAATGCCGAAACATCCGCACGGTCACCAGCGATTTGCTGCACTGTCGCGGGAAATTCGTGTTCGCGACGACCTCGATTGTAGAGCGTCACCCGTGCCCCCCTGGCCAGCAAGTGCTTGACGATGCCCGTGCTGATCAACCCGGTACCGCCGATGACGAGCGCGTTGAGCATGAGCGGAAGCACAGCACGCAGGCGGCTCACGAGCAAGCGCTGCGCTCCGTGCTTTGCGAAGCACTCGAGCTGATCTAGTTTCTCACCATGGCTTCGAGTTCCAAGTTGTCCGTGGCGGTTCTGTTTGGTGGGCGATCGGCCGAGCACGAGATCTCCCTGCTCTCCGCGCGCTTCGTGGTCGAATCGTTGGATAGGAACAAATACGAACCGATCTTGATTGGAATCGACAAGAGCGGGCGCTGGCTATTGCAGGACGAAGCTCTCTTGCTCAGCGCCGCACGCGACCCACGGCTGGTGAAGCTGAACCAGTCGATGCCGGGCGTGCTGCTCGCGCCCCACCCGGCAAGCGATGGAGCCGGCTTGCAACGGATCGAGTCCGCCTCCAGCACCCCGCTCGGCGTGGACGTCATTTTTCCAGTGTTGCATGGCCCGATGGGCGAAGACGGCACAGTGCAAGGCTTGCTCGAATTGTCTGGCCTGCCGTATGTCGGGGCAGGGGTGCTCGGTTCGGCCGTGGGCATGGACAAGGACGTCATGAAGCGACTGTTGCTGCAGGCTGGGTTACCGGTGCTGCCGTACGAGACGCTACGTCGACACGATTGGCAAACGGCTCCCGAGGCGGCGCTCTCGCGCTTGCTACGGCTCGGCTTCCCCCAATTCGTCAAGCCCGCAAACTTGGGCTCTTCCGTCGGGGTCAGCCGCGCGAAGAGTGCTGCCGAGTTGAAAATCGCGATCGAACACGCTTTCGAGTTCGACGACAAGTTGGTGGTCGAGGCGGGGCTCAATCATCCTCGGGAGGTGGAGTGCGCAGTGCTCGGCGGTGACTCGCCGCGCGCATCGGTGCCCGGTGAAATCAGCATCGATCACCCGGATGGCTACTACTCTTATGCGGCCAAATACGTGGATGGTTCCGGCGTGACGACCAAGATCCCGGCCGAGCTGTCGCAGGAGCAGTCCGAGGCGGTGCAAAGCCTCGCCCTCGCCACGTTTCGCATCCTCGAGTGCGATGGCCTCGCGCGTGTGGATTTGTTCTTGGACCAGAGCGGAGCCTGGTACGTGAACGAGATCAACACATTGCCGGGCTTCACCGCAGTCTCGATGTTTCCCAAGTTGTGGGAAGCCAGTGGCGTGCCGGCAGCCGAGCTGATGACGATCTTGATCGACGACGCGCTAGCTCGGGCGGCGCGCAAGCGGGCTCGACGTTCGAGCGTTTGAATCGGCTGCGCGAGAGACCTACTAGCTCGCGGGCAGCGCGGCGACGCCTACTCGCGCCACCGACAGCTCGTAATAGCGCGCGGCCAAGTTCGGGTCGCTCGCTTGTCGATGCATGTGGCTTTCACGACCTTCGACGAAATAAGCCCCAGAAATGTGAGCGTATTCCGGAGAAATCGCCAGCATCACCGAACTCCTCGCGCCCTTGCCCAGTGAATCCGGACCGCGCATGTCGAAGCCGGTCGTGAGCAACTTGGTCGAGACCACGCCCGGGTGAACCGCGTTGACCTTTACCCCTCGCGCTTGCAAGCGGCGCGCAAGCTCGACCGTAAACAGGACGTTGGCGAATTTGGACGTCGCGTACGCCTGATAATCATCGAATGCCGCGCGCGTGTTCTCGATGTCGTCGAGATCGATGTGAGCGCGAGAGTGCGCGATCGAGCTCAGGTTGATGATTCGCGTGAGTGAGCTGCCGATCGCGTGTTCGAGCAGCAAATGCGTCAGCAGCACGTGAGCGAAATGATTGACCGCCAGAGTGAGCTCGATGCCTTCAGCGCTGAGTTCACGGCGCTTCATGTACACCCCGGCGTTGTTGATTAGGGTGTCTATCGAAAGCCCGCGACGCGCAAGCTCTGCAGCGAGCGCACGCACCTGCGCGAGTGACGCAAAATCCGCAATCACCGGTGCGGGTGGCGGGCTTTCCGAGACGCTCTCGAGTTCCCGATACGCGGCCGATGCGCGCGCTTCACTGCGCCCGTGGATGATCACGCGTGCGCCGAGGCGCGCCAGTTCCAGCGCGGTTTCCTTGCCGATGCCGTCGGTCGCGCCAGTGACCAGCACGACCGAATCCGTTTTATGGGGGGCGGCGCGCATCCTCACCAACCTGCCGGCAAGGCGCGCGATCGTCAAGTCACAGCGGGCACGATCACTCGGCTTTTCGCAGCTCTTTGATGGCCAGACCGACGTCCTTGCCGTTCACGACCAGCCCGGCGGACTTCAGCTGCTTCATTGCAATGCCCGTCGCTTGTCCGTCGTTGGCCGCGGCCTTGATGGGTGCAGTCACCGGGGCGAGCGCCTGCACGATCTCGCCGAGGCTCAGACTCTTCGGCAAATACGTGGCCAGAATCTCGATCTCTTGCGAAAGCACCGCGCGCTTCTCCGCGTCAGTCGTGGAAGCCAGCGTCTCTTCGTTCGACTTCAGCAACTTACGCAAGATTCCGAGCGCCTCCTCGTCGTTGCCCTGACGACCGGGCCGCGCGGCGTCGGTGCTGATCTCACCCACCGCAACGCGCAGGATTTCCTTCTCGACGTGGGCCCCTGCCTTGATGGCCTGAAACATGCGCGCCTTGATTTGATCGATGAGCATCGGAAGCCTCCGCGCAGCTCCATACCCTCAACGCGCCGCCCGGGGACCAAGTTCCGACCAGGCTCCAATCGCGCTCCCCGAAAAGAGCCCCGGACCCCTTGCACGACTGTTCCTATAGATGTATCTAATAGTCATATCTTTAGATGTATCGGCCAGCTCAGCCGTTGCTCTCATCCCGCCCTCCGCGCCGTAAGCAACCGATAAGAAAGCATAAAATGCATCATCATCCACATTGCAGGCACAACCCGGGTGCGTTCGCGGACCGCTCGGAGTTCTGGACCCATAGCCAGGGGCGGCGTGGGCCGTTTGGGCCGCGCGGACCGTTCGGCCCTCCGGGCGGAGGCGGCCGCAATCCGTCGTGGGGCGATTGGTTCGGCTCGCCACCACCGCGAGCGGAGCGTGGCGGAGTGCGTTACCTCGTGCTGGACGCGCTCTCTGAGCGGCCGCGTCATGGTTACGAGGTCATTCAAGTCATCGAGGAGCGCAGCGGTGGTTCCTATCGTCCGAGCCCGGGCGTCATTTATCCGACGCTGCAAATGCTCGAAGAGCTGGGGCACGCGCGCGTGGTCGAGCAGGACAACCGCAAAGTGTACGAAATTACTGACGCAGGGCGCGCCGACTTGCTCGAGCACCGCGAGGAAGTGTCCGACTTTTACGAACGCTTCGAGGACGACTCCTGGGAGAGCTACGTCGAGAACTTCGGCGATATCATGAAGCGGCTCGGTCGAGTGTTCAAGACGCTCAAACGAGCGGGTGGGCGTGGTCAACTGACGCCCAAGACGCTGAAGAAAATCGGCGAAGTGATCGACAAGGCAGTGCATGACATCGAAGCCGCCTTCGACGAAGAGCGCTGAGTCACTCCGCTCCACCGCGCTCTACACTACTGCACCCCACTCACAGTCGGACCAAGGCAACCGAGTATGAAACGTAGGCGGAGCGCCACTGTCAGGCGAACGAAGCGCGCCGGGGCCATGCGTTTGTTCGTGTGGGAATCACTCGTGCTCGGAGTCTTCGGTGCGCTGGCCAGCGCGGTGGTCGGCACAATGGCGGCTTTCGTGCTGAATTGTGCCCACGTCGAGGTCCCGCTCTCGACCCAATTGTTCCTGATGTCCGACACCTTCGAGCTGTCGGTTCTACCGAGCGCCCTAGTCGGCGCGGTCGCGCTGATTGCCATCGTCAGTGGGGTCCACACCTGGGCGCATCGCGCCTTTGGCATCCGTACCTGACCGCCGCGCGTTCGCTGCCCCTGGGTCGGGTGCGTGGACCGGTGTGCTCCAGCAAGCATCCGCGCGAGTTCGGCTCGCGCGGGTGCACGTGCGCTGAGCGCTCAGTCAGCCTTCAGCTGGCGTGGGCCGGCACTTCAGCTCGTTCGGAAGCCGGAGTGTGCGCATGCGGCTGCGTGCGCGCTTGCAACATGGGCCCGAAGGCGTCGCGGTAGCTGCGCGCGAGATACAGCTCCAGCGCCACCAAGACGATCGGCAGGGCCAAGCCCGCGGGGGCCAAGAACGCGTGAAACGCGACGATGTTCACCAGCACTGGCGCCAACAGCGCGAGTGCCAGCGGAACGTAACGGTTCCCGAGCAGCAGCACGCTGGCGGCCACTTCGGTGCCCTTGATCAGCGGAAACATATACCCGGTAGCAAACAACGCGCCGGCAAACTCAGCGGGGGGGCCGCTCATCGGCGGCTGCGGTAAGAAGTGTAAGAAGCCATTCAGACCGAATACGAAAAACGCCAGCCCGAGTGCTACACGGGCGATGCTGGGAAGCTTGTTGCTGAGATTGGACATGCGATTTCTCCTCCAAAACGTAAGGAGCAATCTAATTGTTGCTCGGAACCGCGGTAGACGTGGGTCGAGCAAAGGATAGTTGCTACCGTAGCAACAATGGACTTGAACCATGTTGCCGTGTTCGCGCGCGTCGTCGAGCTGGAGAGTTTCACCGCAGCAAGCAAGCAGTTGGGGCTGCCCAAATCCTCGGTGAGTCGCACGGTAACTCGCTTGGAGGAGGAGCTCGGTGTGCGGCTGCTCCAGCGGACCACGCGCAAGCTCCACCTCACTGAAGCGGGCCTCGCTTACTACGAGCGCGCGCGCGTGGCGCTGGCCAGCTTGGAGGAGGCGGCGGCGGCGGCCACCAATTCGAGCATCGAGCCTCGCGGCACCGTGCGCATGAGCGCGCCGGCCGATATCGGAATCTTGAACTTGGGTGACGTGGTGGCGCGCTTCGTGCGCAAGTACCCGCTCGTACACATCGAGATCTCGCTCTCGTCGCGCTTCGTCGATCTCGTCGCCGAGGGCTTCGATCTCGCTTTGCGCGCGGGACAATTGGCCGATTCGAGCTTGGTTGCGCGCAAAATCGGCGTCGACAGCCATGGCGTTTTCGCATCGCCCGCTTATCTGCGGCGACGTGGCCGCCCGAAGACCGTGGCGGACCTCGCCCAGCACGATTGTGTGCTGTTTCGCGGTAGGCACGGCAAGAGCGAATGGCGGCTTACGGGCCCTCACGGTGAAGAGCGGGTGATCGTGCGCGGCCCGCTGAGCGCAGACGAGATGGCGTTCGTTCAGCAAGCAGTGAGCGCGGGGGTGGGCATCGCACTGCTGCCTGCGACCGGTGTGCGGCTAGCGGCTGCGCGCGGTTCCCTGCCCCTGCCCGTGCGCTTGCTACCGGAGTATAGCGTCGGCGGGAACGGTTTGAGCGTGGTCAGCCCGTCCGCTCGTTTTCAATCCGCATCAGTCACGGCCTTTCGCGACTTCTTGGTGGCAGAGCTGACCGCGCTCTGGAATTCCGCTTGATTCCGCTCCGGCGGAGCAGTGTGCTACACCGCGCCGTGCCCAGTTTCGCATGTCAGAGTTGTGCCAAGGAGTTTGCCGTGCCGGAGGCTACTTTGGCCAAGTATCCCGGCTGGCAACCCAAGCTGTGCCTCTCGTGCAAGAAGCAAAACCCGCAGACGACGAGCAAAAAGGCCCCGCCCGCAGCCCGCGCGCGCGGAACTCGACCGTCCGCTGGCTCTCGTGAAGAGAACCTGAGCGTGGCCGAGGTGCTGGCCAAATACACGGCTGGGCCGGTCGATGGCGTATTTACCGATGGCGCCGCAGAGCCCAACCCGGGGGCAGGTGGTTGGGGCGCGGTATACGTCGTCAACAACCAAATCATCGGCGAGCTGTGGGGCCATGAACCCTACACCACCAACAATCGCATGGAGCTGAGCGCGTTGATCAACGGTTGCGCGCTCGTGCCCGCGGGTACGAAGGCCGTGCTCTATACGGACAGCCAGCTGTGCGTCAGCACCATCAATGAGTGGGCCAAGGGCTGGGAGGCGCGCGGCTGGAAGCGCAAAGGCGGCGAGATCAAGAATCTCGAACTCGTGCAAGAGCTATACGAAATTTGCAAACGGCGGCCCGAACTCGAGCTGCGTTGGATCGCCGCGCACTCCGGCAATCGTTGGAACGAATATGCCGATGCGCTCGCGACTGCCTATCGCCGAAAAATACGTTGAACTCGGCCTAGGGTTTGACGACGCGCACGGAACCATCGCTTGCGACGTGCAAGGCAACCGGCTTTTCGCCGCGGAAGATCAGTAGCGCGTCATCGTCCGAGTAGAGCGCGCTCAGCTCGCCGGCATTGGGACCGCCGAAGTCCGGGGCGTCGAACAAGATGACGTCTTTGGTCGTGGGAAGTGAAGTCAACGGAGCAAGGCGGAGCCGCGTTTCCCCCAAATTCGAGCGCCAGATCAAGAGCAGCTTGTCGCCCAAGGGACCGGCGGCCCACCACCACTTGCTCTCGATTCCGGGCAACTTGACCTCGTTCGATTGACAGCCGCTGACGCTGCAGTCGATGCGTCCGACCAAGATCCCGTCGCTCACTGTTTGCGCATAGCCGAGGCTCGCACCTGACTTGGTGCACACCAAGTCGGACTCGACCCCGCGGGCGAAAGGCATGGTCGCGCTGCTGGGCTTGCTCCAGGCGCCGCCCTGGAAAAGCGTGACGGTGACCTGCGTCTTGCCGTCGCCAGCTGTCGGCTTGGCGTTGTGTTGCCCCGCGCGGGGACCGTAGGCGGCAACGGCGAGCGCGCCATTGTTGCGGCAGCCATGCAGCGCCCCCGAAAACGGTCCTTTTTCGATTTGGGCTTCCTTCAGTCGACCTGAAACCAATGACTTGGCGACCAACTCGCTGCCGCCTTCGGTCTGTTGCAGATAGACCACTTGATTGCCCAGGGACAACGGATCACCCTGCAGCGTAGTCTTCGGAAGCTTGCTCGGCTTGCCCGCCTTGCCGCCCGAGATCAGGCTGACCTGAAAGCCTTCGTCCTTCTCCCCGCGTTCCACCGCGAGCCCATCGCGCGCCAAGCGAAGTGCGCCGAGACCGCGCACGTCCGACTTTTGTCCGCTCTTCAAATCGTAGGCAAAGAGGCCCTCCTCGGTCAGGCCAGCCGCGTACACGCCGCTCGCATCGCCGACGAGATCGACGGTCTGTGCCGGCAGTTCGGGCACGTCCGTGTGCGCGTCGAAGCAGCTGACTCTGCTGAATCCGGAAGAAAACTCACAACCGCGAGGTTTGCCTCGACCTTCGCTGGGCTTGAGCAACAGTACGGCGCGCCCATCCGGAGTGAGTAGTGGCCCAACCAAGTTGAGCGGCTTGTCGCTGAAACTCTGCCAGGTCGTGGCGTTCAAAAGCGCCGGGGGCGCGGCTTGCGGAACGGGCACACCGGGTGCTGGTTCGGATTTGAGCCCCGCGCTCGCTGCCGCCTCCCAGAGTTCGGTAGCCACCGAAATCACCGAGCTGTCGGTAGGCAGCGTGCACGTGCCCTTGCTATCAGCGCAGGCGAGCCGCTCGTGCAATTTACGCTTGAGCAACGCTCCTTCGCTGCTCGTGCCGAGTGCGGCATACAGATCATCCGCAGCCCCCGCACAGCGCGCAGGCCAACCCGACTTTTGCGTCGAGGTCGCGGTGTTGCCGAGTGCGATCGAGCGCAGTTGCGCGAGGCGCGCAGCGAGCGCGCTCTGGGCGGCCGGACCAGCCAGGCAGGTGCTGAGTTCGTTCCACGACTTTTGTGCGTCGCCTTCGGAGCAGGCGGCGACAGTCAGGGCGACGAGCCCCAAGCGCAGATTCTTCGAATGATGGATGGTGGCTGGCAAGGCTCTGCGCATCATGCGCAGCAGCCTACAGACTCAACGGAACAGCGCCAATAGCTCGTCCCGCGCATCGATCATCTGCGCCCAGCTGCCGAGCAAATCGGGGGCGCTGAAACCGACGTGGCGTGCTTCCAGGGAGCGGGAGAGCTCCTCAATCGCCGGCTCGTTCACGACGAGTCGTGGCGCAAATGGTACTCCAGCCGATCTGCTAGCCGGACCAGGGCGACCTGCATGCCGACGGTCCCGCCGCCCGCATAAGCGCGCTCGGTTGATGGTGCCAGGCGACAATGTGCGCGATGGGTTCGGGAATCTTCCAGCTCGAGAGCACG
>Ga0164308_10000160_pt1 | contig 35613 bp, 33 predicted proteins | sample Whisoiple_246_MG_FD_109983 | JGI IMG/M metagenome (GOLD analysis project Ga0164308, IMG submission 109983) | Soil microbial communities amended with fresh organic matter from upstate New York, USA - Whitman soil sample_246_MG | ecosystem: Environmental > Terrestrial > Soil > Unclassified >... | reverse complement strand
TTCGGACACCACCGGCATCATGAGCGCAACGGTTCGTGGGCTCGCCGACAGGCGTTCATATCGCGCCCACGTTGCCCGAATTTCCTCATTCCACGGCATGTCCGGATTCCAGACGTGCTGCGACTCCCCCGTGCCCCACGCGGCGACCATCGCACCGAAGAACTCCTCCGGTGTGGGCTGCCCAACGGTGCGATCGGCGGTCGGACTGGCATAGACCTCAAGCCCGACAAGCGCCGTGGTGCGCGACGGATAGCTGGCCGCGAACAGCGCCGCGGGAGCGAACGCGGCGTTCTGCGCGACGAGAACCGCCTGGCGAATCCCGAGATCGTCTAGCACCGCGGTGATGCTGTCGGCCCACTGCTCCAACGTCGGCAACGCGCCCGGCTCCACGGGATCGGATGCGCCCGTACCCGGCTGGTCGAAAGAGATCAACCGGCCCAGCGATGTCATCGCCTCGACCCACCCCTGAATCGCCGGAAGCTCGGACAGAGTTTCGCAACAGTTGAACCAATTAGGGACCAACACGATGTCACGCTCACCCTCAGGCGACGCCCTATAGGCGACGCGCAAATCGCCGTTCATCGCATAGCGCGTCTCGGAGAACACGGCGGAAGTCTAAGCCGAGAAACGGATCCAGTTTCGGTGTCAGGCGGGACCGCCAAACTCCCAACGCATCACCGAACGAAACAAGCCACCACCGTTCTGACGACCTGCAACAATCTGGTTTCTTGGGATCGGTAGCTCCATATGCACGGTTGGCTGCTGCGAGGAGGCGAGCCATCGTGGGATTGGTGGGAGCCGCTGCGCTGGTGTCTGTCGGTTCAGGCGTTGGCGCGGGAATCGCTGCGGCCGACGACGGCGGTTGGGGCCCCCCACAACACTGGTGCCCGGGGGAGCAACCCGTGCCCGCGACCGGAAACCACGTCACCGACCCACTGAACTGGGACTGGAACGTCTGCCACACCTACTACTTCCTCTGGCCGGGAATGGGCAACGTGTCCAGCCTCATCTGGGATGGCGAGAACCCTCCGCCGAAGCCGGCGCCGCCGATGGGCGTCTACTGCGACCCGGGAACGTTCTTCCAGAACTGTCGCATCGACAATCACCCGTGATCCACTCCTCGTGACCTGGCGATATTTTCGCGCAGCCTGACCCGAACCGGTCCGTCTGGAATGCGCCTCGGTGAAGTGCGTTAAACACTTAAGTGATGTCCACGCACGCCGTCGAACAACTCCGCTTCGTCGCGGTTGGCCAGGGTGACCCGCTGGCCGAACCGCTGCTTGCCGAGCTGGCGATGGAGTACGCGCACCGGTACCGCGGCACCGTCGAAGGCGTGTCCGAGTGGCTGCGCACATATCCGGCCGACGAGTTCGCCCCGCCCGGCGGTGCCATGCTGATCGGGCTGAACGACGGACAGCCGGTGACCGGCGGCGCATTCCGTCGGTTCGACGGTGACACCGCAGAGCTGAAGCGCATCTGGACCGACAGCCGATACCGTCGGCGCGGATATGCCAAGGCCCTGCTGGTCGAGCTGGAGAAGGAGATCGTCGCCCGCGGGTACACCCGCATCTATCTAACGACGGGCGACCGCCAACCCGAGGCCGAAGAGTTGTACCTCACCACCGGCTACCGTCGGCTCGACGAGCCGCTGCCGGCCGAGGGCGAGGTCTATCCGCGAGCATTCCTGAAGACGCTGGTGTCATGACCGAGCCCGTGCACCTGGCTGTCGCACTCGATGGATACGGCTGGCATCCCGAGGCCTGGCGGCGAAGCCAAGACGCCGAGCCCGTCACCAGCGGACGCTACTGGTCTGATCTCGTCGTCACCGCCGAGGGCGGGCTGCTGGACTTCGTGACCTTTGACGACGCGCTCACTCCGCAGCGGCGCCGCCGAGCCGAGATCGAGCCGCGCTGGCTGGCAGGCAGGCCCGACGCGGTTCTGGTTGCCTCGCGGGTCGCGCCGGTGACCCGACACATCGGCCTCATTCCGGTCGCCACCGTCACCCATACGGAGCCATTCCACATCTCCAAAGCCATTGCCACGCTTGACTTCGTCTCCCACGGCCGGGCCGGCTGGCAGGTGAGGATCAGCAGTTCTGAACACGAGGCCCAGCTGTTCGGCCGCCGGGACGTCTCCGGGGCGGACCTGTTCGACGAGGCCGGCGACGTCGTCGAGGTCGTCCGCAGACTGTGGGACAGTTGGGAGGACGACGCGGTGATCCGCGACATCGCGACCGGTCGTTTCGTCGACCGCGACAAGCTGCACTACATCGACTTCACCGGCACATATTTCTCGGTCAAGGGGCCGTCCATCACCCCGCGGCCGCCGCAGGGACAGCCCGTCGTCGTTGCTCTCGCACATCAGCTGCCGGTCTACGAATTCGCCTCGCGCAGTGTCGATCTGGTCTTCATCACCCCGCAGGATGACGACGACGTGACGTCGATCCTCGGTCAGGTCCGGCAGGCCGGCGGCACCGACCTCAAGGTCTACGCCGACGTCTTCGTATCCTTCTCCGGCACCGTCGACTCCCGTTCCGACGCAGTGGTGTTCGATAGCGCACCCGCCGAACTGGTGGAGCTGCTGGCCCGCTGGCAGCAGTTGGGTCTCGACGGCTTCCGGCTGCGGCCCGCCGTCAACGCCACCGACCTTCCGGTGATCGTCGACGAGGTGGTGCCACTGCTGCAGCGAGCCGGCCTTTTCCGCACCGCGTACCGCGACGGCGAGCGTCTGCGCGAGCGCCTCGGCCTTCCGGTCGCCGACAACCGCTATGCCAGGAAGCCGACATGACCGTTCCTCTGTCGATCCTCGACCTGTCGCCGATCAGCGAAGGAAGCGACGCCGCGACCGCGCTGCGCAACACCATTGATCTCGCTGCGCATGCCGAGCAGTGGGGGTACAAGCGCTTCTGGATCGCCGAACACCACTTCGTCGCCGTGGCCAGTTCGTCACCGGCGGTGCTGATCGGCCAGATCGCGGCCGCCACCGAACGCATCCATGTCGGCGCCGGAGCTGTGCAGTTGGGGCACACCACGGCCCCGTCCGTGGTCGAAAGCTTCGGCATACTCGACGCGTTCTACCCCGGCCGCATCGACCTCGGGGTGGGCCGGTCCGGACAACGGCGCCGCGAGGCGGCCAAGAAGCCGTCGGCGGTGCCAACGCCGACACGCGAGCTGCCGACGGAATGGCGCGACGTCGACGGAGTGGTCGTGCCGCCGCCGTTCGACGTGCGGACGATCATCACCGATCAACTGCGCGCGCAGATGTCGATCCTGCAGCAGCCAGAGGCGGTTTCGCCCGACTTCGGCGACCAGGTCGACGACATCCTTGCCATGCTGAACGGCTGCTACCGGGTGCAGGGACACGACGTGCACGCGGTGCCCGGCGAGCGAACAGGGCTGACGCCCTTCATCTTCGGCAGCAGCAAGGGCCAAAGCGCGCAGGTGGCGGGCGCCAACGGGTTGCCGTTCGTGGCCAGCTACCACATCACCCCCGCCACCGCCCTCGACGCGGTCGACGCGTACCGAAAAGCATTCACCCCCTCACCGACGCTGTCCGAGCCGTACGTCGTCGTCTCAGCCGATGTGGTGGTGGCCGACGACACCGCAACCGCCCGGCATCTCGCATCCACATACGGCCACTGGGTGTACTCCATCCGGAAGGGCGGCGGTGCCGCCCCCTATCCCGACCCCGACGCCGCCGAACCACTCACCGACGAGCAGTTGGAGGTGGTCAAGGACCGCACCGCAACGCAATTCGTCGGTGACGCCGACGAGGTCGCCGAACGGCTGGAAACGCTGCAGCGCGTCACCGGCGCCGACGAACTCGTCATCACCTCCGTCACCCACCGGCACGCCGACCGGCTCCGGTCCCACGAGCTCATCGCCAAACGCTGGGGGATCTGATGACAGCCGTCCGAGAAGGAAAGCACCGCAAGCCTATTCACCTCGCCGCCCACTTCCCCGGCGTCAACAACACCACGGTGTGGTCGGACCCGGAGTCGGGCAGCCAGATCGAGTTCGACTCGTTCGTGCACATGGCCCGCACCGCAGAGCGGGGACTGTTCGACTTCTTCTTCCTCGCCGAAGGTCTGCGGCTGCGCGAGCACCGCGGCCGCATCCACGACCTCGACGTCGTCGGCAGGCCCGACACCTTCACTGTGCTGGCAGCGCTCGCCGCAGTAACCGACTATCTCGGCCTGACAGGCACCATCAACACCACGTTCAACGAACCCTTCGAGGTGGCACGGCAATTCGCCACGCTCGACCATCTGTCCGACGGTCGGGCCGGCTGGAACATCGTCACGTCGTCGGACGCGTTCACCGGCGAGAACTTCCGTCGCGGTGGGTTTCTCAACCACGCGGACCGCTACAAGCGGGCGGAGGAGTTCGTCACTGTGGCCCGTGAATTCTGGGACAGCTGGGCGCCCGACGCCGTGCTTGCCGACCGGGACAGCGGTGTTTACGTCGATCCCAACCTGGTGCACGCGGTCGAGCATCGCGGTCCGCAGTTCGACGTTCGCGGGGTGAGCACACTGCCGCGTGCGCCGCAGGGCCATCCCGTCCTGCTGCAGGCAGGTGACTCCGCCGACGGCCGGGCATTCCTGGCCAGGTACGCCGATGCCGCGTTCACCATGCACTCGACCCTGGAGGCCGGACAGGCCTACTACGCGGACGTCAAACAACAGGCAGCCTCGTACGGCCGAGATCCCGGCCGGCTCAAAGTGTTTCCGGCCGCCACGTTCGTGCTGGGCGAGACCCAGGCCGATGCGACCGAGAAGGCCCGCCATATCCGTCGCCAGCAGGTCGGTCCGCAGACCGCGATCGCGATGCTCGAACAGGTATGGCAGCGCGACCTTTCCGGCTACGACCCCGACGGGCCGCTGCCCGACGTCGAACCGGCCGACGACCCGACCATCACCCAGGGCCGGGTGCGGCACGGCGACCCGAAGGCCGTCGCCGCGAGCTGGCGGGAGCGTGCGCAGGCCGAGAAGCTCAGCATCCGTGAGCTGGTGATCGCGGTGACCAGCCGTCAACAGTTCGTCGGCACACCCGCCCAGGTCGCCGACGAGATCGACCTGCACATCCAGGCCGACGCCTGCGACGGCTTCATCCTCGTCCCGCATCTGACCCCGCACGGGCTCGACGAGTTCGTCGACCGGGTGGTGCCGTTGTTGCAGGAACGCGGTGCTTTCCGTACCGAATACACCGGCCACACCCTGCGCGACCACCTTTGCCTATAGGCTTGGTCGAGGCTGTCGCACAGAGCGGCGGGGGTGTGGTGGGGTGGAGATTTCGCAGACGACCGTGGGGTGGCTGCTCTTTGCCGCCGCCGGCTTGACTCTGGCCGCCGGGCTCGTGTTGCGCTCGTTGGTCGGCCGTCGGCGCGGAGCAGCGGACGACGCCGATCTCGACGACAAGATCCTGATGCCGACCTTCGTGCTGTGCTGCGGGCTCTGCCTGACCGCGATCTTCCTGCTGGGCTACGAGGCGCTCGCTTGACCCGGCGTGGCTAGCGCTACCGCCTCGCGCACAGGTCCGCGCCATACCGGGCCGTGGCCGGGCACGAGCACGTCGGTTTCCAGCATCGCCAGGGCGGCCAGGCTACGCACACAGCCGTCCTGGTCGTGGTTGAAGATTTTGTGCAGCAGCTGGGGCCCGCCGCGGGCGGCGACCGGGTGCCCTGTCACCAGCGCATCGCCGCTGACCAGCACACCGTCCACGACGAACGAACAGTGCCCGCCCGTGTGTCCCGGGCTGGGGATGGCCATCGGAGCGCCGGGCAGGCCCGCTGCGATGTCGTCGGTCAGCGCCTGCGCGGTCGGGATGCCATCGCGGGTGAATGCCCCTTTGCGGCTGATCGCCACCGACCACTTCAACCAGCGCGGTTGCCAAGCATGTGCGGCGACGGCGACGGGCGATGCCTGCTCCAGGTACTCGCGCTTGGCATGACCTACCTCGTCTGCATGGCAATACACCGGTGTGCCATGGGTTTTCGCGAACCAGATCGCCGAGCCGAAGTGATCGATGTGGGCGTGGGTCAACAGGATCGCGCGGACGTCGTCGACGCCGAAGCCGAGGTGGCGCAGCGACGCCAGCACGTCGTCGCGGCTGCCGGGAAAGCCCGCGTCGATCAGGACCACGCCGGTGTCGTCGGCGACGAGCGTCCAGTTGACCAGGTCGGTCTGCGCGAAATGCACGGTGTCGGTGATGGCGCTCATGGCCGGTGCCATCTGCTGAGTGTATGAGGGTGGAGTAGAAACAAAGTGTGGACTTGAAACTTGGATACAAGGCGTCGGCGGAGCAGTTCGGCCCGCGGGAACTCGTCGAACTGGCCGTCGAGGCCGAAGCGCACGGCATGGACACTGCGACCGTCAGCGACCACTTCCAGCCGTGGCGGCACGAGGGCGGTCACGCGCCGTTCTCGTTGGCCTGGATGACCGCGGTGGGCGAGCGCACCAAGCGTCTGGTCCTCGGCACGTCGGTGCTGACCCCGACGTTCCGGTACAACCCCGCCGTCATCGCGCAGGCGTTCGCGACGATGGGTTGCCTGTATCCCGACCGCATCTTCCTCGGCGTCGGCACCGGCGAGTCGCTCAACGAGATCGCCACCGGATACGAGGGCGAGTGGCCCGAGTTCAAGGAGCGCTACGCACGGCTGCGCGAGTCGGTGCGACTGATGAGGGAGCTGTGGCTGGGCGACCGCGTCGACTTCGAGGGCGAGTACTACAAGACCAAGGGCGCGTCGATCTACGACGTGCCGGACGGTGGCATCCCCATCTACATCGCCGCGGGCGGCCCGCAGGTGGCCAAGTACGCGGGCCGCGCAGGCGACGGCTTCATCTGCACGTCGGGCAAGGGGGAGGAGCTCTATAAGGACAAGCTCATCCCCGCCATGCGCGAGGGTGCGGAGGCGGCGGGCAAGAACCCCGACGACGTCGACCGGATGATCGAAATCAAGATCTCCTACGACACCGATCCGGACGCGGCGCTGGAGAACACCAGGTTCTGGGCGCCGCTGTCGCTGACCGCCGAGCAGAAGACCAACATCCACGATCCGCTCGAGATGGAGAAAGCCGCCGACGAGCTGCCGATCGAACAGGTCGCCAAGCGGTGGATCGTGGCGTCGGATCCGGACGAGGCCGTGGAGAAGGTCGGCCAGTACGTCGAGTGGGGGCTGAACCACCTGGTTTTCCACGCCCCGGGCCACGACCAACGCCGTTTTCTCGAGCTGTTTCAGAAAGATCTGGAGCCCCGGCTGCGCCGCCTCGGCTGATACGTTTGCGGCGTGCCGACCGCGATATATGTGGCTTCGCCCGAGGGCGATACCGGCAAGTCGACGATCGCGCTCGGCATCCTGCACCGGCTCGCGGCAACCGTTGCCAAGGTCGGGGTGTTCCGGCCGATCACCCGCCTCGGTGAGGACCGCGACTACATCCTGGATCTGCTGCTCGCGCACACCACCGTCGGCCTGCCCTACGAGCAGTGCGTCGGCGTCAGTTACCAACAGCTGCACGATGATCCCGACGCCGCCATCGCCGACATCGTCGACCGCTATCACGAGGTGGCCGACCGCTGCGATGCCGTGGTGATCGTCGGCAGCGACTACACCGACGTCACCACCCCGAGCGAGCTGGACACCAATGCCCGTATCGCCGCCAACCTCGGCGCGCCGATCGTGCTGTCGGTCAAGGCGAGAGACCGCACTCCCGTCGAGGTGGCCCAGGTCGTGGAGCTGTGTCTCGTCGAGATCGCCGGGCAGCACGCCCACACCGCGGCGGTGGTGGCCAATCGATGTGAGCCGTCGCAGATGGCGGCCGTGGCGGAAGCGCTCAAGAGCATCACGCCGAAGGCGTACGTGTTGCCAGAAGAGCCGCTCCTGGATGCCCCCGCAGTAGGCGACCTTGCAGGCGCCGTCGACGGCGACATCGTCAGCGGTGACCCCGAGTTGCTCAACCGCGAGGCGATGGGGGTGCTCGTCGCGGGCATGACCGCCGAGCACGTGCTGGAACGGCTGACCGACGGCGTCGCGGTGATCACCCCCGGCGACCGCTCGGACGTCGTGCTCGCGGTGGTGAGCGCCCATGCCGCGGAGGGCTTTCCGTCGTTGTCATGCATCATTCTCAACGGCGGGCTCGAGCTGCATCCGGCGATCGCCGCGCTGGTGTCGGGCTTGAACCAGCGACTGCCCATCATCGCCACCACCCTGGGCACATTCGAGACGGCCAGCAAGGTTGCCGCGACGCGCGGCCGTGTCACCGCATCGTCGCAACGCAAGATCGACACCGCCATCGAGCTGATGGAAACCCACGTCGACACCGCGGATCTGCTTGCGCAGCTGGCAATTCCGATCCCGACGGTGGTCACTCCGCAGATGTTCACCCATCAGCTGCTCGAGCGCGCGCGAGCCGACCGCAAGCGCATCGTGCTGCCCGAGGGGGAAGACGACCGCATCCTCAAGGCTGCGGGCCGGCTGCTGCAGCGCAACGTCGCCGAGTTGACGATTCTCGGTGACGAGCAGCGGATCCGCGCCCGCTCGGCCGAACTCGGCGTCGACCTGTCTGACGCGAAGGTGCTGAACCCACAGACCAGTGAGCTGTGCGACCAGTTCGCCGAGCAGTACGCCGAACTTCGCAGGCACAAGGGCGTCACCGTGGAGCAGGCCCGCGAGACGATCCACGACGTCTCCTATTTCGGCACCATGCTGGTGCACAACGACATGGTCGACGGCATGGTGTCTGGCGCGACGCACACCACCGCCCACACCGTTCGTCCTGCGTTCGAGATCATCAAGACACTGCCCGGCATCACGACGGTGTCCAGCATCTTCCTGATGTGCCTCGCCGACAGGGTGCTCGCCTACGGCGACTGCGCGATCGTGCCTGACCCGACCTCCGAGGAACTGGCCGACATCGCGATCTCGTCGGCGCGCACCGCCGCGCAGTTCAGCATCGAGCCACGGGTCGCCATGCTGTCATACTCGACCGGAACATCGGGAACGGGCGCCGACGTCGACAAAGTCAGGGCGGCAACAGATCTGGTGCGGCAACGCGAACCCGACCTGCTTGTCGACGGCCCCATCCAGTACGACGCAGCCGTCGATCCGACGACGGCAGCCAGCAAGATGCCCGACTCGAAGGTCGCAGGCAGGGCGACGGTGCTGATCTTCCCGGACCTCAACACAGGCAACAACACCTACAAGGCTGTGCAGCGAAGCGCGGGCGCGATCGCGATCGGCCCGGTGCTGCAGGGATTGAGGAAACCGGTCAATGACCTGTCGCGCGGCGCGCTGATCGAGGACATCGTCAACACCGTCGCGATCACCGCGATCCAGGCACAGGGCTCGTGATGCCCTCCTCACCCGCGGTGCTCGTCATCAACTCCGGTTCCTCATCCTTGAAATATGCGGTCGTCGAACCGGACTCGGGGAATCTGGTCGCCGACGGGATCATCGAGCGGATCGGCGACGGGCCGGTGGCCGATCACGGCGCGGCACTGCAGGAGGCGTTCAATCAGCTTGCCGAATCCGGTCGGCCGCTGGAGACCCTCGGGCTGGTCGCCGTGGGCCATCGCGTGGTGCATGGCGGGCCCGACCTGTACAGGCCGACGCTGATCGACGACGCCTTGACATCCGAGCTCGAGGAACTGGCCCCGATGGCCCCTCTGCACAATCCGCCCGCCGTGCTGGGCATCCGTGTCGCACTCGAGGCGCTGCGCGAACTACCGCACATCGCGGTGTTCGACACCGCGTTCTTCCACGATCTGCCGCCGGCCGCGGCGACCTACGCGATCGACCGAGACATTGCGGCGCAGTGGCACATCCGCCGCTACGGATTTCACGGCACGTCGCATCAGTACGTCAGCGAACAGGCGGCGGCATACCTCGACAGACCGCTGGAGTCGCTCAACCAGATCGTGCTTCACCTGGGCAACGGCGCCTCTGCCTCGGCGATCGCCCGCGGTAAGCCCGTCGACACGTCGATGGGTCTGACACCGTTGGAGGGCCTGGTGATGGGTACGCGGTCCGGCGACATCGATCCGGGCATCGTCAGCTATCTGTCGCGTACCGCAGGCATGAGCGTCGAGGACATCGAGACGATGCTCAACAAGCGCTCCGGCATGCTCGGCCTCGGCGGCGAAATCGACTTTCGGGTGATTCACCAACGCATCGAATCCGGCGATGGGGCAGCACGATTGGCCTACGACGTCTACATCCACCGGCTGCGTAGGTACGTCGGCGGCTACATGGCACTGCTCGGCCGGACGGACGTCATCACCTTCACCGCCGGCGTTGGTGAGAACGACGCGGCCGTGCGCCACGACGCGCTCTCGGGTCTGGCCAGTTTGGGCATCGACATCGACGGCCGGCTCAACGAGAACTCCGACAGGAGCGCACGGCGGATCTCGTCGCCGACGTCTGCGACGACGGTGCTAGTTATTCCGACCGACGAGGAACTGGCGATCGCGCGGGCGTGCCTGCATGTCATCGAGGACTGACTGCGACTCTTCGAGCGGCAGGCTGCCGTCCGGGTCGCACATCGCCAGCAGGCGGCGCAGCTGCCGGCCCGCCCGCAGAGCCCAGCTCGCCTCGTACCGGCAGCAGACCACGTTGACGTTGTGCAACGCTGCGAAGCCCGCGGTACCGAAGAAGTCGACGAGCCGAAGGTCGAGCACGAGGCGGTCAGACCCGCCGATCCGGCGCTCGACGTAGCGTGCCAGTGCGCGGCTGTTGGTTGCGTCGACATCGCCCTCGACGGTGACGAGCAGGGTGGACATCGGTCTATGGCATGCGGAGAAGACCGCGCGGCCGCATTCCTCGCGGAGATCGAGTGCCGTTGGATCGATCCGGAACACTCGGCCGGTGCCCATATCGGTCATGTGACCTCCCTCAGCCGGACCTGGCGTCGCTGTGGGTGGCTGTTGACTCAACCTGACCAGCAGATTACTACGGAATCCGTCGGTCGGAGATGGTCAATTCTTCGTCACGACGGATTTCGCATCACTGGCCTTCGCGAGTCTCAGTGCGATCAACACATCGGCGAACGTGATGACCAAACCCCACCAGTACATCCACTTCAGGGCGGGGTCCGGCTGGGCCAAGAAGTAGACGATCAGGAAGATCGGCCCGACGATGCCGAAGACGAACATCATTCCCTGAATCATCAGGTAGCGCTTGAACGTCTGCACCCGGCGAGTCTAGAAGGTGCTCGTCGGTCGCACGCTGTTCGCGAGGTCGATCAGCGCGTACCGATGTGCCTGCGTCGGTGCCACCCGGGCCAGGCCCCGTAGTGCGGCTTCCACGCCGAGCTGCAGGCCGTGCTCGGTGAACGGGAAACCCAGAATGTGGTTGGTGCTGGCGGTGTTGTCGGCCAGCCAGTCCATCGCGGTGCCGAGAACAAGGGCCCGGATCTGCAGCACCCGCGGTTCGGAATCGGGCAGCGCCTCCACCCGACGCGCCGCATCGCGGATGTGCTGCTCGGTGATCTCGGTCATCGAGCGACCGGACAGCAACGTCACCGCACTGGTGAGCCGTGCCGTCGTGAAATGCCTTGAGGTGGCGGGGACTTGGTCCAGGGTCCGGACCGCGGCATCGCGGTCGCCGCTCGCCGACTGTGCGCGGGCGAGGCCGAAGCCTGCGGAGATGATGCCGTTGTCGCTGCACCACACCGTGTGATAGAACTTGCGCTCGTCGGCGCTTCCGGCCAGTTCGGCCGTCGCCGCCAGCGCCAGCTTGGGCGCCAGCTCGCCGGGCAGGGTGTTGAGCACCTCGGTGAAATGCTTTGTCGCCGAGTCGTAGTCGGCAGTCAGAAGCTCGGATACCGCGCGGAACCAGGTCAGTCGCCACTGCTGAGAAACGTCACGGCTGGACGCCTTCCAGCCCACCCGGCCTGCGAGATCGTCGAGCTTGCGGGTGGCCTTGGCGACATCCCCGAGATCGAGCAGGGCGCGCACCTCCATCAACGGCAGCTCGACCGACTCCGACAGGTCGATGCCCTCGGAGTCGAGCGCACCGTGGCGGGCCGCGCGCAACTGGTCGAGCGTCTGCACCGGCTGGCTCAGCACGCTCGCCGACAGCACTGGTGCGCCGACGTCGGTCGGGTCGACCAGCGGCACCTGTAAGGCCCTCACGATCTCCTGGGCCGTCAGTTTTTCGGAGTGCACCTGCCCGTCGAGATAGACGTCGGTGTGCGCGACGAGCAGGTCGATGCCGAAGGTCGACCGGGTCGGGCTGAAGACCGTCGACAGACCGGGCCGGGGGGTCCCGGTGTCCTGCGCGACCACTTCGCGCAACACCCCGAGCAGCTGGCTGGTCATCACCTCGGAGCTGCCGAACCGGCGTCGCGGGTCGGGGTCGATCGCCCTGCGCAGCAGCCTGCCGAACGAGTCGTAATCCGTCAGCACCGGATCGTCTTCCGGCAGGCCCTCGACGTAGCGGCCCTTTCTGGTGCGCAGGTTGAGTGTCAGCGACGCCAGAGTGCGGCCGACGGTGTAGACGTCGGTGGCGATCGTCGGACCCGTCCGCACGATCTCGGGCGCCTGGTAACCCGGTGTGCCGTAGAGGTATCCGAACGAATTGAGCCGCGATACCGCACCGAGGTCGATCAGCTTGAGCTGATCCTCGGTGATCATGATGTTCTCCGGCTTGAGGTCGTTGTACGCCAGCCCGATGGAGTGCAGATAGCCGAGCGCGGGCAGAATCTCGAGCATGTAGCCGATGCCCTCTGCGACCGGCAGCTTGTCGCCCCTGGCCTGCTTCAGCGACTTTCCGCCGACGTACTCCATCACGATGTAGCCGACCGGATTGCCGTGCTGGTCGGGGTGTTCGACGAAGTTGTAGATCTTGACGATTCCCGGGTGCGTGACCTCGGCGAGGAACTGCCGCTCGGCCATCGCGATCTTCTGCGCCTCCGCGTCGCCGGAGTGCACAAGGCCCTTGAGCACGACGGGCCGCTCGTTGACGTTGTGGTCGAAGGCCAGATACACCCAGCCAAGGCCGCCGTGTGCAATGCAGCCCTTGATCTCGTACTGGTCGGCGACCATATCGCCGGGCACCAGCTGCGGCAGGAACGAGTACGCGCTACCGCAGTGCGGACACCAGCCCTCTGAAAGCGCTCTACCGTCGGACGACGACCTGCCGACCGGCTTGCCGCAGTTCCAGCAGAACCGTTTCGACTCCGCGACAACGGGATTGGTCATCAGCGCGGACAACGGATCGATCTCGCGAACCCGCGGGATCTCCACAAGGCCGCCGCCGAGCCGGCGGGTAGGGGCCAGCGCCCGCGTCATCGCGGTCACCTGGTCCTCGGGTTCGGTGTCGGCAGTGCCGACCGAGGCGCCGTCCGAGTCGTCGAAGTGTGGACGGAACACGGCCTGGGTCGCCATCGGCCGCACCGTCGACGCCGAATCCACGTCGAGTTCTTCGAGATCCTCGAGACTCGCAGGCTGGGTTCCCGGGCCTTCGAATTCCTCTGCTGTCGACATCAGTCCGAATACCTCGGTACCGGGGGCGCGGGCGGCGGACCGAGCACCGTCAACCACTTGCGGTACAACGTGCTCCACGTGCCGTCACGGCGGATGCGGTCCAGCGTGCCGTTCACGAACCGGACGAGCCCGGTGTTCTGCAGGTTGATGCCGATGCCGTAGGGCTCCTCGTTCATGCTCGGTCCGACGATATGCAGATACGGGTCCTGCGCCACCAGCCCGGCCAGGATCGAGTCGTCGGTGCTGACCGCGTCGACCTGGCGCTGCTGCAGGGCCACCAGACAGTCCGCCCACGTCACCACCTCCATGACGATCGGCGACGGGTCGATCTCCTGGATCCGTTGCAGCGAGGTGGTGCCTTTGACCGCGCAGACCCGCTTGCCCGAGAGGTCGGTCGCCTGGGTGATCGGTGAGTCGCGTGGTGCCAGGATGCGTTGATTGGCAACCAGATACACCGTCGAGAAGTTGACCAGCTTCTTGCGCTCACACGTGATGCTCATCGTCTTGACGACGATGTCGACTTGGTTGTTCTGCAAGGCGGTGACGCGATCGGCGGACGACAGGATGCGGTATTCGACCTGCGACGGGGTGCCGAAGATGTCGCGGGCCACCTCGCCTGCGATGTCGACGTCGAATCCGGTGATCTCCCCGGTGATCGGGTCGCGGAAGCTGAACAGATTGCTGCCGATGTCGAGTCCGACGATGAGCCGCCCCCTGGCCTTGATCGTGGAAACGGCGTCGTCGGCCTTCGAACGATCACTGAAGGGCCGCAGGCTCGCGGTCAGGTTGCAGTCGTCGTTGGTGTCCTCCTGCGGGAGCACCAACTCGGGCTCCAGCTCCTCCATGCCCGCGGGCGTCGGCGGGGCCAGCGTCAGGGTGGGCGTCGGCGCCACCCCGTCCGCGCGCCCGCAACCCGCCAACGCGGTCACCATGGCGATCACGACGCAGAACATCCTGGCGCTCATCAGCGGTACTCACTCAGCCTCGGCCACAGGCCAAGCGCCACCGCGATGGCCGCAACCACGGAAAGCACGGCCGCCCCCACGGTCGCCCCGGACAGCACCCGCCTCGCGTTGAGGATGTCGCTGCGCAGCTGCTGGCGGCTTTCGGCGATGCCCTTGTTCAGCGCCTCGTCCAGCCGGTCGAAGGCAGGCGTCGAGTCGTCCTCGCTGCGGCCGAGCGCGACCTGCGTCGCCGCCTGATAGTTGCCGACCGCGATGTAGGAGCTGATCCGGTCGTCGGCCGCGCGCCAGCGCCGCAACAACTGCTCGGCGTCCGACAGATCCCCCTTGTCGATCGCATCATCGCGACCCAGGTACTCCGAAAGCTCTTGCTGCATCGTGTCTATGCGCTGGTAGTAGGACTGCTTGCGGACACTCTCGTCGCCGCGCCGGATCAGCGAGAGGGTCTCGTCGGCTCGCGCCTGCTGCGCAGTGATCGCCAAAGTGGTGACGGTCTTGAGCGACTCCGCTGCGGTGTTCTTGGCGCTGCGGCTGTCGATGGTCGAGATCACCAACGCGGTGAACACCCAGATCAACATGATCAGCACGGCCATCCCGCCCGCGACGAATCCGATGTTGACGCGGCGACGGGTCCTGCGGGCCAGCCAGCGGTTCGCGAACGCGCCGAACAGCAGCGTCGCCAGCACGACAAGGATGACCGGCGCGGGGATGCGGGTCGACGCGGTCGTCTCCTTGTCCACCCGGGCAGAGGTCTCCTCGTAGAGCTTCTGCGCGTCGGGCAGGATGGTCTGCTGCATCAGTGACGACGCCTCGGACAGGTACGACGAGCCGACGGGGTTGCCCGCCCGGTTGTTGGTGCGCGCGGTCTCGACCAGACCGGTGTACACCGCGAGGTTGGCGTTGATCCGGCCGAGCAGCTGGACAAGCGGCTCGTCGGTCAGCCCGCTCGACGCCCTGGTGACGGCGCTGGCTGCGTCGGTGATCGCCTGTTCGTAGCGCTGCCGGACGTCGCGCGGCTCGGCGCCTGCGATGAAGGCCGTCGCGGCGGCGGCGTCGGCGACCGAGAGCGTGGTGTAGAGCTGGCCGGCCGCGAACGCCAGCGGTTCGGTGTGTTCGAGGACGGTGGTCAACGCCTGCTGACGGTCGTTGACGGTGGTCGAGGTGGCGAACGCACTGGCGATCACCAGCCCCGATAGCACGATGCCGATGGTCAGGATTCGGCCGGGAGTCGTCCAGAAAAACCACCAGCGCGGATGCGCGGGTGTTGTCGGCGACCGCGACGCGAGTGGTTCGGTCGACGGATGCGCCAGCTCCACAGTCACGGGTGCCCGGACCTCATCTTTTTCTGCTCTTTCCGGCTTCTGTTCTGACCTGCTTCCAAATCTATAAAAGAATTCTAAGAGTTATTCGAGTGACGTGTGGGCATTCGAGGCGCACTGGTTTTCGGTGTGTTCCCTAAGCTGAACGAGTGCGTGGCGACGGCGACGGCTGGGTGATGACCGACAGCGGGGCGGCGTACTGGGGTCTGCATGGCGCGGCGGGTCTGTTTCTTCGCGCGCCACGTCCCGACGGTTCGCCTGCCGTGCTTCTGCAACACCGCGCGCCGTGGAGTCATCAGGGCGGCACTTGGGGACTGCCCGGCGGTGCGCGTGACAGCCACGAAAGCGCGGAGGAGGCCGCCGTCCGCGAGGCGCATGAGGAGGCCGGCCTCGAAGCAGGCAGGCTGGTCGTGCGAAAAACGGTGGTCACCGCCGCCGCGACGGCGAGCGGACGGCAATGGACCTACACCACCGTGATCGCCGACGCCCCCGAAGAGCTCGAGACCGTGCCGAACCGGGAGAGTGCCGAATTGCGCTGGGTGGCCGAGGACGACGTCGCGGCGTTGCCGCTGCATCCAGGGTTCGCGGCGAGTTGGGCCGAGCTTCGCGCCGTCGCGGCGACTATCCCGCTGCTGCAAGCCGAGCTTTGAGCCTGCTCGCCGCGGCGCGCGGATCGTCTGCCGACGTGATGGCCCGCACCACGACGATGCGGCGCGCACCCGCGTCGAGCACCTCCGGCAGACGTTCTTCGTCGATGCCGCCGATCGCGAACCACGGCTTGTCCGTCCCTGCCGATGCGGTCGTTCTGACGAGGTCGAGACCGGCTGCCTGCCTGCCGGGCTTCGTCGGCGTCGGCCAACACGGCCCGACGCAGTAGTAGTCCACCGGTTCGGCATCCGCGGCGGCGGCCTGATCGCGGTCGTGGGTGGAGCGGCCGATCAGCGTCTGCGGCCCGACGATGTCGCGGGCGATCGGCAGCGGTAGGTCGTCCTGCCCCAGATGCAGCACGTCGGCGCGGGCGGCACGGGCGATATCGGCCCGGTCGTTGACCGCCAGCAACGCGTCGTGGCGGCGGGCGGCGTCGGCGAGCACCTCGAGCGCAGCGAGCTCGTCGGCCGCCTCCAACGGTCCGAACTGCTTCTCGCCTGCCGAGCCCTTGTCGCGCAGCTGGATGATGTCGACCCCGCCCGCCAGCGCCGCATCGGCGAAGGCGGCCAGATCACCGCGTTCCCGTCGGGCGTCGGTGCACAGATACAGCGTCGCCGACGCGAGCCGGGTGAGCCGGTCGGAGGGGTGATGCACACCCGCGAGAGTAATGTGGGGCGTCGACACGGGAGTCCCGGGAACCGGGGACTGAGAGTGGGCACGCACAACCTGCCCTTACCGTCGAACCTGATCCGGGTCATGCCGGCGAAGGGAGGGGAATGCACTCGATCGGATCGGTTGCCGTCATCGGCGGCGGCGTCATCGGCCTGTCGGTCGCACGCCGCGCAGCGCTCGACGGATGGACTGTGCGCGTGCATCGGACCAACGATCCAGGTGCTGGGTGGGTGGCGGCCGGCATGCTTGCGCCACACAGCGAAGGCTGGCCCGGCGAGGAGAGACTGCTGGCGCTGGGTCTGGCCTCGCTGAAGTTGTGGCATGGCGGTTTTCTCGAGGGCTTGCCCGACAGCGTGATCGCCGCCCACGGTTCGCTGGTGGTCGCCTTCGACCGCGCCGACGCCGCTGACCTGAGGACCATCGGAGAATGGTTGTCCGGGCAGGGGCACCCCGTGGCATTCACGTCAACCGCCCGCGATATCGAACCGGCTCTCGCCCAGGGGATTCGGCACGGCTTTCTGGCTGAGACGGAGCTTGCCGTCGACAACAGGGCGTTGGTCGGTGCGCTGGCGGACCACTGTGAGCGACTCGGTGTGCAATGGGCGCCACCGGTCAGCGATCTCGACACGGTGGACGCCGACGTGCGGGTGATCGCCAACGGCATCGACGCGCCTGCGTTGTGGCCGGACCTGCCGATTCGCCCCGTGAAGGGCGAGGTGTTGCGGCTGCGATGGCGGCCTGGCTGTATGCCTGTGCCGCAGAGGGCGATTCGCGCTCGCATACACGGCCGACAGATCTATCTGGTGCCGCGCCCCGATGGCGTCGTGGTCGGGGCGACCCAGTACGAACACGGCCGGGACACCGCACCGGCGGTGTGGGGGGTACGCGAGCTTCTCGACTATGCCTGCACGATCATGCCTGCGCTCGGTGAGTACGAGTTCGGTGAATGCGCGGCGGGACTGCGGCCGATGACGCCGGACAACCTGCCGATCGTCGGGCGACTGGACGACCGGACGCTGGTGGCCGCGGGACACGGGCGGTCCGGCTTCCTACTGGCACCGTGGACCGCGGAAGCGATCGCGGGGGAACTCAGCGGCGCGCCGATGCCCGATGCCGACTTAGTGAGGGTGCGATGAAGATCATCGTCAACGACAAACCCGTCGAGGTGGACGAGCAGACCACTGTCGCGGGCCTCATCGAGCGACTCGGCTTCCCGGCGAAGGGCATTGCGGTCGCGGTGGACGCGACGGTGTTGCCGCGATCGGATTGGCAGAAGACGCTCACCGACGGTGCGCGGCTGGAAGTGGTGACGGCGGTGCAGGGTGGCTGACGACAAGCTCACGATCGCGGGCCGCGAGTTCGGCTCGAGGCTGATCCTCGGCACCGGCGGAGCCACCAACCTGGCCGTGCTGGAAGAGGCGCTCCTCGCGTCGGGCACCGAGTTGACGACCGTTGCGATGCGCCGGGTGGACGCCGACGGCGGCACCGGCGTGCTCGGCCTGCTCAACCGGCTGAACATCACGCCGCTACCCAACACTGCGGGGTGCCGAGGTGCCGCAGAAGCCGTGATGACCGCACAGCTGGCCCGTGAGGCGTTGCAGACCGACTGGGTCAAACTCGAGGTGATCGCCGATGAGCGCACGCTGCTGCCCGATGCCATCGAGTTGGTCCGGGCGGCAGAACAATTGGTGGACGACGGTTTCGTCGTTCTGCCGTACACCAACGACGATCCGGTGCTGGCCCGCCGGCTGGAGGACACCGGCTGCGCTGCCGTGATGCCGCTGGGTTCGCCGATCGGCACCGGCCTCGGCATCGCCAACCCGCACAACATCGAGATGATCGTCGAGCAGGCGGGCGTTCCGGTGATCCTCGACGCGGGGATCGGGACCGCCAGCGACGCGGCGCTGGCGATGGAATTAGGCTGTGCCGCCGTGCTTCTGGCTACCGCGGTGACCAGGGCCGCCGACCCGCCCCTGATGGCCGCCGCGATGGCCGCCGCAGTCAGCGCCGGCTACCTCGCGCGTCAGGCAGGCCGGATCCCGAAGCGGTTCTGGGCGCAGCCGTCCAGTCCATCTCTATGACGAAAAGATATGTCGCACTCGGCAGTTCGATGGCTGCCGGGCCTGGCATCGCACCCCGCGCCAAGGATGCGCCGGTGCGGGCAGCGCGATCGGCGGCCAACTATCCGCACCTGGTCGCGCAGCGGCTCGGCCTCGACCTGGTCGATGTGACCTACTCCGGCGCCACCACCGCCGACGTGCTGACCGACCGGCAGAACGGGGAGCCGCCGCAGGTCGACGCGCTCGACGGCTCCGAGGAGCTCGTCACAATCACGATCGGCGGCAACGACGTCGGATACATACCGCTGCTGACGGCGGCGGGCCTGCCTCGGGCGGTGCGTTCGGTGCCCGTCCTCGGTGGTCGGCTTCGGGAGCTGCTCGACCCGACGGCCCGTGACCGTGCCTTGGTCGAGGTCGCCGACTCATTACACGCCGTCGGACAGACGGTGCGCGACAGGGCGCCCGCGGCGCGCGTTCTGTTCGTCGACTACCTGACCGTGTTGCCGCCCGCCGGAGAAGACGCGTCGCCGGTGTCGGGCGTAGATGCCGCACTCGGCCGTCGAGTCGCGGCCACCCTCGAGCGGCTCACCCTCGAAGCCGCCGCGGAGACCGGATGCGAGCTGGTCCGGGCATCCGACGCCAGCCGCTCGCATCACGCGTGGTCGACGGACCCGTGGACGACGAAGCCGACACGATACGGCCTGCCCCTCCCCGGCCGTCCCTTTCCCGCGCACCCGAATGCGGCGGGCATGCGCGCCGTGGCCGGCCTGATCGTCCAGCAGGTGGGCTGAGAAGATGGGCGCGATGATCGAATTGGCCGGGCTTACCAAGGTATTCGGCGACACCCGCGCAGTCGACGACCTGACCTGCTCCATCGAGCCAGGGGTGGTGACGGGGTTTCTCGGCCCCAACGGGGCAGGCAAGACCACGACCATGCGGATGATCCTCGGACTGGATCATCCGACAGCGGGCACCGCCACCATCGACGGTAAGCCGTACCGGGAGTTGACCGATCCGCTGCGGCACGTCGGTGCGCTGCTTGAGGCCAGGCAGACCCATCCCAACCGGTCGGTGCGCGCCCACCTGCGCTGGATCGCCGCCACGCACCGGCTGCCTGCGAACCGCGTCGACGAGGTGCTCGACATGGTCGGGCTGGCCACGGTCGCGGCCAAGAAGGCGGCCACGCTGTCGCTCGGCATGAGCCAGCGTCTGGGCATCGCGGCCGCACTGCTCGGCGACCCGCCGGTGCTCCTGTTCGACGAGCCGGTCAACGGACTGGACCCCGAAGGCATCCGGTGGGTGCGCACGCTGATGCGCACACTCGCAGGCGAAGGCCGCACGGTCTTCGTGTCCAGCCACCTGCTGGCCGAGATGTCCAACACCGCAGACCGGCTGGTGGTCATCGGTCGCGGCAAGCTGATCGCGTCGACGACGGTCAGCGAGTTCGTCGGCCGCGCCGACACCGTCCGGGTGCGAAGCCCGCAGCTGGACCGGCTGCGCGAAGTGCTCTCCGATGCCGATATCGGGGTCGACGACGATGCGGAGGCGTCGGCACTGCTGGTGCGGGGGGTGGCAAGCGAGGTGGTCGGCGAGCTCGCCGCGCGCAACGGAATCACCCTGCACGAGTTGACCTCACAGCAGGTATCGCTCGAGGACGCGTACATGAAGCTCACCGACGAGGCCGTGCAGTACCGGGCGGCGACATGAGCGCGGTAGCGGTGCTGAACGCCGAACGTGTCAAGCTGACCACCACCCGTTCGCCGCTGTGGTCGGCGATCGCGGTGGCCGTGCTGAGCCTCGGGCTCGCCGCCATCCAGGCCTCCACCGTCTACGGCCCCCGGCCGCTCGAGCCGGAAAAGGCGGCCATGGGTGTGGCCGTGTTCGGTGTACCGGTGCTGATGATCCTTTCGGCGCTGACCGTCACCAACGAGTACCGCAGCGGCCTTATCCGCACCACCTTCATGGCGGTCCCGAACCGGACCCTGGTACTGGCCGCCAAAGCGACTGTGGCGGCGGCTTTTTCCAGCTTCTACGCCGCGGTGATGGCGGCCGCCTCGATCGTGGTGGCGCATTCGCACCTCGAATGGCGGCTGGTCGGTGGGATCGCGCTCTACGCGGCGCTGGCCGCCGTTGTCGGTGTTGCCGTCGGCGCACTCCTTCGGGCCTCGGCGGGCGCCGTTGCGGTGCTCTTGCTATGGCCGCTGGTGGCCGAACCCCTGCTCGGCAACATGCCCAACATCAGCACCCGGGTCGGCCCGTACCTTCCCTTCGGCAACGCCTTCAGGTTCATCGACGTGACGTGGCTCTACCCGTACTACGCGATGCCGTGGGGCCCTCTCGGGTCGATCGTCTATTTCGCGGGCGTGGCGGCGGCCCTTTTCGTCGCGGCATTGGTCACCGTCAACCGACGGGACGCATGACATGTCCGGCACCGGCTAACGTGAGAGCAATGGGGCACAAATCGCGCGCGATGTCCGCTGCGCTGGCGACCGTGGTGATGGTGGCTGCGCTCGGCGGCTGCGGCGACAAGCCCGCGAAGGAGGCCGGGAACCCACCTGCTTCGACCGCGGCCTCCGGCGCGGCGGCCGAATTCGCTTCGACGCTGCGCGACCGGATCAAAGCCGACGCGATGATGGCGCACCTGGAGAAGCTTCAGCAGATCGCCGATGCGCACGATGGAAACCGCGCGCTCGGTACCGCCGGGTACGACGCCAGTGTCGATTATGTGGCGAACACGTTGCGCGACAGAGGGTTCGATGTCCAGACACCCGAGTTCGAGGTGCGACTGCCCTTCGCCGAGGATCCGCAGCTGAGCGTCGGCGACGCATCCATCGAGGCCAAGCCGCTGCAGTTCACCATCGGCACGCCGCAGCAGGGTGTCTCCGGACCGCTTGTCGCGGCCCGCGTCGACGACTCACCCGGCTGCACGGCGTCCGACTACGACGGCCTGCCCGTGAGGGGCGCGTTGGTGCTGGTTGATCGCGGCACCTGTCAGTTCTCACAGAAGCAGGCGGTCGCAGCCGAGCGTGGCGCGGTCGCGCTGATCGTCGCCAACAACGACGAAGCCGACGAGATGGGCGGCACGCTCGGCGAGGATTCGAACCCGAAGATCCCGGTCATCAGCATCACCAAGGCGTCTGGTGAGCGGCTGCGTGCCGCGCCGGGTGAGGCCACGCTGCGGCTCGACGCGGGAGTCCGCGTCGAGAAGACCCGCAATGTCATCGCCCAGACGAAGACCGGCTCCACCGCCGACGTGGTGATGGCCGGCGCCCACCTGGACAGCGTGCCGGAGGGTCCCGGTATCAACGACAACGGTTCCGGCGTGGCCGCGGTGCTGGAGACCGCGCTGCAGCTGGGACCGTCCCCTCCTGTGCAGAACGGCGTGCGGTTCGGTTTCTGGGGCGGAGAGGAACTCGGGCTGAAGGGTTCCAACAACTACGTCCAGTCGCTGAATGTGGACCAGCTCAAGGACATCGCGCTGTACCTGAACTTCGACATGTTGGGGTCGCCGAACCCCGGCTATCTCACGTACGACGGCGACCAGTCGGTCCCGCCGAACCCGAGAGACCCCACTCCGCGGGTGCCGGAGGGCTCGGCAGGCATCGAACGCGACTTCGTCGCGTACCTGAAGGATGAGGGAAAGACGGCGCAGGACACCGGCTTCGACGGTCGCTCGGACTACGAGGGGTTCACCCTGGCGGGAGTTCCCGCGGGCGGCTTGTTCTCCGGCGCCGAGGAGAAGATGACCCCGCAACAGGCAGAGCTGTGGAACGGAAAGGCCAACGAGCCGTTCGACCCGAACTACCACAAGAAAACCGACACCGTGGACCACATCGATCGGGACGCGCTCGGCATCAACGGGGCCGGGGTCGGCTACGTCGTCGGCATCTACGCGCAGGATCAACGCGGCCGCAACGGAGTGCCGGTCCGCGACGACCGCACCCGGCACGTACTCGCGAAGTCGTGACGGTGCGGGGGTCAGAGCCGCGCCAGCGGCGACATCGGGCGGCATCGGCAATCGTCGTCGCAGCGCTGATGCTCGGCGGTTGTTCATCGGCGCCGGAACCGGCCCGGGACCTCGGCCGTGATGTGGCCGACCGGGTCGGTGTCGACGCCATGTTCGTCCATTTGCGCAAGCTGCAGGAGATCGCCGACGCCAACAGCGGGTCCCGTGCGGACGGCACGCCCGGCTACGACGCCAGCGTCGACTACGTCGCGAAGACGCTGCGCGACAAGGGGTTCGACGTTGAGACACCGGAATTCGAGCGGCTAGCGGTGGCGAACCCCGGTAGGCCTAGGCTGACCGCGTCCGGTCGCGACTACGCCATCGACCAGGCGTCGTTCCTGACGCCGACCAGGACGGGCGGGTTGAGGGCACCCACCCAGCGTCCGCAGAAACCCGCGGGTTGTGCCGCCGCCGACTACGGCACGAAGCGCATGACCAACGCCATTGCCGTCGTCGACGACACGGGATGCTCGATCGTCGACAAGCAGAACGTCGCTGTCGCAGAGGGCGCGCTCGCACTTCTCGTCGTCAGTGACCCCGGCACATCGGGCAGCCCGAGAGGCCTGTTCACACCGGGCTACTACCAGGCGCTCGAAGTGCCGGTCGGGGTGATAGGCGCCGACGCCGACGCCGCGCTGCGCCGTAGCGACGCAGCCGTGCTGCTCACGCTGGACGCCACGGCCGCCATGGTGAAGTCACGAAACGTGGTGGCCCAGACGAAGACCGGCGACACCCGCAACGTGGTGATGGCCGGGGCGCACCTGGACACCGTGGCCAAGAGCCCCGGCATCAACGACGACGGGACCGGGGTGGCGGCGCTGCTGGAAACCGCGGCCGCGCTGGGATCGCAGCCGCAGATCACCAACGCCGTGCGGTTCGGGTTCTGGGGTTCGCAGGAAGCCGTGCTTGCCGGGTCGACGAAGTATGTCGCAGCCCTGAACGGTGACCAGCTCGACGACATCGCGCTCTACCTCGACTTCGACGCGCTGGGTTCGCCCAACGCGGGGTTCTTCACCTACGACGGCGACCAGTCCGGTCAGCCGAACCCGGCCGTCGCGGCGGGCACCGTGCCCGTCGGCTCGGCGGGCATCGAGCGCACCCTCGCCGGCTACCTGAACCTGGCAGGCATCCGGCCTGCCGACATGCCGCTCGGCAAGGCCAGCGACTACAGCCCGTTCCTGGACGCGGGCATCCCGATCGGCGGCGTGACAACCGGTGCGGCACAGCGGAAAACGCAGGTGCAGGCCCGGCTATGGGGCGGCACCGCAGGGGTCGCGTTCGACCGCAACTACCACCTCGCAGGCGACACCGTCGACAACGTCGACCGCGACGCGCTCGCCATCACCGGTCCGGGTGTGGCGTTCGTCGTCGGTACCTACGCCGAGTCGATCGATGGCGTCAACGGGGTACCTGGCCGCGAGGCACGCCGCCGGCATACGCCTTAGCGACCCGGCTGACGAACTGGTACACGCCGTCCTCGTCGGGAGCAAGTGGTCCCGGCCGCGCATGCGGTGATGTCAGGCCGCGCTGCACCGACTCGCAGGCGGCCCAGTCCTGACGGTTGGTCAGGTCCCAGAAATCGACCGCGTAGGACGGGTCGAAGTCCGGCTTCTCGGCCACCTCTTTCGGGAACGCCCATGCGCACTCGACGTGGGTGCGGTCGACGGCCAACGGCGTCATGAGGTGGGTCATCACGTAGTCGGGGTGCAGGCTGACCAACAGGTTGGGATAGCCGACGACGTACATCACGGTGCGCAGTTCATGCTCGGAGAGCCCCTTGATCGCAACCCCGCCGCTGGCCCCGGACAGCGACATCGTCTCGGCCTCGTCGATCAGCGACATCCAACCGCCGATCCACGAGCCTTCGGTGTCCAGGTTCTCGCCGCTGGTCGGTGGGCTGATCCGGGACAGCTCGGGGTGGATCGTCGAGCAGTGGTAGCACTCCTGGTAGTTCTCGGCGATCACCTTCCAGTTGGTGGCCAGCTCGTAGGAATGCCGGTCGACGACCGTCAGATCCTCCGGCCGGTACGGCGCGACGATGTCCTCCCACCCCGCGACATGATCGGCGAAGTCGACGTCCTCGCCGCTGGGGTCGACGAACAACCAGCCGTGCCAGTTCACCAGCTTCAGCTCGGCGAGCCCGAACTGGTCGGCGTCGAAACCTTCGACTTTCGAGAAATGCGGCGCGTTGCGCAGGCTGCCGTCCAGTCGGTAGGACCAGGAGTGATACGGGCACACGATGCTGCGACCCTTGGTGGTCGCGTTGCAGGCCAACAACTCGTGGCCCCGGTGGCGGCAGGTGTTGGCGAACGCGCGAACCGTGTCGTCGTCGCCGCGCACAAGCAGTATCGCGTTGGCGCCGGTGCCCACCGCTTTTTGTGCGCCGACCGCGGCCAGATCGGCGGCGTGGCCGACGCAGGTCCACCCGGAGAAGATGTGCTGCTGCTCCCAATCGAAGACGGCCTGGTCGACATATGCTTCCCGCGGCAGCATCCGGGACTGGCCGAACGGTGCCATCGCCGCAGCGACGCCGTCGGCGGGGAGAGGAGCCGGTGGATACTGTTTGAGCATACAGTCAGACTAGTCCATCAAGCCTCTCCGGTGAAGCCACCGAGGCCGCGATCGGCGGTGTTGTCTCCGCGCGTCATGCGCCGGTAAACGAGGAATCCGATGACGACAGCGGCCAGCGCGGCGAACAGCAGAAGGGTGGCGAGCGCGTTGAGCGCAGGCGTCGGCGCGGCACGGGCGGTGTTGTAGATCTTCACCGAGACCGGTTCGGTGGAGGCGTCGCCGGAGAGGTAGCGCACCAGAACGAAGTCGTCGATGACATCGGCGAACACCAGCACAGTGCTCGCGAAGATCGCGGGCAGCAGCATCGGCACGATGATCCGGCGCAGCGCGGCGAGTGGTGATGCGCCCAGATCCATTGCCGCTTCCTCGTATTGGGGTCCGATGGTGGCCAGCCTGGCCCGCACCAGCACCGCCGGGTAGGACACCTGGAAGGTGACGAGGCCGACTACCTGCGCGGTGGTGCCCAGTTGGACAGGGACCGCGACGGTGGTGATCACGAACAACAAGGCGACGGCGAGCAGCACTTCAGGGAGCACGAACGACAGCAGCATGAGGAAGTTCGCGCCGTTGGGCAGCCTGCCGCGCCAACGGTCGATACCGATCGCGAACAGAGTCCCCAGTGGAACGGTGATCAGTGTCGCGATCAAGCCCAGCTTCAGGGTTTGCAGCAGTGCGGTGTGCAGCGCGTCGTTGTGCCACACCGAGAGTGTCTGGTCACCCCAGTACCAACGGGTGGAAAAGCCCTGCCAGGTTGTTCGCGATCGGCCGGAGTTGAACGAGTAGAGCACCGCGATGAGAACCGGCAACAGTGACCACAGGAGGTAGCCGATGGTGATGGCTATCAGGAAGCGTGGCGGACGCCACGGGTTGTTCCACCATGACACCGGCCCTCTCACGAGGCCACCTCGCTGCCCCGCGTCACCGAACGAAGGTAGTAGAGCATCGGCAACAGCGCGATGAGGAATACCAGCATGACGAACGCGCCGGCCTGGCCGGTCTGTCCCGGGGCCTGCACGCCGTCGTTGATCAGGTTTCCGACCATGGTGGTCTTCGGGGACGCGGACAACATGTCGTTGGTGAAGTAGTCGCCGAGCATCGGCAGGCAGGTCAGCAGCAGCGCCGCCACGATCGTCGGTCGGCACAGCGGCAGTGTCACCCGCCGGAACGACGAAAGCCGGTCGGCGCCAAGGTCTCGCGATGCCTCGAGCATTGGCGTCGACAGCCGGTCGAGACCGGCGTAGAGCGGCAGGATCATGTACGGCACATAGCCGTACACCAGCCCGAGGATCACCACTACCGGCTGGCCGGTAAGCCACTTCACGTCGGGGGTGAACAGACCGCCGAGGCTCAGCATCTTGTTGAACAGGCCGTCATCCTGTAACAGGTTGACCCATGCGAACATTCGCATCATATAGCTGATCCAGAACGGCGCGATCAGCAGCGCCAGCAGCAGGCCCCTGCGCTTGCCGGACAGCCGGGCCACGTAGTACGAGACCGGGAAGGCGATGAGTAGGCAGAGCGCGCTGGCCACCATCACGTAGATGAAGGTGCGGAGGATTGCCTGGCCGTAGACACCGTTCTCGCCGACGATGTGGGTGAGCACATAGGTGAACTGGGTGGGATCCCACTGCAGCGGGTTCCACACCGGGATCGGTGTACGGAACAGTGGATCGATCTGGCCGAAGACGATGCACAGCACGACGTAGAGCGGGAAGAGGAAAAACGCAGCCAGCCACGCGATTCCGGGTGCGGCCAGCACAGACCACAGCCGGGTGCGTCGCCGGCGGTCCGGCAGAGCCTGCCGCGGCGGCGCGGTGACCACCGGAACCGCCACTGGTATCTACGATCCGCCGGCGTTGAAGGCCTGCCACACGTTGCGCCATGCGGTTTCGTTCGCCGCATCGAGCTCGAGCAACCGGTAGCCGGTGTCGAAGTACTCCGGTTTCACGATCGCCGAGCGCAGATTCTCGGGGATGAACTCTTCTGCCACAAGCGAATCCGGGGTGATGGTGTTCTGTGGCGGCTGGTAACCGATGGCGGAGAAGTTCTCCTTCGCCACGTCGGGATTGAGCATGTGGTTGATGAACAGGTGTGCGAGCACCGGGTTCTTGCCGCCGCGAAGTGTCACCAGCATGTCGTTGTCGACCATGCCCTTGCCGTCCGCAGGGAACCAGTACCGGAGGATTTCCGGCCCGGTGCCCTCGGGCAGGTAGGACTGCGCATTGATGATGTCGCCCGACCACATCTGTGCGAGACCCATTTGGCCGGCGGGAAGATCGTTGTACATCGTGATGGTGACCTTCGGCGAGGTGGCCTTCACCAGCGCCTGAAGTTGCTCACCGACCATCTTCAGGTCGGCCTGCGAGGAGGTATTGATATCCGTGATGCCTTGTTTCAGTAGCACCATGGCCATCGCCGTGTGGAAGTCGTCGATAACGGCCGTCTTGCCCTTGTACTGAGGATCCCACAGCGACTCGTACGGATTCTTCAGCGCGCCGATATCGGCGGGCACCTGGTCGGTCCGCCAACCGATTCCGGTGGTGTAGATGGTGTACGGGACGGAGTAGCGCCACTCCTGGTCGTACCACGGGTTGGTGAAGCTCGGCCAGACGTTCTTGATGTCGGGGATGTAGGAGTGGTTCAGTGGCCGGACCAACTTGCCACCCACCAGACGGCTGATTTCGGTGTAGTTGGCGTTGTAGATGTCGAAGTCGACTCCACTGCGCAGCTTGGTGATAGCTTCGTCGCCGTCGTTGAAGGTCGAGACCTCGATCTTGATGCCGTACTTATCCTCGAAGCTCTTCATGGCCTGAGGGCTGAGGTAGTCGGCGTAGTTGTAGATCTTGAGCGTCGCACCCTTCTCCGGGGCGAGCCCATCGGCGATGGGTTTGTTGTCGTCGGCGATGTCCCACTTGACCGGGTGATCCGGCGAGGCGAGCGTCATGGTCGGGGTTCCCGACGACTGCCCCGGCTTCGAGCAGGCCGCAAGGAATGCGCCGAGTGTGGGTGCCGACGCAGCGAGAATCGCCGCTCGGGTGAGGAACTGTCGTCGAGTCGGACCGTGGCCGTGTGGTCCGTTGGGTACGGGCATCTGGGGCCTCCCCGTTGCTTTTGTGGCTTGTCGCTGGTAGGACTCTCGCATAGACTGAATGCTCAGTCAACCGTTCTGTACTGGAGGTTTCCCGTGTCTTCGTCGGTAGCGTCGGGCGAAATATCAAGCACCGCGGCCGACACCGTAGACCAGCTGATCGCCGACGAGGAGCAGGTATTCCTGCGCCGTCAGCCGCGCAGCTCCGAGCTCATCGACGAGGCCCGCGTGCACCTCGCCGGAGGCGCCACGTCGAACTGGCAGATCGCCGAGCCGCAGGCGGTCTGGATGAGCCATGGCCTCGGCTCGAAGGTGTATGACGTCGACGGCACCGAATACGTCGACATGCACGGCGGGTACGGCGCCGCCATCGCCGGACATGCGCACCCGGCCATCGTTGCCGCGGTCAGCGACCGGGTAAGGCGCGGAACGCATTTCGCGCAGCCGACCGAGGACGCCATCTGGATCGCAGGCGAGCTGTCGCGCCGCTTCGAGCTGCCGTTGTGGCGGTTCGCCAACTCCGGCACCGAAGCCACCATGGACGCCGTCCACCTGGCTCGTGCACTGACCGGGCGCGACAGGATCATCAAGGTCGAAGGCTGCTACCACGGCCACCACGACTCGGTGCAGGTCTCGGTGCTGCCCGAGGCCGACGAAGTCGGACCGCGGGACAGGCCGATCGCGGTACCCGGCAACTCCGGGATCCCTGCCGCGATCCGTGATCTGGTCATCGTGGTTCCGTTCAACGACACCGGCGCGGTGGCCCGCGCGCTCGCCGAGCACCGCGGGGAGGTGGCCGCGATGATCCTCGAGCCGGTGATGATGAACGCAGGCATCATCCCGCCGGACGACGGATATCTGGCCGTCATCCGCGACCTGTTGCACGCTGAAGGCGCATTCCTGATCTACGACGAGGTGAAGACCGGGTTCACAACGGGGCCAGGCGGTATCACCGCCCGCAGCGGCGTGGTGCCCGACATGGTGTGTCTGGCCAAGGCACTCGGCGGCGGCATCTCGGTCGCGGCGATCGGCGGCACCGAGACCGTGATGTCGGCGATCGCCGACGGCCGCTACGAGCAGGTGGGCACGTTCAACGGAAACCCGCTGGCGATGGCGGCCACCAGGGCAACACTCACCGATGTGCTCACGCCGAAGGCCTATGCACACCTCGACGAGCTGTCGAACCGCCTGCGCACCTCGCTGGAAGCCACCATCGCCAAGCACGGATTCGGCTGGCATGTCGTCACCGCGGGCGCCAAGGGGTGCGTGACGTTCCGCAGCGAACCGGTGCGAGAATTCCGCGACTTCCTTCACATCGACGCGAGACTTGGCCACCTGCACTGGCTGATGCAGCACAATGGCGGGGTGTTTCTCCCGCCATGGGGGAAGGTGGAGCAGTGGCTGCTTTCGGTTCAGCACGACCGCGACGATGTCGATCGGTTCGCGGCCAACTTCGCCCGGTTCGCCGACAACATTTCCCGGGTCGCCCCGGTGGCGGTCGCTCCTTGATCGGCCGGCAGGGATGAAGGGCGGCGCGATCCGGCTCGAGCAGCTGGTCAAGTCGTTCGACGGGGTGCCGGCGGTAACCGGTATCGACCTCGACATCCCGGCCGGTCAATTCTATTCGCTGCTCGGGGCTTCCGGCTGTGGCAAGACCACCACACTGCGCATGATCGCCGGCTTCGAGAAGCCCGACTCAGGTCGCATCGAACTCGACGGCCGAGACGTCGCGGGCGATCCACCGCACAAGCGACCCGTCAACACCGTCTTCCAGACCTATGCGCTGTTTCCGTTCATGACGGTGTGGGACAACGTCGCGTTCGGGCTGAAGTACCAGAAGGCCTCTAAGGACGAGACCAGGAAGCGCGTCGGAGAGGCGCTCGAGTTGGCACGGATGGGCGACTTCGCCAAGCGGCGTCCCGCCCAGCTGTCCGGCGGGCAGCAGCAGCGCGTGGCACTCGCGCGGGCACTCGTCCTGCGCCCGAAGGTGCTGCTGCTCGACGAGCCGCTCGGTGCACTGGACGCCAAGCTACGCAAGCAGTTGCAGCTGGAGTTGCGCGCGGTACAGCGCGAGGTCGGCATCACGTTCGTCTATGTCACCCACGACCAAGAGGAAGCGCTCACGATGAGCGACCAGATCGCGGTCCTGGCCGAGGGGCGCATCGAACAGGTGGGGCCACCGCAGGAGATCTACTCCGCGCCCGCCACCACGTTCGTGGCCGGATTCCTCGGCGCTGCCAACATTTTCGACGACGAAGTGATCGAGACGGCGAGCGGTTCGGCAGTGTGCTCCGCACTCGACACCCGGCTGGGGGCTGCCGTCGAGGACGGTGCGGCCAAGCCCGGTGAGGCGGCCATCGTCATCCGGCCCGAACGCATCACGGTGCAGGGCGCCGACGAGCCGGTCGGGCATGGGCACAACGCCATCGCCGGCGTGGTCTCGCAGGTGGTCTACCTCGGCCACTGCACACAGGTGCACGTGGACGTCGGAGCGCCCATGGCGCTGATCGTCGAGGTGCCCAACCATTCCGGCCCCGGATCGGTCAGCCACCAACCGGGGGAGCGGGTGAACTGCGTCTGCACGCACGACGCAGTGCGCGTCCTGCACCGGAGTTCGGCGCCAGTCATCGCCGACCCCGTCGCGGATGACTTCCGCGTACTCAGCCCTTCTTGACTGACGACGTTTTCTCGGCGGGCAGGTTCAATTCCCGTTCGGCGAACCGCATCGCGACGTCGTAGGCCACAGCGGAGTCGACTTCGGGGTCCTCCAGCGCCACCTGGATGGACAACCCGTCGAGGAGCGCGGAGAACTCGAGCGCGAACGTACGGACGTCAACGTCGATGTCCGGGGCGGCGGACTTCACCGCATCGGCGATCATCGCGCGCCAGCGCGCGTCGAGCTCGACCCGGCCTGCCTTGACCTCGTCGTGTCGAAATGCCTGCGCCCACAGGTCAAACCACAGACCCCAGGCACCCGGGATCTCGTTGTCGGCCTCCGGCACGCACGTCCACTTGATCAGCAGAGACAGCCGTTCACGCAGAGACGAGATCTCGGCGAGCTTCTGCTCCATCGCTTCGTAGCCCGACTCCTCGGAGTGGCGCAGCGCGTCGACCAGGAGCCGGTCCCTGGTACCGAAGTAGTAGATGACGAGAGCCGAGCTGACCCCGGCGCGCTTGGCGACGTCGGCGATGCGGGTGTCCCCGAAGCCCCGCTCGCAGATGAGCTCGGCAGCCGCACGGAGCATTTCGATGCGACGGGGTTCGTTGTTCTCCGTCGCGGGTGCAGGTTCAGCCATGGCGTGGTGTTCCCCCTCGTAGTCGCAGCGTTGCCACTTGTTTCCAGCCTAACACTTGATTAGATTGAACAGTCAGTCAAGGCGCTGTCCGAGGCGTGGAAGTAGGGCTCTACATGACGAACACATACGACGCGCTGGTAATCGGCGGCGGCCACAACGGGTTGGTCTCCGCGGCGTATCTCGCCCGATCAGGCGCCAAGACATTGGTGGTGGAATCTCGCGGCACGCTCGGCGGAGCGGCAACCACCGAGTCTCCCTGGGAGGACGCACCGCATCTTCGGGTGACCCGGCTGTCCTACGTGATGAGCCTGATGCCGCCGACCATCATCAAGGACCTCGAGCTCGAGCGGCACGGCTACAAGGTGCACCCGATGGGGCCCTACTACCAGGCGTTTCCCGAGGGCGGATCGCTGACGATCTTCGACGACGACCCGGCCCGCACCCACGAACAGATTGCGAAATGGTCGAAGAAGGACGCCGACACCTGGCCGAAGTGGAACGCGTGGCTCGAGGGCATCGCCGATGTGATGGGGCCGCTGCTGACGCAGGTGCCACCCAACATCGGTTCCCGCAGGCCGAGCGATCTGCTCGACCTCGCAAAGCTGGGTTGGAGCCAGCGCGGAATGACCACCCGGATGATGGGCGACGTCACCAGGTTGCTCACCATGAGCATCTCCGACCTGCTCGACGACTGGTTTGAATCACCGCAAATCAAAGGCGCTCTGGCGGTCAACGGGGTGATCGGAACATGGGCAGGCCCGTGCGAGCCCGGCACTGCCTACGTGATGGCGCACCATTCGATCGGCGACGTCGGCGACGGCCAGCTGGGCAGCTGGGGCTACCCCGAGGGAGGCATGGGCGGCGTGTCCGCAGCGATCGCCAAATCCGCCCGCAGCTTCGGCGCCGAGATCCGCACCAATGCACGGGTTTCGAAGATGCTGGTGCGCAACGGCCGCATCGACGGCGCGGTGCTGGAGAACGGCGACGAGATCCACGCGCCGTTGGTGGTCACCACGCTGCACCCGAAGACCGCGTTCCTCGACCAGCTATCCGCCGACGAGTTGCCCGCGGACTTCGTCGCCGACATCGAGCACTACAAGACCCGCAGCGGCGTCGTGAAGATCAACCTGGCGCTCGGCGAGCTGCCCAACTTCACCGCCGACCCCAGCAACGGTCAGGCCGAGCACCACACCGGCTCTGTCGAGATGGCACCGAGCGTCGAGTTCATCGAGACGGCTTTCCAGGACGCCCGCACTGGCAAGCCGGCACTGCTGCCGTTCAGCGACGGGGTCATTCCCACCACTCTCGACAAGGCGCTCAATCCCGATGGCACGCATATCATGTCGCTCTTCACCCAGTGGGTGCCCGCCGACTGGGCCGATGCACCGCACACCGAGGAGCTCGACGCGTACGCCGACCGGCTCATCGACCTCTACGACCAGGTGGCGCCCGGCTTCAAGTCGTCAATCCTGCACCGCGACATCGTCGGACCGCACGAAATGGAGCAGGAGTACGGCCTTATCGGCGGCAACATCTTCCACGGCGAGCTGTCGCTGGAGCAGCTGTTCCACATGCGACCGGCGCCGGGCTACGCCGACTACCGCACCCCGATCGCGGGCCTCTACAACGGCAGTTCCGGCACGCACGCCGGCGGCGGCGTCTGCGGCATCCCCGGCTGGCAGGCCGCCAGGGCGGCCCTTGCCGACAAGAAGAAGGGATCGCGGCGGTTCCGCCGTTCTCGATGAGCTCACGCTCCGCCGTCGCCGCGATGCTCGGCGCGCGGTCGATGGCGTTGGTCGGCGCCAGCCCGCGCCCGGACAGCTTCGGCTCGCGGATGATCATCGAGGCGCAACGGGGTTCGGCGCGGTTTCATCTCGTGAACCCCAGGTATCACCGGATTGGCGAATTACGCTGCCTGCCAACGATCGCCGATGTGGACGAACCCGTCGACGTGGTTTTGCTCGGCGTTCCCGACGCTGCCGCGACCGATCAGTTGGCCGCGGCTGCAGCGGCAGGCGCCAAGTCCGCTGTGCTGTTCGGGTCTGCGCACGGACGCAAGGATCAGATCGCGGGCATCGCGGCCGACGCGGGAATGGCGGTATGCGGGGCAGGCTGCATGGGCTTCGTGAACAACGCGCTCGGCGTGCGAGCGCTGGGATACCTCGAGCCGGATCCGCTGGGCGACGGCGGCGTCAGCCTCGTCACCCATTCCGGCTCGGCGTTCTCCACGCTGCTGCGTGCCCGCCGCGGGTTCGGTTTCCGGCTTGCGGTGTCGTCGGGGCAGGAGATCGTCACCGACACCGCCGCCTACGTCGACTATGCGCTGGATGATCCCGAAACCCGCATCATCGCACTGCTTCTGGAAGCGCCGCGCTCTGTTCCCCGGCTGCGGACGGCCCTCCTGCGCGCGGCCGAGCAGGATGTGCCGGTGGTCATCCTCACCGTCGGTGGCTCGCCGCAGGGCCGCGCGATGGTGGCCGCGCACTCGGGCGCGCTGGCAGGCGAGCGGGCGGCGTGGGACGCCTTCTGCGCGGCTACCGGTGCGGTGCACGTCGGCGATCTCGCCGAGTTCAGCGATACCATCGAGCTGTTCTCGGCTGGGCGTAGGGCAAAGCCGGGAGGTATTGCGACCGTGCATGATTCGGGGGCCGAACGTGCTCTGGTTGCCGACCTCGCGGACGAAATCGGTGTCGAATTCGCCGACCTCGCGCCTGACACGCTGGCCACCATCGGCGGCATGCTCGACGACGGGCTTGCGGCCACCAACCCGCTGGACGTGTGGGGCACCGGTGCCGACACCCGAAACCTCTTCGGTGCCGCCTGCGCGCGATGGTGGACGACCCGGCAGTCGCCGTCACCGCGCTCGCCGTCGATCTGGTCACCGAGTTCGACGGCGACACCGCCTACGCCGATGCCGTCACCGACGTCGCCAAGCACACCGATGCGCCCATTGCGGTGATGGCCTCGGTTGCGTCGGCGATCGACCCGACCACCGCGCAACGGTTGCGGGGCAGCGGGATTCCGGTGCTGGAAAGCGTCCGCAGCGGGCTGGCGGCGCTGCACCACCTCGCCCGCTGGCCGCTGCCCGTCGACCGCGCCGAGCCCGAAACGGATCCCGTCCGGCGGGCGCGCTGGGTCAGTCGACTGGCTACCCGAATGGCACCGTTCGAGCTGCTGGCCGATTACGGCGTGCCTGTGGTGGGCGTCCGAGCGGCCGACTCGGTCGGCTCCGTGCTCGAGGCCGCAGCCGCCGTCGGGTATCCCGTCGCCCTGAAAACGGTTGCCGCGCTGCACAAGAGCGACGTCGGCGGCGTGGCGCTCGACCTGCGAGACGATTCCGCGCTGCGGAAGGCGTATGCGGACATGGCCGACCGGCTCGGGCGTGCGGTGACCGTCGAGCCGATGGTCACCGCAGGTGTCGAGGTGTCGGTGGGCATGGTCTGTGACCCGGCATTCGGACCGCTGCTGGTCGTCGCGGCGGGAGGCGTCCTGGTCGAACTGCTCGCCGACCGG
>Ga0164308_10000159_pt1 | contig 35879 bp, 33 predicted proteins | sample Whisoiple_246_MG_FD_109983 | JGI IMG/M metagenome (GOLD analysis project Ga0164308, IMG submission 109983) | Soil microbial communities amended with fresh organic matter from upstate New York, USA - Whitman soil sample_246_MG | ecosystem: Environmental > Terrestrial > Soil > Unclassified >... | reverse complement strand
GCGCGGGAGGTCCAGACCTTGCTCGTGACACTCGACTCCGCACGGTTCTGGAGCAGCGCCGAGGCAGCAAGCGGCTCGCTCGTCGAAGCCGCCAAGCCCATAGTGGCCCGCCTGGTCAAACTCGAGCGCTCGAGCCTCGACCGAGCTGGTGAGGCGCCCGCATGAGCCAGCGGTTTAGACGGCAAGGCGTGGCCCTGGCGGTACTGCTCTGCTCCGCGCTGAGCGCAGCGTGGTCGCAGGCAGCAGCGCCGGACCGAGAGAAGCTCTTGCAAGCCGCGGCGGCCGAGATCACGGCCGGACAGCTCGATGCCGCGATCGGGCGCCTCGAAGCAGCTGCAGATGGCGGCGAGATCCACCCGGACGCTGCCTTCTCGCGCGGCGTTGCCTATCTCAGACGTGCCTTGTCCGATCGAGCCAAGCCCGGCGACTACGGCCAAGCCGCGGCGGGATTTCGAGAAGCCCTGCTGTTGCGTCCTACCGATGGCGAGGCAGGCCTGGCTCTCGAACAAGCGCGCCTTTTGGTGGCGCGACGGTCGGCGAATCAAGGCGAGCAAGTGCTGGACACCCTGGGGCTCGGCGAGCGCGTCCTGTTGTCGATCGATCCGTGGCTCGCCTTCTGGCTGGCCGTCGCGGCGAGCGCCGTGACGACCCTGGGTTTGGTGCTGCGCGTGTTCGCACGCGGCACCGCGCAAAGCGCGGGCGGTCTACTAGCTGGAGTCGGCGGAGCCGTGCTGGCGATCGCCGTGCCGCTGGCTTGGCTTTCCGAACGAACGGCCAGCACGCTCGACCTCGGCATCGTGATCGCGGAACGCGCTCCACTTCTCGATGAAAGCGGTCGGGCGCGAAAAGGACTTTCGCCATTGCGCGAAGGCACGGAAGTTCGCGTGCTCGAAAGTCGCGGCCCCCTCTTGCGCTTGTCTCTCGGCGAGGAAAGGTCGTTCGTGGTGGCCCATCAGGTCAGGCGCTTGCGCATGCCGAGCGCTGGTGACGCCGCGCGGCCTTAGATCGAGCGAGAATTCGGCGCCGAGCGCCTTCTTTCCAGCCGAGGCGGAGCGATGGGACCTTCGCTGCTCCGCGTGATAGCGTGAAACCCATGTGGGTCAGGAAATCGTCCATCCGCCCGGTACCTGCCTTTGCGCGAGTGACGGCTGCGGCGGTGGACAAGGTCAGGGAGACATTGCTCTCCCAATCGGAAGACGATGCCGAAGCGGGACTCGACGAGTTCTTCGAGGACTTCGAGCAGGGGCAGCCTGCTCTGTATACGGCCGTCAGCAACACGCTCGAAGAGCCAATGGACGAAAACGCACGTGCATTGGGCTACTTCCTGTCCCTGGTCGTCTGGCTTTCCTTTCAAGACGCCCACGGCCGCGCGCTCAAGAACGTGAGTACGGACGAGATCCGCGCCACCACCGAGCTCCTGGAGTTCGACAGCCAGCTCAGAGCCGAAGATCCCACGGACCCGCTCGAGACCGACGACGTGATCACCATGCTGCAACCGGGGCTCATGCAGTTCGTGCACGAACAGATCCAAGGCGCTTTGGAAGACCAAGGCGCCGCGGCCAACCTCGACGAGTTCCAGGCGGTCTACAAGATCTTGATGGTCGAGCTGCTCTCGCTCTCCTACGCCGTGTCGGCACCGATTGGCTTCCCACTGTCGAAGGCGGAAGCGCAGGCCTGAACTGCGGAGCGTGCCGATGCAGCTCTCGCTCCTGTACTTTGCGGCTCTGCGCGACCTGGCTCAGAGCTCCGAAGAGACCTTCCACTCCGCGGCAGGGCAGCTCACCGTGGCGGGTTTGTGCGCCGAGCTCTTACGAAAACGCCCGACGCTCTCCTTCGACGGTGTGCGCGTGGCCGTGAACGAAGAATTCGTAGACCCGGACTTCGCCCTATCGAGCGGCGACGTCGTGGCGTTCATTCCCCCGGTTTCGGGAGGCTAGCGGTTGGCCGTCGTCTATCGCGTGGGCGCGGACGAGAACGGCCTCGGAGGACAGCTCGGTCCCCTCGTCGTCACCGCAGTTTCCGCCGACGTCACCGAAGCGGGCACGCGCTTCCTCTCGCGCCGTCTGCCCAAACGCCTGCGCGAAGACCTGGACGATTCGAAGGCCCTCGTCTCGTCCCACGACACGCGCCTCGGCGAAGCCTGGTGCCGAGTGCTGCTACAGCGCGAGGCGGGAGGCGCGCTCGACACGCCGGTAGGGCTCCTCTCTAGGCTCCTGCTCACCCCCGAAGGAGCCCTGCGCACCCGCTGCCCCAGCCAGACAGAAGCCCAGTGCTGGCAGCCACGGAGCGAAGGCTTCGGTGCGGAGCGAGCCACCATCGAAAAATTGACACGGCACGTGGCCGAGCTCGAAGAGCGCGGCGTGAGCCTGCGGAGCGTGCGGTCCGAAGTGATCTGCACGAACGCGCTCAACGCCAACAAGCGAAACGGGGTCCATCGCTTCATGACGGATTTGCACGCCATGGAGGCGCTCTTGCTCGACCACAGGGCCCGGGCGGAGCGCCCCATCTTGGCCGTTTGCGGCAAAATTGGCGGTATGGGCCAGTACGGCCGTTTTTTCGGGCCCCTGTCGGCGGAGCTCCACAGCGTCCTCGTCGAAGGACGCGCGGAGAGCCGCTACCACTTCCCCAGCTTGGGCGAAGTGCGCTTCGTCCGCGATGCGGATGCCAAGGACCCGCTCGTCATGCTGGCGTCGCTCGTCGGCAAGTACGTGCGCGAGCTCTTCATGGAGCGCATCACGAGCTTCTATCCGAAAGAGCGAGCGCTTGCCGCCCCGGAAGGACACCCGAGCGGCTACCACGATCCGGTCACGCAGCGCTTCGTCGAGCTGACGCGGCGAGCTCGTCGACGGCTCGAGGTTGTCGATGACTGCTTCTTGCGCATCCGTGAGGAGAAGTCTCCACCCACAGCCAAGCCGAAGCGAGCGGCAGGCGCGGCCGTCAACCCCGGGCAGGGCTCCCTGTTCTGAGCACCTGCCGACCAAGTCGGTTACGGCACTGGGATCGAGTGGCAGTCGGTGGCCGGGATTTCCGCGGCGGTGGCCACGGGAGTCGCCGTTTCCGAGAAATTCACGGTGATTTGGCGGGCCGGATAGTTCTGCGGTCCCACCTCTTCACTCACGACCGTCGCCGGATCTTCGCCCGCGTCGATGCGGTCGATCACGCGCTGCCCCTCGTCGAGCGTGAGATACGGAATCGTGATCAGGAACGGACCGGAGACCGGGGTCCCCCCGAAGTTGGGCAAGGACACGCTGAAGTCCTGGTTCACCTCGGTGAAGCGACCGGCCGGCGGGTTCTCGAGATCGCGCGCGTCGCAGCCAACGGTCGATTGAACCGTCTCGTCGCGCGTGAGGTGCGCGGTGGCCAGCATGATCATCTGGCAGGGCAGTCCGCCGCCAGGACAAGTGTAGACGGTGCGAATGAACTGGGTGCTGGGCGTCACGTCCACGCAGTCGTAGAGGTGGTAAGTGAAACGCACCGGGTAGTGGGTCGTCGGGCTCGCGTTGGCAATCTGACTCGGAATGCAGACGGTTCCGGTCGCGAAGGCGGCGTCGAACTCGGCCGGCACCGGGACGGTGTCGCCACAGCCGAACAGGGCCAGGACCAGTAGAGCCGAGTAAGACAAGCGCTTCATGAGCGCCAGGCTACACGAGCCTCAGCGCCCGTGACCAGGCCCTACGATCTTGGTGAAGGCTTCCTCGGCGCTCCAGTCCTCGTGAACGTGCGGAGAATGGTGGCAGGTCGGGCAGAGCGCCACCGTTGGTTTGGTGGTGAGGTAGGAATCGTTCGCTGGGTTTTCGACGTGGCGCGAACCCGGTCCGTGGCAGTTCTCACACTGCACCGAGGTGAGGCCCGCCACGTGAGTCACGGTGGAGCCGCCGGGCCTTTCGTAGCCGGTGACGTGGCAGGAGACGCAGTCGAGATTGAACTCCTTGTGCACCTTTTCCAGCGTCAGGTACGCCTTCGCGTGAGCGGTCTTGTCCCAGAAGGCTCGCTCCTCCTGGTGGCACACGGTGCACTGCTCGACGCCCACGTAGGTGCTCTCCCCCGCCTGCGCTGGAGGCGGCTCCTTGTCCTTGAACGTCTGCTTGTTGTGCTCGTTGACGCGCTGATAGTAGGCGATGAGTCGGTCGGCGACGCCCTGATCGACACCCGCCGACTCCCTGACTTCGACGAGGTCGTACAAGAAGTAGCTGCCAGACTGGGGCGCGCGAGGCAGGCCGAGCTCTCGATCCCGCGCCTTGAGCTGCGCAAGGTCGCGCTCCAACGTCTGCAAGTCGCCGGGAGAGACCGCGGCTCCGGGCGCGCGGCCCTTCTCGATCCGGCGCTCCAGCTGACTCATGCGCCGCCCGAGGCTCGCTCGCTCAGCGGCTCGCTCGAGCCCCGTCCCGTCCTCGAAGGTGTAAGCACCGCCGCGCACGAACAGGTCCACGATGCCCACGCCCTGCAGGTGGTTCTGCCCTTGGACGACCAGCGTACGCCCGACCAAGATCGGCTCGAAGGGAGCGTCGTTGGTCTCTCCTTGGTCGCGCTCCTTGCCCAGGATCACCAAGTGCAGGCCCGGCACCTGCTCGACCAAGCGCAACGCTTCGCCGCGCGGCACGGCCAAGAGCCCGATCAGAATCTTGGCCCCGCGCGCCGAGGCGGCGGCCATCTCGCGCTCGAGCGCCTCTCGGGGCTGCCCCTGGGCAAGACCGGCCAGGGCTCCCTCCGCGCGCGGTGCGCTGAGCCCGATCAAACCAACGGACAGCCCGCTCACACTGACGACGTCCGAGCTCGAGACGGTGCCGGCCGCAGCCGCCAAGTTGGCGGCCAGAGGGCGCGCCCCGGTGGAGCTCGCCAGCGCGCGGAAGGTGTCGGCACCGAGCGCCCAATCGTTCTGCCCAGGTGCCCAAGCCGCGAGCCCCAGGTCGTGCAGCGAGACCGCCATGGTCTCGGCCTTGAACCGCGCCTGCGCGACTGCTTCGGCGCCCAGGGTCGGGTCCTGAAAGAACATGGGCCCAGCGCCCAAGACCAGGGAGCCCTCGGCTCCGCTCTTGCCCTTCTGCAGGAGCGCGGCAGCATGATCGACACCGCCCAGCATGTTGGTGACGCACCCACAGGGTTCGACGGCTCCCGCGGCACCCCCGAGCACGAACACACGGAGGTTCGGACGGGGCGGCGCGGCCGGCTTGGCCTTGCTGCGGGGGGACTCGCGACACCCCGAGAGCGCCAGGGCGGCAGCCAAGAGGCAGGGGCCCAACAGCACCAGGAGGCGGGCGACGCGGTTCATTGGGGGCACGGTTATCACGAGAGCTATGCTGCGCCCATGTCCCGAGCCTGCGGCCGCCACCAAGCGGCGGCTTTGACCCTGGCCGCCCTGTGTGGCTCCGCCTGCGCGAAGCCGGCGCCTACCCCTCGAGCGCAGGCCACCGCCAAGACGCCCACCGCGGAGGAGCACACGGCGCCGAAGAACGAAGGCAAAGGCAAGGTCGACAAGGAAGGCGACGACACGGAGCCGACGGGACCGGCCTGGGCCAGCTCCACCTTTTCGCCCCGACCGGGATCCGTCGGTGACGACCGGCTGAGCGATCTGGCCGAGGCCTGTGGCGCGGGCGACGTGGCCCTGCATCTGGTGGCGCAGGCGGCCGCTGAGCGACATGACCAGACCGGCGAGCCCATGGACCTGGAAGAGGTCTCCTTCGAGCTCCGGCGTCAGGGGGCGCCGTACGTGATGCCGCGCATGTGGGCAGTCGAAGCCGGCGAAAGCGACCTGCCGCAGCTGCCGGACTACGTAAGAAAATGGGCCGAAGCGGCGCCGCTACTCGGCCAGAGGCGTTGCGGCGTGGGCGCGGCCGAGCGTGAGGGACGGTTGACGATCAGCGTCGTCGCCGTGGACGTCCTGGCCGAGCTCGGGCCCTTGCCCACCGCCGTCCGTTCCGGGACGCGCCTGGATTTGTCGGCACGGCTCGCACGCGCGCCGACCGCGGCCACCGTCGTCCTGCTGCCGCCCGCTGGCGCACCGTTTTCCGTGGACGCACAGCTCGAACGCAATCAGCTGACGGCCCGCTTCACGCCGACCGCTCCCGGTCCCTGGCTGGTGCAGATCATGGCCACCCACGTAGGCGGACCCCGCCCGGTGGCGCAGGCAGTCGTCACCGTGGGCGAGGATCCCCCAGCCGGATTCGCCCAGAGTCCGGTTCCCGGCGAAGATGCGTTCGACTCGAGTCAAAGCAAGGACGACGCGCTCTTCACCCTGCTCAACGCCGCTCGGCGAGAGCACGATCTACCGGCCCTCAGGCGAAATCCTGCCCTCGACCACGTGGCGGCCCAGCACTGCCGGGCCATGAAATCACGCGGCCAAGTCAGCCACGATACGGGCTCGGGAGATCCAGCGCGCCGCGTCGAGGAAGCGGGCCTCCGGCCTCAAGCGACCGGTGAGAACGTGGCGCTGGCCAAGACCGTCCCCCGCCTGCATCGCGTGCTCTGGGCCAGCCCGTCCCACCGCGAGAACCTTTTGCTCAGGCGCTGGGACGAGGCCGGTGTGGCCGTGATCGAGAAGGACGACGGCTCGCTCTTGGCGACCGAGGTCTTCATCGACCTCTGATCACGAGCCAATAGCGCTCACCAGTCCGTCGACTCTTTGTCGTCCGTCTTCATGTCGAGCACGATGAACTCGACGCGCCGGTTCTTCGCTCGACCCTCGGGAGTTTCGTTGGGAGCGATCGGCTTGTCGGGTCCGAAGCCCTCCGACTCCAGGCGCGACGCAGCCACGCCCTTGCCCTTCAGCCAGTTCAAGACGGCCAGGGCGCGATCCTTGCTGAGCTTGATGTTGGTCTCGCGCTTGCCAATCGAATCGGTGTGGCCGTGGATGGCCAGACGCACCTCGGTCTTGGACTTCAGGAAGATGAGCACCTCGTTCAAGATCGGGTAGCTGACCGGCTTGATGGTCGCGTTGCCGCTTCCGAACTCGATGTTCTTGAGCAGGGTGATGCTGCCGTCTTCGGTGACCTTGGTCAGTGTGGGGCAGCCGTTCTTGGACTTGTCCGCGTTCGGGGGCCCTGGCTCGGTGGGGCAGTCGTCCACCTTGTCCAAGACCATGTCCTTGTCCGCATCGTCTTCCGGGCAGCCGTCCTTGTCCTCGATCTTGTCGAGGTCTTCCTTGTCGTCGGGGCAGCGGTCGAGGCGATCCGGAATGCCGTCCTCGTCGCGATCCGCTTCGGCGGGACAACCGTCGGTCTTGCGCGGCTTCTTCCCGTCTTCCTTGTCGTTCGGGCAGTTGTCCATGCCGTCCGGATAGCCGTCGCCATCACTGTCGGCTTCGTAGTGCTCGGGACGCGAGACGATCGTGACCCGCTCGGGCGGGGAGTCTGGCTTGCGATCCTTGAGCCGGAAGAAGTAGCCAATCGAGGCGAGGGCGCGGAAGTCCGCCGCGCCGTAGCCGGTGGTCAGCCGGGTGCCGAGGCCGAAGTTGGCGAAGAAGTGTTTCTTCTCGCCGAGCAGGATGCGCGCCTGGGCCAGCCACTCGAGGTAGGTGTTGCGCTGGCTGAAGAACGTCGACTGCGCAGGCTGACCGCCGTTCTGCACGGTCTGGATGCCCGTACCGCCCCAGAGCTCGAGACCGAGCCTGATGTCACCCGAACGCAGCGGCATGAACCCACCAAAAGCCCAGCGCAACTCGTTCGCGATGGCCAGATCACCCTCCGGTCCGCCGATGCTGTTCAGCGGGCGGAAGTGCGGACCCAGATGACCTGTGAGGAACCACTTGCCGAAGTCGTGCTCGAAGCTGACGAATAGGGCTGCACTCGAGGCTCGATCACCGCCAAAGCCAGTGTGGGTGCCGCTGGCGCCGGTGAAAAAGCCTTCGACGCCGAACGACGTCGCTTTGGTCTTGGACTGCCAGAGCACGCCGCGCGCGTCGAAGCGGATGTCACCGAGCGAGGAGATCTGTCCGGTGAGCCCGCCATTGCCGACGGCCGAAGGCTCGGCCCCCGAGAACTGCACGGGAACGAACGGCAGCTGCATGTTGAAGCCAATTCGACCGAGGATCTCGATGCCGAAGGACGGGTAGAACACGAACTGCCCCAGGATGAGGTCTTCCATGCCCTGCTGGGTCGCGGCATCGTCGGTGACGGACTCCTTGCGGAGCGGCGCGTGCCCGTAGCCCAGCGCCAAGTTGCCGTAGAATCGAGTTGCCTGATCCATGCGCGGGCGGTGGACCATGAAGCCGTCATCGGGTGCGCCAGAGATCTGCGGACGATCCAAGGCGAAGGTCTGCGTCTGAGCGCCTGCAGCCGGGCTGTACGCGATGGCCGAAGCGCCACATGCGGCGGCGGCCAGCCAACGCAGACCCGCGCGAAAGATTTCGATCCTGCGCCCGGCTACGGAGCCTTTCCCGAAGGTCTTCACGCGCGGGAAACTACAACGATTTCCGCGCGGAGCGAAAGAAACTGGTTGACCCCCGGCAGGCCTACAGTGTAGTTGTCTGTGAGTTAAGTCACGGTTTTCACGCCGGAATCCTGCGTGATACATTGGCAAGGTATGCTCCGCTTCCCTTTGCTGGCCCCGAGCGCCCGGTCGTGGCCGCGCGGGGTGGCCGCCCTGCTCGGCCTGGTGGGCGCGCTTTTGGTGAGCTCCTGCCTCACCCCTTCCATCGACTTCGGCGAGGACCCTGCCAATCGGACCGGCGGCACGACCGGTGATGGGGGATCGCCGGGGCCTGGAACCGGCGGAGCGCCCGGCTCGGGCGGCATGAACATCGCGGGCAACGGCGGCGACGTGCCCGTGCTGCCCGATCACTGCACGAATGGCGTGAAGGACGAGGACGAAACCGATCGCAACTGCGGTGGCGACGACTGCGACCCGTGCGCCAAGGGCAAGTCCTGCGACGTCGACAGCGATTGCGTCAACGACAGCTGCGTGATGGATCGCTGTCAGGATCCTAGCTGCACCGACAAGGTCAAGAACGGCGAAGAGACCGACACCGACTGCGGCGGCGGCACACCGACGACTGGCTGCGGGCCTTGCGATGCTGGGGACAGCTGCGCCAAGCCAAGCGACTGTGACAGCGGGGTGTGCAAGTCCGGTACGTGCCGAGCTCCCAGCTGCAACGACAAGGTGAAGAACGGGACGGAGTCCGACATCGACTGCGGCGGCACGGGTGACTGTCTGCGCTGCGATAGCGGCGAAGCCTGCACCAACGACGACGACTGCGAGCAGCCCCCCACCAGCCCAACGGACTTCGCAACGTGCGACGAAGACGACGACGTCTGCGTCATCACCTGCGGCAATCCGCTGTTCGGCGACTGCAACACGCAGGCATCGGACGCATGCGAGACGAATCTCACCACCGCCATCGCCCACTGCGGCGGCTGCGGCGACACCTGCGCTCCCGACAATGCCGTGGGCTTGTGCACCGCTGGCAACTGCCTCATCGACACCGCGGCGGTTGGCACGAACGAAGGCTGCTTGGGCAACTACGCCAACTGTAACGGCGAGACGCTGGACGGTTGTGAAGCGGACCTGGACAACGACCCAGAGACCTGCAGCTCGTGCGACACCGCGTGCTCCGAAGCCAACGGTACTGCCGATTGCGACAACGGCGTCTGCCTCATCGACTGCGATGCGGGCTTCGACGACTGCAATACGGACGTCTCCGACGGCTGCGAGGCGGACCTGACGGTCAGCACACTGCACTGCGCCCAGTGCAACAATGCCTGCACTGCCGTACCGCCCGAGGTCCCCGTGTGCGACGGCACCCAGTGCTTGGGCATCACCTGCAACTTGCCCTCCGATTGTGGCGGGGTCCAGCCGTGCGGAGCCTGCGACCAGGATAGCCCGGCACCTCTGTGCAACGACGTCCTGACCACGACCACGCACTGCGGGGGCTGCGGCATCGACTGCACCGCCGCCAACGCGACGACGGCCTGTGAGGACAACGGCGGGTACAGTTGCAGCATCGCGGGCTGCACCGGTTCCTACGCGGACTGCGACGAGCAGTACCTGAACGGCTGCGAAATCGAAACCGACACCGCCCGCAATCGCTGCGGCGGTTGCCTCGCCTCCGACCCAGCGGGCGGTTCCGGCGTGGACTGCGACGCTACCAAGGGCCCGCAGGTGGCCCAAACCAGCTGCGGCGGCGGGAGCTGCAAAGTGCTCTCCTGCAATAGCGGCTACGCCGATTGCAATGGCACCTGGAGCGATGGCTGCGAGGTCAACCTCAACTCCACCGACGTGCATTGCGGCGGTTGCACGTCGGGCCCGACGACGACGTGGGACGGCGGAGCCAATTGCGACACCCTGTACCCGAACGCCAACGGCGTGTGCACGGGCGGCGTGTGCGGGTTCTCGTCATGCACCGGCAACTACGAGAACTGCGACGGCGGCATCGTCAATGGCTGCGAAACGCTAGCTCAGGGCGATCCCAACAACTGCGGCGGCTGCGGCAATCTCTCGGCCCAGTACAAGTGCGTCACCAACTCGAACACCACGATCAATAGCTGCTCCGGCTCGGCCACGACTTGCTCGCCGACTTGTTTCAACAACTCGGGCACGACCGGCCTCGACTACGGCGACTGCGACGGCGAGCCTTGGGATGGCTGCGAGACCGGCCTCCAATCCTCCGTCGCCAACTGCGGCGCCTGCGGCAACAACTGCACGAACACCATGCACACATCGGGCGCCAGCGCAGCCTGCAGCTCAGCTGCCTGCGCCATCGCCACGTGTGACCCGGGCCTCGCCGACTGCAATGGCACCTGGAGTGACGGCTGCGAGCTCAGCTTCACCGCCAACAACACGAGCTGCGGGGGCTGCACCTCGGGTCCCACCACGGCTTGGGACACCGGCGTCAACTGCTCGAGCTCGGTCGGTACGAACAGCATCGCCTCGACGCAATGTGCGACGAGCGCTTGCTCGGTCCTCACCTGCTCGGGCACCCGCGCCGATTGCAACGGCACCTTCTCCGACGGCTGCGAGATTGACCGCGCGACCAGCACGACCAACTGCGGCGGCTGCCAGTCGGGTCCAACCACCGCTTGGGACGGTGGCGTCAACTGCTCGACGACGATGCATACGAGCGGCAACACCGCGCTGTGCACCGCCAGCACCTGCTCGATCGACACCTGCGACCCGGGCCTCGCCGATTGCAACGGTACCTGGAGCGACGGGTGCGAGGTCAACATCCAGACGGACCCCAACAACTGCGGCGGCTGCCAGTCCGGACCCACGACCGCTTGGGACGGCGGCGTCACCTGCACGAGCAAGCAGAACGCCACGGTCAGCGGCTGCTCTACTGGAGCTTGCACCTACAGCTGCACATCGGGCTGGTTCAACACCAATGGTGATTGGAGCGACGGCTGCGAATCGCGCACCCTGGTGCGCGTCGGAAACTCGGGGATCATCAGTGGGGACATCGCCAGCACCGGCGCGAGTGGGACCTACAGCGTGATCACCGCCGCGGGTAACTATCGACTGCTGCTCGTGGGCGTCATCTGCAAGGCCAACGGCTCGACCGATTGCACCATGACCACCAAGACGTATGGCGGGCAGGCGCTGACCCAACTCGGCACGACCACCGGAGCCACCGACAGCTGGGCGTCGATGTACTACCTCTTGGAATCCGGCATCGCCGCCGCGACCAACACGACCTTGGCGCTCGACAGCGCTGCTGGCTGGGGTGCTCTATCGGCTCAGGTGGTGGAGTACAGCGGCGCGGAGCAGACCGCGCCCATCGCGATCTTCGGCGGCGCACACAACGCCAACGACTGCACGAATACCAACCCCGACGCCATGGTCACGCTATCCGGCGTCCTCAGCGGATCGGAGGTCTTCGCGGTCTCCGGTGGTCATTCGTCCGCCGGCAACGCAACGGCTGTCTCGCCCCTGACGCTACTCGGCAACAACTTCAACGATCCGCTGGACGTGATGTTCGGCTCGGGCGTGGCGACGAATCAGAGCGGCACACTGACGAACCTGACCATCGCCCTGACTGGTTGCTTCAAGTCATCGATCTTCGCCGCAGCGGTCAAGCGCGAAGTCGCACCGTGACGAGGCACCTCGCCGGCACGGCACCTCGCCGGCACGGCGCCTCGCCGGCTCAATCGAAGCCGATACCGGCGCACAGATTGATCAGGACCTGGTCGCCGATTCCACCCGAGGGCGCGAGGTAGCTCAAGCGGACAGCGCCGACGACGTGGACCGGACCCACGGGAGCTTCGATTCCGACCTCGGGAGCCAGCGCAAAATGCCAGTGTTCTTCGGAAAGGGTCACGATACCGGTGTCGATGCGGCGAATGCTGCGCGTCCCGCCAACGCCGAGGGCAGCAAACGATGTCAGCTTTTCGCTCTGTGACAGCGTGTAGCCGACTTTCGCCATGATCGGGTTGTAGGACAGCTCCTTGATCATCGTGCCGGTGTACGCCGCGCTGCCGGTGTCGATGGAGTCCTCGCGGCGCTGGGAGATCGTGTGCCAGGCGACCGCGCCCCCCAAACGCCAGGGGCGGAAGCCCAAATAGCGGAAGTCGACGCCGAAACCGCCGAGCCCGAACGAGCCCGCGAACTTCGCCGCTTCGCCGAGGGCAAAGGTCGCCTCGGCTTGAGGCACGACCATGAAGTTCCCCGGCTTCTTCTTCTTGTCTTCGACCAGGTGGCTAGTGCCTGGTTTCTCGTAGGAGTTTTCCGCCTTCTGGTCAGCGACGTCGCGCGCGGCGGTACGGGTGGGCACGGAGCCGGCAGCGGGAACGGCCTTCTTCCCGGCCGTGGGATCCTGAACAGGGGGAGGCGCCGAGGCAGGAGCGGCAGCCGGAGCCGGAGCCGGGGTCACAGGAGCAGGGGCCGGGGCCGGGGTCACAGGAGCCGGGGCCGGGGCCGGGGCAGCGGGAGCCGGGGCAGCGGGAGCTGGGGCAGCAGGAGCGGGGGCCGCTGGAGCGGGGGCCGCTGGAGCGGGGGCGGGAGCCGGTGCAGGCGCGGGGGCCGGTGCAGGCGCGGCAGCCGGCGGCGACTGGGCGAGCAGACGGCCGGGTGCGAGCGACAGCGCCCCCCCCACGAGCGTCAGCGCGGTCCGTCGACGGAGCAAGCGAGACGGGCTCACGGTGCACCTCCGTCCTCGAGGTACGGCGACTGCTCGAACGCCTGCTCGATCGCCGCTGTCATGACGTCCTCGTCAGCGTCCGGCCTGGCGACTCCAGACAATATCGTGGTCCAGACGGACACGAGCTCGTCCTCCGACTGCCCCGGCAACGCGAAGTCCATGAGCAACGTGCCGTATTTCAGATTGTACGGATACTCGTAGCCTGGGTCCCAGCAGCCACGGAACAGGTCGTGCGCGTAACACCAGGGCACTCCCTCCCAGAGGTGAAGCTCGGTCTGTGCGACCAAGCCGACGAGCACTGCGATGTCCGGATGGGCGTCGCTGTCGACCTCTTCGTAGCCGAGACCCTCGAGCTCATTCGCGATCGTATCGAGGGCCAGGTCGTCGAGGGAATGATCCGGCTCGGTGCACGAGTCGAGACCGTCGAGGGACCCCGCGCCACCTTCCCCGCCCGCTCCCCCGAGGCCACCGGGTTGAATCTCGCCCAGCTCGTCACATAAATCGATGACAGCCTTCGGCATGGAGAAGGTGCGCAGCTCCTCGAAGTCGGCCGTCTCGCTCCGACGGGTGGCCACCACATCGACCTCCTCGTCCGCCAATGGCTGCGGTGCGCAACCGGCTATGCACAGGGCGCCGAGGAGCGCCTGGCCAAAGGCGCCAACCTTCAAGCAAGAATTCAAGGCACTCACCAGGCCCTCGGTATCGCCGGATCCCCAGCCCGTCAACTCGACTGCAGCTTTCTACCGAGAAAGGTCGGACAGCCCGCTTGCCCTTTCGTCGCCCTAGCTTGACGGCTCGGCAGTCCGATCGGATACGAGCGGGCGCAGAAACCCCAGCTTGTTGGGGCCATCCCGGCGTACGCCCGCTGTCATGCTCTTGTCCAAACTGGTCCCCACGCTCGGTCGCGTGCACTACCCACTCGGGGGCGGCGGGCAGTTTGCCGATCTCATCACCGAAATCGACGAGTACTTCCAGCATGGCATTACCTTGGTGCCCGGCGATGTCGTCTTCGACGTGGGCGCCAACATCGGAGCATTCGCCTTGCACGCCTCCCGGCGAGCTGGGGGAGGACTCGAGCTCTTTTGCTTCGAACCAATCCCGCCCGTGTACGCGGCGCTCGAACGAAACCTGGCCGACAACCCGGTGCTCGGCGCAGCCAAGAAGCATTTGTATCAGGCGGGCCTGACCAGTATGGGCGGACCGAGTCGCGCAACCTTTCACTACTTCAAGCGCCTGCCCTGTGACACGACGCTCCACATCGACGAGAAGCGCGAAGAGTTCGCCGCGTTCTTCCAGGCCAAGGGCCAGAAGTTCGACGAACAAATGCGGCGTGTTCCGGGTGGTGTGGGCCGGGTGGTCGGCGGATTGACCAAGCGCTCCGTGTCGGGCATCGCGACGAGCCCGCTGACCCGAGCCGCCCTCGATCGCGCGCTCGGGCTGACGAAGCTCGAGTGTCCGCTGACGAACATCGACGCCATCGTGGCGGCCGATGGCGTCGACCGGATCGATCTGCTCAAGGTGGACGTGGAAGGCGCAGAGCTCGACGTCCTGCTCGGGATTGGGCCCACCACCTGGCCGAAGATCAAACAAGTGGTGATGGAAGGTCACGACAAGGCCGGCCGCCTGGACCGCATCAAAGGTCTGCTCGTCAGCGCAGGGTTCTCCTTCATCCGCAGCGAGGTCCCGCCCCTGGCCATCGAGCGCGGTCTGAACAACTTCGTCCTGCACGCGCGCCGCAGCTGAAGCCCGTGGGCCCTCGTGCTATGCGGGCCTCATGATGCCTTGCTGGCGCGTGCTTGGCCTTTTGGTGTGCGGGATCGCATGGCCAGCGGGCTTGGCTCATGCGGCGGCACCCGGTGGGCAAGACACGCCCTCGATGCTCACCTACCAGCCGCCGAAGGTGAAGCGGCGTGACGGCTTCATGGTGGGGGTCAGCCTCGGGGCTGGTCTCGCCGGCTACGCAGGCTACCCGAACGTGGCCGGGCAGATCGGCGATCCGGACTACCTCACGACGAGTGGACCACTGTTCGGGTATGCGGTGACCTTCTGGGGCGGAGGCGCGCTCCGCGATTGGCTCGCGGTCGGGCTCGGCGCCAGCATCGCGAGCGCAGGGGCAGGCAGCACGCAAGGCGGCATCAGCTCGGCCATTCTTCACCTCGAGGTGTACCCGTTCTTTCCCTGGGGCGGGCCCTATCAGGACCTCGGTTTTGCCTTCGACGGTGGGCTCGGCGGGGGAGCTCTCTTGCAAACAGCCTCGTCGCCCGACCCTCTGAGCGCAGGATCGACGTCGCACGTCGCGCTGACGGCCTTCTACGAACCGTTTCGTTTTGGCCCGTTCTCGGCGGGACCAACGCTCACGTACTCGCACGATTTCAGTATGACAATGCAGGTGAGCCAAGCGACGCTGGGCCTTCGCTGGGCTGGCTACTCGCATCAGCCGAAACAAAAGCCAGCACAGACGACGGCGGGCTTCTGGGCCGGTCTGTTCTGATCGTGGATTGCGCCTTCTGATCGCGCGTTCCGACACTATCTGATCGATGCACTCCAACGCCTCGAGATGGTGCGATCGACGCGCGATCAAGCACGTGCGCAATCGGCTCAACTTTTATTCATCGTTCGACTAGAAAGCGCTGCCACGTCGCAGCAGACGAGAGAATCACAGTCGAATCATAGACAGCCTTTTTCTGCACAAATTCCGCTCGGAAAGCAGGGCAACGGCCTCGGTCTTTGCACTACACTCCGCGCACCACTCGACGTCGACGTGGCTGAGAGGCCTCTGCGGGCTGCAAGAAAAGGACTTGAAGTGAAATCGGCAAACATCTTTCCTAGCGCGGGCATCACCGCCACCGTGTTGATCGCGATCGCTTGCGGTCCGGGTGGCGGCGCGGGCCCTGGGCCTGCGCCCGGAACGGGCGGAACTGGCTCCACGGGAGTGGGCGGAGGAACCTTCGGCGCCTCGGGCGGTGCCACGAGCGGCGGCTCCGCGAATGACGGAACGCCGAGCAGCGGCGGAGCAAGCACTGGCGGAGCGGTCAACGGCAGCGGCGGGGCGAGCACGGGTGGCGCATCGACGGGCACGGGTGGCGATCTCCACGTCTACGATCATTGCAAGTTCGGCTACGATCCAGATCCCAGCGACGCGACGATGGCGCAAGGACCAGTCGTCCAGGCAAACCCACTCGATACCTGGCTGCAGCCGGAGGCCATCACCTGGATGGAGGAGCACGAATGGCAGGCGGCGCACTTCGCCTGGCATCAGGTGCGTCGCTGTCCTGGATCCGGCGGCACGATCTGCACCGACGGCCCCGCCCACGGCGTGACGATCCCCGCCAACCAGGAATGCAAGTCCGATGGCGACGGCATGGAATTCTTGGCCATGCATCGCCACATGATTCGCTCCCTCAAGCAGCTGTGGCCGAACCACATCGAGATGTTCGACGGCATGGAGAAGTTCCCGCAGCAAGCGAGCGACGTGCCGGAAGCCTGGCGCGACGTGTGGAGCTCGTTTCCGGAGGCCGACTTGGCCAATGCCAAGATCGCAGACGAGATCGACAAGCCGGAAAACTACAGCCGCTTCGCCGACGAAGGACAGTTCGGCCGCTGGCTGCAGTGCGGCACCCCGTCCGTACAGTTTGCCCTCAGCGGGAGCGGCCTGCACGGATCGCTCCATTTCAAGTGGACGCCGGGTGACTTCAGTAGCGGGTTTCCCGAGCACAGCCTGGGCAACCAAGAGTCGAACATCGACAGCTACATGTTCTGGAAGATCCACGGCTGGATCGACAAGGTCTGGGAGAAGTACCGCACGGCCATCGGCAAGCCGCTGGACGACCCCGAGCTCGAAGCTGCCATCGAAGAGCAATGCCGGGAGATGGACACGTACGTCACCTACTTGAATCCCGACGCGCCCACGGAGCAAGGCCCCAATCTCGAGCCGGATCCCGGGAATGAAACGGGTTTCTTCGACGAGCAGGTACGTCCGATCTTCGAAAACCAGACGTACAAGTGCGCCAACTGCCACACCGGTGGCCTAGCCGCGACTGGCGGGATGAACTTGAGCGGTCCCTACAGCTCGAAATCCATCGTCCAGTACCTCGTCAATACGCCGTCCAACGATGGCGGTCAGTTCAAGCGCGTGGTGCCCGGCGACGCGTCACAGAGCTGGCTCTACCTGAAGATGCAAAAGACCGCAGAAGCACAGACGGCGCGCGATGCCTGCGTGCCAACGTCCACGGCCACCTGCAACACGGACCCCATGCCGCCCTCGGCGGACGCCGCCATCTCCGCGGCGGACCTAGAGATCGTGCGGCAATGGATCGAAGAGCACAACGCGGAGGGGCCTCCCTGAAGCGCCGCTCGACAACCCCCCGAATTTTTCGAACACTGGCCCAGCTCGGGCTCAATAAGGAACGAACATGAAAAAGAAGAAGTCATCGGACCAGGCCTCGACTCCGGAAACCGCGCTGAGTCGCCGCGACGCGATCTTGGGGATCTCCATGATCCCGGCCTTCGCGACCATCGCGTGCGGCGACGGAACGGGCACGGGCGGTGGATCCGGGGGAACCCCCGGCTCGGGCGGCTCCCTGGGGACGGGTGGCGTGGGAAGCGGCGGCACCCTCGGGGGCGGTGGCTCGCCGGGCGCGGGCGGTCAAGCCACCGGGGGCACGACGCCGAGCGGAGGCTCCGTGTCCACGGGCGGGGTGGCCACCGGCGGGGTCGCCAGCGGCGGCGCTGGCACGGGCGGCTCGCTCGGCACCGGTGGTGCGGGCAACTTTACCTTCGCCCCCCTCGGCGACTGGGCGGAGGTTCCGGTCTGCATGCCCTCGTACTCCGATGGCGCGGGCCAGGGTCCGTTCATGCTCCACGAGCTCGAGGTGGACGAGGACATCTCGCTCTACCGCCAAGACATCCGCGGTCGCTACAACACGGACGCAGAGCCCGGCGTGGAGCTGCAGCTCCACCTGCGCATCCTTGACGGCTCCGAGGATGGTTGCAACACGGTCCCCGTCAAGGACGTCGAGGTCTACGTCTGGAACACCGACGCCCAGGGCTTCTACAGCGGCTTCGGCACGCGCGGGACGAACACGGAGCAGAATCCCGACAGCATGTACGCTGGGGTGCCGAGCAAAGACGATCTGGACACGGTCGACAACGATCGCTTCTGCCGCGGCGTGCAGCTCTCGGATGAGAACGGCATCGTGTCGTTCCGGACCATCTTCCCCGGCTGGTACAACGGGCGGGACGTGCACATCCACGTGCTGCTCTTGCACAAAGGCTCCACGTCGAAAGGGCGCACGGACTACAGCGGTAGCGAGCACTACCTCACGACGCAGTTTTACTTCGATCCTGAGCTCACGGACGCCGTCCACAAGTCCGCGCAGCCGTATTTGCGCCGCACCGAAGGGGCGCTCGCGAGCGTATACACGGGAGCCATCGCGGCTGATGAGGGTACGAACAGCGGGATTCACGCCGCTGCCACGTTCGAGGGTGGGATCGTCGTCGCCCAGCTCAACGTCCTGCTCAATCCCACCCAGTCGCTGACCTACCCCGCCAACGGCAAGTAACGACGAACGTCGCTAGGGCGTCTCGCGAGTAGGCGTCTCGCCCGTCACCCCGAGGGCCTCGAGGATATCCCCGAGGCCTTCGTCGTTCAGGACCTCGAGCGAGAGCGGGGGCATGTCGCCGCCGTAGCCGAGGAAGGGCCCGTGGCGGACCTTTTCGATGAAGACGAGCCGGATGAGCCGATACGAATAGCCGAGCGCCAGGTGCGACGCGACGCTGTCCTCGGGCAGGACGGGCACCCGATCGGAGAGGCGGCCGTCTCCCGAGTGAGGAGCGCCGTGGCAGCCGGCACAAGCTTCATCGTAGAGTGAGCGGCCCGGCTCGACCGAACCCCTCGGAATGTCCACGATGGTGCGCTGGACGGTGAAAGGGATCGGCCCAGGGTCACCAGGCTCGAGCGAGAGCAGGTAGGCGTAGAGTGCCTCTCCTTCGGTCGAATCGGCCTCGAGCGGGGTCGAAGCTCCCATGAACGCCGCACGACAAGCATTGATCGATTCCAGGAGGTCGTTCTCCTGTCCTGCCCAGAACGACGTGCGCGTCGTGGCTCCTGCTAGCGGCGCGCCAGGGAACAGGTGCCCGCGCGCGTCGTCGGCCGCCTCCGCATGGCAAGTCAGGCAGGCATAGATGTTGGCCGTCGATGGCGAAAGCGCGGTCGTGGATGCCGCCAGAGCCGCACCCTGCTCTTCTAGAGAGGTCGGGCCACAACCGAGGCAGACGGCAACCAGAGCAGCCGAGCAGGAAGTCACCAAACGAGCTCGCATCATGGTTCGTCCACCACCATGCGGTCGGGGAAGAGGCCGAGCTCCACGCGTCCGAGGACGGCGAGGCTACTTCGCTCGAGCTCCAGCAGCGTGCCGGGCTCGAAGTGATTGTTCTGACAGACCAAAAAGAGGCGGCCCCCCGCGAGCTCCGTCAAGCTGCCAGGGGCGCGGCAGTCGGCGGGGTCGAGGCGAAGCGCTTGCTCGATGCTGTCGGTCGCCAGGTCCACGACCACGAGGGCATCGGGGTCCACGGTCGGCACGATCAAGCGCGACGCCGAAAGCCAAAAAGGCCGCCTGGGAACTCCCTCGAGCTGGACCAGGTGCTCGAGCGTCAATTCGTCGCCGCTGTCCAGAACTCCAACTCGCCTGGTGACCTCGTACGAGACGGCTACCTTCCCGGAGCCAGCATCGACCTCGAGCCAAACTGGCTTTTGGGGCGCACTGACGTCGATGTCCAGCGTGGCCGTGACCTCCTTCGTGGTCCCGTCCAGGACAGCGATCGAGTCATCACCCACGCAGGCGACGAGGATCGCGCCCCCCGGCTGATAAGCGATGTCCGCCGGCGCGATGCAGAGCGCCACTTCGGCGGGGGCTCGCTCGAGCGCATCGGGCTCGACGAAGGCGACGACGGCGCGACTCTTCACCGGATCGCCCGCGTTGACCGTCGGCAAATAGGTGTCGTAGTGCGTCGCGGCGAGCTCGCTTCCGTCGGGCGACAGCGCCACGGCAAACGCTGCCGGCTGCAAGCGGACCTCCTCGAGCGGCCTGAGGTCGTCGCGCGCCAGAACCTGCAGATACCCCGCGCGCCGTGCGCTCGCGCTCATGACATGCACGCTCGTCACGGACTGGGAGTAGGTGAGCGCGACGTAGAAGACATCGCGCGCCCGATCGAAGACCAGGGACCGCGGGCCGTCGAAGTCGACCGGGTCGCGCCCGATGGGGACCTGGGCGAGCACGGTGAAGGCGGCGGCGCTTTGTCCGCCCATGCCGCCCTGACCGCCCTCACCGAGATCGATGACGCTGACGGTGTCCGAGTCTTGGTTCGCGATGAAGCCCAGCGGGCGATCGACGGGGAAGCGTGGCCGCAGGTTCGGGAAAGCCTCTTGTGCCTCGCTGTCAGCGGCGCTCGAGGATTCGCAGGCAACGGCGGCGAGCGCAGCTAGGAGTACTAGTGCGAGCCTATTGAATGCTGAAGGTGACCTGAGCGCGCTCAAAAGGTCCTCCTTCTGACACCACGTCATTCTCTTCGAAAGTGGCCGAATAGATGGTCAGGGTGATGGGGTTCGGACTTTCCGCGAGCGCCGCCCACTCGGTCTCTGGAATCGTGAAGCTCGTTTGGTCCGTGAAGACCTGGAGGCGCTTCTGCTGGCCCCCATCCGCAAACTCCAGCAGGTAGGCCACCCCGTTGTACGGCGTGCCATGAGCGTGCGCCGCCGTCACGCCGAGGGCGCGAGCCGCGCGCTCGAGCCAGTGGTCCGGGTGGCCCGATCGACGCCGGACCGCTGGCGTGAGCCGCGCCGTGGCCTCTTCGAAGCTCACCGTGAGCGCCGCGTCGGCATCGAGCTCCGCGCCGTCCGTGGGCGCAACGATGGTGAGCTCGGAGCCGCTTTCCACGGGCAGGGCCAGCATCTGCTCGAGCGCCTCGTCCGTCGGCGCGCCGTCGTAGAGAACCGTCGGATCCGCCGCGGGACCCGAGCAGCCCAAGAGCAGCGAAAGCGACGCTAGAGGCGCGAGGATCCGAAGAAGCATGGGCGCCACGAGCGTAGCCCCGGTACCCCGCCCCGCAATCAAGCTCAGACCTTCTGGAAGATGACGGTCGCGTTGGTGCCGCCAAATCCGAAAGAATTGTTCATCACGGCCGTAAACCGAGATTCCTGAGCCCGCAGCGGGACCAAGTTGAGGCCTTCCGCTTCCGGAATCGGGTTGTCCAGGTTGATCGTCGGCGGCGCGATGCCGGAGTTCAGGCTCAAAATGGACAGCACCGATTCGAGCGCGCCCGCCGCGCCGAGCAGGTGGCCCGTCATCGACTTGGTGCTCGACACGCGCAGGCCCGCCTGTGCATGTGCACCGAAAACGGCGCGCATCGCGAGGAGCTCGTTGATGTCCCCGACGCCCGTCGACGTCGCATGTGCGTTGACGTAGCCGATGGCCGATGCATCCAAGCGCGCGTTCCTGAGCGCCATGCGCATGGACCGCTGCGCGCCCTCACCTTCCGGCGCCGGCGAGGTCATGTGGTAGGCGTCCGCCGTCGTGCCGTAGCCGGCCACTTCCGCCAGGATGGGCGCGCCGCGTCTCTTGGCCGCCTCGTACTCTTCGAGCAGCAGCATGCCAGCGCCCTCGCCGATGACGAACCCGTCACGGTCGACGTCCCAGGGCCGACTGGCCTTTTCCGGCTCGTCGTTGCGAGTGGACAGCGCGCGCATCTGGGCAAATCCGGCCACACCCAGGCCCGTCACGCAGGCTTCGGCTCCACCGGTGAGGCAGGCGTCGAGCTCGCCCAAGCGAATGGCCCGGGTCGCTTCGCCGATGGCGTGTGCACCCGAGGCACAGGCCGACGTCGTGGTGAAGCTCGAACCCTTGTAGCCGTAGCGCATGCTGAGCTGCCCCGGCGCCAGGTTGGAGATCACGGCCGGGATGAAATAGGGGGACAGCTTCTTCGGCCCCTTCTCGACCAACGTCCGGGCCATGGCCTCGATGTACGGCAGCCCACCCAGCCCGACGCCGATGATCGTACCGACGAGCTCCTTCTGGGCGTCGTTCGGCTCGAAGCCCGACATCTTCACGGCCTCGTCGGCCGCCGCGATCGCGTAGTGAATGAAGGTGTCGCTCTCGCGCACCCGCTTCTTCTCGATGTACGCCGTGGGGTCGAAGGCCTTCACCTCACCCGCGATGCGCACCGAGTACTCGGTGGTATCGAAGTGCGTGATCGGAGCCACGCCACTCTGACCCGCCGCGATGGCTTCCCAGGAGGCGGCCGCATTTGGGCCGCAAGGACTGACCGCACCAATTCCAGTGACAACGACTCTACGCATGATGGCCTGGCTCTGCGGGCTCACCTAGCCCGGAAGGAGCGCAAGGGAAGCAGCAAAGCGGAGAATTTTGAAGGATTCTTGGGCCTCTTGCGCCACTTTTGATACGAGCGGAAGGTGATGAGTCCGTTCGCACTCTCGTTTGCCGTGTCAGACACCCCGCCTGGCCCTCCGTCGCGCCCTCCCGGCCCCCCCCGGCGCCCGTCCACTCCGGCCTCCAGCCGGCGCCGCTCGGGCCTGGGTGCGCTGCTCGGCCAGCGCTACCGGGTGGAGTCGCTGCTCGGCGAAGGGGGAACGGCCACGGTGCACCTGGCGCGGGACCTCGAGACCTCCGAGGTCGTGGTGGTCAAGCGGATGAAGGCGACCGTCGCCGCCGAGCCGGAGCTTCGGCGTCGCTTCGTGCAAGAGGCCACGGCCTTGCAGAAGATCGCGCACCCGCACGTGGTGCGGGCGCTCGGTGTGGAGGAGCCAGTCGGCGAGCCGCCGCTGCTCATCCTCGAAGCCCTCGGTGGCGAAACGCTCGGTGACCTGCTCAGGCGCCAGGAAGCTTGCCCCGTCGAGCTGACGCTGCCCCTCATGGCTCAGGCTGCGCTGGCGCTCGAGGCCGTGCATGCGGCAGGCGTCATCCACCGCGACATCAAGCCGGACAACCTCTTCTTGGTCGGCCCGATTGGCGCCCCGACCAGCCTGAAGGTGCTCGACTTCGGCATGGCGCGTTTTGCGGACGAGCAGGCCGACGAGCATTCGACCAGCATCCTGGGCACGGCCCAGTACATGGCGCCCGAACAAATTCTGGTCGAGACCATGGACGCCCGCACGGACGTCTATGCACTCGGCGTGGTGATGTTCCGCATGGTGACGGGACACCTGCCCTTCGACGCCAAGGACAAGAAAGACCTCTTGCGCCATCAGCTGTTCTCGCCCGTGCCGCCCATCACCTGGCTGGTGGACGGCCTACCGAAAGGCCTGTCCGAGCTGGTGCGCCAGGCCACCCAGAAGGCGCCGGCCCGCCGGCCCCAGGACATGACGGCCATGCGCGAGCTCCTCGCCGCCATCGATCCAGCAGTCATCGCCGAAGGCGGCGTCGAAAGCATGGACTGGACGGATTACGCAGAGGACGTTTACGAGCCCACCACCGAGCGCGGCCGCACCGCGGCGGAACTCTTGGCGCGCGAATTCGGCGCGTATTCCCGTCCTCATCATCCTGTGCCATCAAAGGACGCGAAGGACACGCCCGACGTCTGACGTCGGCCCGGAACCCCTAGCGGCTAGGAGCCTCACATGCGTCTCATTTCCCACCGTACGTTCAACGTTCGCAGCGCGACCCTCGGCGCAGCCATCATCCTCGGTGGCGCTGCCGCTTGCGCCCCGCCGCCTCCGCCGCCCGAGGAGCCCGCGGCTGCCGAGCCTCCTGGACCAATGCCAGAGGCCAAAGCCGAGAGCATGAGCGAAGAGCCTGCCCCACCCGCCGAAGCGCCGCCCGCCGAGGAGAAGAAGAAGGCGTTCCACGACATGGATCCGGGCGAGAAGCTGAACCACATGAAGACCGTGGTGGCGCCCCAGATGGCCAAGAGCTTCCAGGAGTTCGACGCCAAGGAATTCGCCAATTTCGGCTGCGTGACCTGTCATGGTCCCGGAGCCAAGGACGGCAAGTTCGACATGCCGAATCCGGCGCTCCCGCCCCTCGACAAGAAGCTGATGGACAAGCACCCGGCGGCCACCAAGTTCATGATGGAGAAGGTGGTGCCGGAGATGGCCAGCCTGCTCGGTGAGGAGCCCTACGATCCAGCCAAGGGCGAAGGCTTCGGCTGTATGGAGTGCCACACCGAGAAGAAGTGATGCCCGAGCCGAGCGACCCCGAAGCGCCAACGGTCGATCGGCTGACGGAGCCCACGTCGCACCCGTCGTGGGTGCCCGGTGAGGCGCGAGAAGACGTCGACAGCCGGCCCAGGGTGAGCCTCGGCCCGCTGTCCTTGCTCGGCTTCGGTGCCGACCGACGCGCCGCCGACAGGCGCGCCCCGGCTCATTCGCCCATCGTGACGAACCTGGTCGGCACTGCGGCCATCGTCATCGTCATCGGTGCTTTGAAGGAACTGCGCCCGGTCCTGGTGCCGCTGGTGGTGAGCGCATTCTGCGCCACGCTCACCGCGCCCATCGTCTTCTGGCTCCGCCGGAAGAAGGTCCCCGCTGGGGTGGCCGTGCCCGTGGTCGTGGTGGCTGCGCTCATCGGTGCGGCCCTGGTCATGGGCCTGGTCATCGGCAGCCTGAACGCCTTCATCCAGGCCGCCCCCACTTACCGCAAAGATCTGGACGAGCTGCTCGCGCGTACCGCCATCGAACTGGGCCGCTTCGGCATCTGGGTGTCGCCATCCAAGCTGCAGAGCGTCATCCAGCCCGGCTCGGTCATCGAGGTCGCCACCCAGCTCGTGACGCAGCTCGCCGACTTGTTCTCGAGTGCGGTGCTCATCCTGCTCATCACGGTGCTGATCTTGTTCGAGGTGCTGCTTTTGCCAGACAAGATCCGCACGGCGCTCGGCGATCCGCTGGCCGATCTGTCGCAGGGAATGAGCGTGGTCGGCCGCGTGCAGGCCTACGTGGTGGTCAAGACGTACACCAGCCTGACGACGGGCGTCATCGTCGGGCTCTTGCTTTTCGTGCAGGGGATCGACTTTGCCCTGCTCTGGGGGCTGCTCGCCTTCCTGCTCGACTTCATTCCATCCCTCGGCGCCGTCATCGCCGCCGTGCCGGCGGTGCTGCTCGCGCTCGTGCAGAAGGGCTTCACCGGTGCGCTCCTGGCTGGCGGCACGTTCTTCTTGGTCAACGTCATCATCGGGAACTTCGTCGAGCCACGCGTGATGGGCCGACGCATGAACTTGAGCCCGCTGATCGTCTTCGCGGCCTTGCTCTTTTGGGGCTATCTGTGGGGGCCCCTCGGCATGATCCTTTCGGTGCCGCTCACGATGATCCTGCGCATCTTGTTCGAGGGGAATCCATCCACACGCCCCTTGGCCGTTCTCATGGCCGCGGAGGACGCCAAGCCGGTGATCGACTTGTCCCGCGTGTCGAACCTGCCGCTGTCTCGACGCTCGAAGATCCCCGGGCCGCCCAAGGAGGGGGGCGAGCACTCGCCATCCACACCGCCCCGCGCCCCATCGGTCCCGCCGCTGTCACCGGCCATTCCGCCGCCACCGTCGTCTTCACCTAGCCGCCCGAAACGTTCTTGAAAGGGCCGCCCCGCGCGCTGGCTCCAGTTCCCCCATCCCGCAGCCGGCCGGAAACGAATCCGCGCGGACGCGACTTTTCCTCGGCCTAGAGTGTCGTTTTTGGCGCACGCTACAGGCTCGGTTGTCTTTGAGCGCTGCCTGATCTACTCGCCTGGCGCAAAGGCAAGGACTCCTCACATGAAACGCAAGAAGATTGGTCTGATTGGCGCTGGCAACATCGGTGGCGAGCTTGCCAACTTGGTCGTGCAGAAGCAGCTCGGCGACGCCGTGCTCTTCGACATCCCGCAGAAGGAAGAGTTCGCCAAGGGTAAGGCCCTGGATCTAGAGCAAGCTTCCACGCAGTTCGGTGCCGACTCGAAGGTGACGGGCACCTCCAACTGGGAAGACCTGGCCGGAGCAGACGTGCTCATCGTGACCGCCGGTGTACCGCGCAAGCCCGGTCAGAGTCGCGACGACCTGGTCGGCATCAACCTGCCGATCATTCGCAACGTCGCCGAGAACGCCAAGAAGTACGCCCCAAACGCCTTCTCGATCATCATCAGTAACCCGCTCGATGCGATGGTCTACGAGTACCACCGCGTCACCGGCTTCGACAAAAGCAAGGTCGTGGGCATGGCGGGCGTGCTCGACTCGGCGCGCTTCTCGCTCTTCCTCGCCCGCGAGAGCGGCCAGAGCGTCAAGGACATCCGCGCTACCGTGCTCGGCGGCCACGGCGACGACATGGTGCCGGTTCTCTCGGCCACCACGGTCAACGGCGTGCCCATCACCAAGTTCGTGGAAAAAGCCAAGCTCGACGCCATCATCGCCCGCACCCGCACGGGTGGCGGTGAGATCGTCAAGTTGATGGGCACGAGCGCGTACTACGCGCCTGCTGCCAGTGCGATCACCATGGCCCAGGCCTACTTGAACGACGAAAAGCGCCTCTTGCCCGGCGCGGCGTACCTCGACGGCCAGTACGGCTACTCGGGCTTCTTCATTGGCGTGCCCGTCATCATCGGCGGCGGCGGCGTGGAGGAGATCGTCGTGCTCGACCTGACGGCCGAGGAGAAGGCCTTGCTCGAGAAGAGCGTGGCCAGCGTGCAGAGCGTCGTCGACGTGGTGAAGAAGTCCTCCTAACAGCCGTTTCCTTCAAAAGTACGCCATGAACATCCACGAGTACCAAGGCAAGCAGATCTTCGCCCGCTACGGCATCCCGGTAAGCCTGGGTATTCCGGCGTTTTCGGTCGACGAGGCTGCGAAGGCGGCCGAGAAGATCATCGCCGACACGAAAAGCGAGGTCGTCGTCGTCAAGGCGCAGATCCACGCTGGTGGTCGCGGCAAGGGCGGCGGCGTCAAGGTGGCCAAAGGCGCCGCGGCTGCCAAGGAGCTAGCTGGAAAGATTCTCGGCATGCAGCTGGTGACGCACCAGACCGGCCCCGCCGGCCAAAAGGTGCGGCGCCTGTACATCGAGCAGGGTCAGGACATCGCCCGCGAGCTCTACGTGGCGCTGGTCGTCGACCGCGAGACGCGCCGGGTGGCCATCATGGCGTCGACCGAAGGTGGCATGGACATCGAAGAGGTGGCCGCGCACACGCCGGAGAAGATCCTGACGCAGTACGTCGATCCGCTGCTCGGCCTGACGCCCTTCCAGGCGCGCAAGATTGCCTATGCGCTGAAGGTCGGCGCAGGCACTCCCGATCCGAAAGCCACGGTTGGCGAGTTCGTCAAGCTCGTCCTGGCCTTGGGCGAGCTGTTCGTGAAGGAGGATTGCTCCTTGCTCGAAGTGAACCCGCTCATCATCACCAAGCAAGGCAAGGTGGTGGCCCTGGATGCCAAGCTGAACCTCGACGAGAACGCCGAAGGTCGGCATCCGGAGTGGGACGCATTGCGCGACACCGACGAAGAGGACCCGGTCGAGCTCGAGGCTAAGAAGACGGGCCTCTCCTACGTATCGCTCGACGGCAACATCGGTTGCTTGGTCAACGGCGCAGGCTTGGCCATGTCGACCATGGACATCATCAAGCACTACGGCGGTCAGCCGGCGAACTTCCTCGACGTGGGTGGTGGCGCCAACAAGGAGCAGGTCACCAAGGCCTTCAAGATGATTCTGTCCTCCCCCAAGGTGAAGGGCATCTTCGTCAACATCTTCGGCGGCATCATGAAGTGTGACGTCATCGCCGACGGCGTCGTGGCGGCGACCAAGGAGCTCGGTCTCAAAGTGCCGCTCGTCGTGCGCCTCGAAGGCACCAACGTGGAGAAGGGCAAGGAAATCCTGCGCACGAGTGGCCTGGCCATCCAAGCCGCCGACGACATGGGCGACGGAGCCCGCAAGATCGTGGCTGCCGTCTCCTGAGCTCGAGAAGAGAAAACAATGTCAGTACTCGTTGGAAAAAATACCAAGGTTCTCTTCCAGGGCATCACCGGCTCGGCCGGCTCCTTCCACGCCTCACAATGCATTGCGTACGGCACGAACGTCGTGGCCGGCCAAACGCCGAATCGCGGCGGTCAGACGTTCGAGGCCGACGGACCCGGAGGCAAGAAGGTCCAGGTCCCCGTGTTCGACACCGTGAGTGAAGGCGTCCAGCAGACGGGCGCCAACACCAGCTGCATCTTCGTGCCGCCGCTCGGCGCCGCCGACGCCATCTTGGAAGCGTTCGACGCCGGCATCGAGCTCGTCGTCTGCATCACCGAGGGCATCCCGGTGATGGACATGGTCAAGGTGCGCCGCGCGCTCGAAACGAGCAAGTCCCGGCTGATCGGCCCCAACTGCCCGGGCATCATCACCCCTGGTGAGTGCAAGATCGGCATCATGCCCGGCCACATTCACAAGCCCGGCAAGATCGGCGTCGTGTCGAAGTCCGGCACCTTGACCTACGAAGCCGTGGGCCAGCTCACCTCGCTCGGCCTCGGCCAGTCCACGTGCATCGGCATTGGTGGCGACCCGGTCGCGGGCCTCGACTTCATCGACGTGCTCAAGCTCTTCAACGAAGACCCGGGCACCGAGGCCGTCATCATGATGGGCGAGATCGGCGGCAACGCCGAAATCCTCGCCGCCGAGTGGATCAAGGCGAACATGAAGAAGCCGGTCGCCGGCTTCATCGCAGGGGTCACCGCCCCGCCCGGCAAGCGCATGGGCCACGCCGGCGCCATCATCAGCGGCGGCAAGGGCACCGCGGACGAGAAGATCGCCGCCCTCCAGGCCGCGGGCGTCAAGGTCGCGCCGACTCCGGCCGACCTCGGCACCACACTGAAGAGCCTGCTCTGAGCCCGGCTGCGCGGAGCTAGGCCGCGACCAGGCGCAGCGGTACGCGGGCTTTGGCCATCAGACGAAAGTCCCGCTCCGCGCTGAGCAAGAGCTGATCGTGCGTCAGGGCATAGACCGCCACGAGCAAGTTGAGGGGTTTGACCTGTGCGCCTTGTCTCGCCAGCGCAAAGCCCAGATCGCCCGCCTGCACCCAGAGCTCGCTCGGCGCGTCCAGTAGCGTGCAGCCCTCCAGCAGGGCCAGCACCTTGCCGCGACTCCGGGCCTGAAGGCCACGACCCAGCTGGGTCAGGACCGGGCCGCACAGGCTGACCAGGCCGTCCTCGAGCGCCTCCTCCACGGCGCCCGCCAAGCGTCCGCCGCGAAAGAAATCGGCCCACGCCGAAGCGTCGACCAGGATCACCGTCGTGTCCTCTCGGCGTCCAAATCGAACCCGACCTTGCCGCGCAGTCTGCGCAGCGCCGCCTGCTTCGACTGCCGTTCGAGCGCCTCGAGTGCAAGCACTAGCGTGGCGGTGACCCCGGTGCCCGTCAGCTTGCAGGCGCGGTGGAGCGCTTCGAGCGGCAAGTTCACGGTGACCTTCTGCGTAGCGACCATGGGGCCAGTCTAGCGTATGGCAAATGCCAGCTCAAAAGCTGGTGTGACGAGCAAGGCTACGGGTTGAAACACTCTCGCGCTACGACGGGCCGATGACCCGACCCCGTCGCTTGCCTTTCGTTCTGCTGTTCGGCTGGATGCTGCTCGCCGGCTGCAAGACGATGCAGCACGAGGTCCGGATCCAGGCTCAGCCCGCCGAGGTGTGGGAGGTCCTGGCCGATCTCGAGGCGTACGAAGAGTGGAACCCCTTCTTCGTCAAAGCGGTGGGGGAGCTGAAAGTCGGGGAAAAGCTCCAGATCACCATGCAGCCGGTGGGTAAGAAGACGCAGTCGATGAAGCCGAAGGTGCTCGTCGTCAAGGAGGGCAAGGAGCTGGTGTGGCGGGGGCGCCTCGGCATTCCCTGGCTGTTCGACGGCCGGCACACCTTCACCATCGAGCGCATCGACGAGCACACGGTGCTGTTTCGGCAGCACGAAAGGTTCTCGGGCTTGCTCGTCCCGTTCGCCGGCCTCGGACCCTACCGGGAGGGTTGGGAGCGCATGGACGCAGCGCTCGAGAAACGGGTCGAAGGCGCCGCGCTGAAGGGCCCGGCAGGGGGAGGCGCAGAAAAGGAAAAAGCGCGGCCCCAGTAGGACCGCGCTCTCCCATCGGAAGGTGCTCGTTACTTCTTTTTCTTCTTCTCTTCCTTGCAGACCTTGCCGGTCTCCTTCTTCTTCTTTTCCTTGTGGCAACCAGAACCGCCCTTGGCCTTGGCCGAGTCCTGGTCCGCCGCCCACGAGGCCACCCAAGCCAGTGCCGAGTTCCAGTTCAGCGTGATCTCGTTCGTCGACCAGGAGTTGATGTCGTCGACGTAGCACTGCTGCGGCGAGCAACCCTGACCACCGAAGAGTCGCGTCATGGTCGGATCCCACTGGTCCGGGTACGAGTTGGGTCCGCCGGAGAGCGAGCCCGTCGGCGGGTTGGGCAGGTCGGGGTTCAGTTGGTGCGCGTACCAGCGGCTGTGCTCGTTGTGCGAGCTCACCGTGCCGTAGTCCGTCACGTACGAGTTATTCAGCGCATTGCGGCCGAGGATGTAGTCGAGGCCTTCGAGAGCACCCTTCCTGTAGCGCTCGTCGCCCGAGATGTCGTAGGCCACGGCCAGAACGACGATGTTGTTGAGCACCTGGCTGTTCGAGCCCCACACGTACCCACCATCGTCGGTGAGGTACGGCTGTCCGAACGGGCTCGACGCCTGGTTAGCCAGGTACAGCTCGGCGCCCTCGAGCACCGAGGCCTGCACGTCGTCGACATCGGGCAGTGCACTCGGCACCGTCGCCAGGTCGAGCCGCGCGAGCGCGGCCATCTCGTACCAGATGAAGCCCGCGGTCGTGAAGACTTCGCCCGTGTGGTGCGGTGAGGCCTGGACGAAGTCCAGGTACTTGCACTTCTCGGTGGTCAGGTAGAGCTCGGCCGCTGCCCAATAGAACTCGTCACTGACGTCGGCGTCGTTGTAGGGGCCACCACCCGAAGCTCCGTCGGAGGCCGGCGCGTACAGGTCGGGATGCGCGAGGGCGGCTGCCCAGGCACTCTCGGCTGCTGCGAGTAGCTTCGCGGAAAAGGCCTTGTCGTACTTCTTGTAGATGCGCGCTGCCTGGGCGGCGGTCGCTGCCAGGTTGAGCGTGGCCGCCGTCGACGGACGGTGCAGCCAGCGCAGCTTGTCGTCCTGGTGAGGCAGGAGCGGCAGGCCGGTCCACTCGTGATCATGCACCTTGTGATGCACCATGCCCGCGAGCGGGTCGCCCGCAGGGACCACCATCTTCAGGAAGAACTCGAGCTCATAGCGCACCTCGTCCAAGAGGTCGGGCACGCCGTTGTCGCTCTCGGGAATGGCCAAGCTGCCATCGCCCAGGGCACCCTGGTCGACGTTCGGAGCCCAGCCCGTGCGCTCGATGATGTTGAGCAGCTGGTGCACGGCAATGCCGCCGTTGACCACGTACTTGCCCTGATCGCCGGCATCGTACCAGCCGCCGGTGACGTCCAGCGTGTAGTCGCAAGTCCAGGGTTCGCCGTAGATCGGAGCGGAATTGTCGGCCGGCTGGCAGGGGACATCGTTGTCACCCTGGTTCGCATCGCCGCTTCCCGGTGAGGAAACGTGACCGGCTGGGCGGGCGTAGAGCGGTCCCGCGATGTCGCCATCGATCTCGATGCCGCTGCGCTGCGTGTAGTAGAAATTCAAACTATCGATGCGCAGCGTCTCGTACGGGTCCTTCGCGATCGAGAAGGGGTAGCTCACGACGTCGCCGATCACGGCCACGAACCCGTCACCGGTCTTCGTGAGCGCCGAGAAATCGAAGGTGTGGACGCTTTCGCCAGCCGACGGATCGACGCCCTTGGGCACGGTCGTGCCCGAGAAGACCACCTTGCCGTTCGCCTTCTTGATGCTGAAGGCAACCGGAGCCGTTTCCTCCGTGACGAAGGTCCCCTTCTTGGGGCCATCGGCGGGATAGCCGTGCTGGTTGACGCGCACGGCAGGGCCAGTGTCCGGCGTGTAGTACTCGATGGGCGCGTCGCTCGTGAGCGCGACGTTGTCGACGCAGAACGTCCACTCCTCGGACGCTCCACCCACTTGGAACTGCACCGCAGCGTCCGCGATATCGCTCGGCGCAACGAAAGTCCCCGAGTAGGTCGTGCCGTCAGGGCCAGGCTGCTGATTCAGCTCGATGTACCCGTCGTACGGAGCAGCATTCAACTGCACCAAGGCGCGTACGTTGGCCGCCCCATTCCCTTTGACGAAGAACGAGAACTCGTAGTTGACGCCTGCCGTCAGGGCGATGCCACCCTGACCGATGATGGCGCTCCACGGATCGCCACCGGGCGGAATCGTCGCGCAAGCCTCACCCGTGGAGACATCGAGCGGGAAGCCGGTGGTCCACCAGGGGCCCTGACCATCCGAGAAGTCGCCGTCGACCACGACGTTGACCTTCGGCTTGGCAACGGAGACGTCGTCCACGCAGAAGGTCCAGGGGTCGGCACTACCGCCGAGCTGGAACTGCACGGTGTTCGGCACGTCGGCGGCCGGCGAGTCGTAGGATTGCGAGAACACCGTGGGCGCCTCGGTCAAGGCAGCGGGGATCTCGGCAAACGGGGTGTAGGGACTGCCATCTAGCTGCACCAGGCTGCGCGCGACGTGGCCTCCCGGCGTCGCGCTCGCGCTGAAGCGGAACTCGTAGGGGCCGGCCTCGTGCTCGACAGCGCTCTGGCCGACGATCACATCCCAGGGGTTGACCGTGCCGCCCGGTACGTCGGCGCACAGGCGGCCGCCGCTACTGTACACGGTCGTGTTCGAGCCCCACCAGCCGTCGGTGTCCGTCCCGAAGTCGCCGTTGATGACCTGACGCTGCATCTTCTGCCCGAAGCCCTCGGCCTCGGCGCCGCCGAACGTGTCGACACTCGCGTCGCACGCGACGCCCAACGAGGCCAGAACGAGGCACGCGGCGCCCGACCGACCCAACCGTACAAACCATGATTTTTGCATAAAGCTGTCCTCTCGGGAGCACGACCCCCGTCAAAAACCGTCCACCTGGAACGAGCCAGGGCCGCACACCGACGCCGCTCCCTCAGCGTCGGTATTTCATCGGCGATCGTTTACATGAACGCACTCTGGCTCACAAGGGGCTACCGTCACCTTCATCAATGACTCATGCTTCGGATCGCCCGGAAATTGCGGCGTTTCTGTGCCCTTTTGGTCGCGGCGCGTCGAACCAATGACCATCAGTCGGCCGTGCGGCCAAGAGGGCATTTATGCGATCTGCGGCGCCAGGCGAAAACCTTGCGAGCGCTCTTCTGTCCCTCCCCCTGGGGCCGCTATTTCACCGGCTGAGACATGTCCGCTCACAAGGCGTTCGCTTCCGGCGCGGTGGTGATCGACGATCGCTATCTGCCCGCCCTCATCACCACGTTCTTCGGCCACGTCACGCTCGAGGCGGCCACCTGGCACGGGACGCTGCACCAAGCGTTGGTCGAGGCCGAGGGCCGACGCGGTCGACGCATCGTCACCATCACGGACAGCTCCCACACCAAGCCCCCCTCGGCCGAGGTGCGCAAGTACTGGGGGGACCTGACCAAGCACTTCCCTGCCGCCGTGAAGGAGACCACCCTGGCCGCCTTCGTCGTCATCAAGAGCCCGGTCATCCGCGGCGTGATGACCGCGCTCAGCTGGCTCAATCCGGAGCTGCGCAGCGTCGAGCTCTACGATTCGATGGAGGCTGCGCTCGAGGCAGCTGGAGACCGCCTGCGCGCCGCCAGCCAGCCCGTTCCCCCCGCCGTCCAGCGCTACGAGCTGCCGCCCGAGTGCCAGGCCACGGTGGCCGAGTGGCTGGTCTGACGCGGGAGCGCTTACGCCGCACGGGACAGCTCGAATCCCCCACCGTCGTAATCGACCCAGCATTCGTCGAGCCAGCTCTTTGCCCGGGCGGCGCGGAGCCGCCAGCCGTCGAACCAGTCTCGTCGCTCGTCCGGCGGGAGGGCCAAAAGGAGGGATGCGACCGCCCGGCCCTCCAGCACCAGGCGCACCACGGACGGCCGCTCGCGGCTCCGCAGAAGCACCGCCTCGAACCTGCGCTCGAGCTCCCCAAGCCCCGTGACGCCGTGCGCATCCACGATCTCCGTGACGAAGCGCAGCACATCGAGCGGTCGATGCTCACAAGTCTCGACTCGTCCCGCCCGCACCCGCACCAAGCTGGCCCCCTTCGCGCCCTTCTCGCGCGCGCCCCGAGCCTGCAGGTTGCCCGGAAACACCACATGCGGCACCTCGCTCAGCACGGTGCGCTCGTGCACATGTCCGAGCGCCCAATAATCGTAGCCCTTGCCCCGCAATGCGCGCCGCGAACAGGGCGCGTACTCCGCGTGCCCGAGTACGCCTTCCGCACTCGTGTGCAGGACGCCCAAGTTGAAATGCCCATCCAGCGGCGCAGGGTAGTGCGCGCTGACGTCTTCGCCCTCCGGCACCTCCGGGCCGCTCCAGCCGTGAATCGCCGCCAGAACATCGGGAAAAACGCGGGTTTCCGGCCCGCGCGCGCCGAGCACCCACGCATGCTGCGGTAAGAGCAGGCAACCGAGCGCGCGACTGCGCACATCGTGATTGCCGAGCAGCAGCAAACACTCGCAACCACTCCCTCGCAGCTTCTCCAGATCGCGCGAAAGGCGCAGTGCCACCGAGAAGTCGCGGCACCAGCCGTCGATGACGTCACCCGCCAGAATCAAGAACCGCGCGCGCTCAGTCAGACAGAGCTCCACCAAGTTCTGGAGCGCCTGCCGGTCGGCCGAGCGTGCCAAAAGGCCAAGCTCGGCACTCGGCGGCGGCGAGCGCAGCCAACGGCGACCACCGAGATGCAGATCGGCGGCGTGAACGAAGGTGAAGTCCGACCCTGGCACCATGGCTCACCAAATGGTTTTCAAAAGCGGCGTCTTACGGATGCGCTCATCGGCCGTCACCAGCGGTAAGGCGTGAGCCCGCGCCGTGGCGGCGATGATTCGATCGGCAGGATCTTGCGGGAATTCAGCGCCAAAAGCCGTAGACAGCTCGGCGATGGTGGGCGTGAGCTCGAGGACCATGACGCCCGTTTCAGCGAGCAGCTCCGCCAGGAAGTCGCTGGTTGTCCCCTGCACAGGCAAGCGCCTCCGCTGTACGAGCTGCGCAATCTCCCAAATCGTGATCGATGCGATGCTGAGCCCCCCTTGCACGGAGGCTCGCGAGATGGTCTGCCGGGCCCGCCGGGACAGGCGCTGCGGCTCGAGCACCGTCCGGAGCAGAGCGTTGGTATCCAAGAGGACGTTCAACGAAGAACCTTCCAGTCCTCGGGCGGAACGACTGGGCCAAGCAGGTCTCCAACGATCGTCATCTTGCCGGCCATACAACCGAAGATGCTCGGAGCCTTGGCCTCGATCGGCACGAGCTTCGCCACCGGCACACCATGCTTGGTGATGACGACCTCCTTTCGTCCCTTCTGCACCTCGTCCATGACCTTGAGGCAGCGAGCCTTGAAGACGCCAGCCGGCATGGTTTTTTCCATGGTCATATTCTAGTGACCACTTTTGACCGGTCCAGCAGGATTTCTGCTGCCCCTTGGCCCCGGGACCGGACACCCGATGCCCCCGTGTTAGGCTACGAGGGACCATGCCCCGACGCCGCGCCCGCCATGCCTTCGGCTCCTACCTCGTCGGTGGCCTCTTCATCCTCGCCTTTTCCTGCACGAACGAGATCTACGTCGTCGACGGGTCGAGCGATGGCTCGGCGAGCGGTGGAGGCGAGACGGGCGGCAATCCAGGCAGCGGGGGCGACGAGGCAGGCGGAACCGCCGGGAGCGGAGCCACCGGCGGCGCTGGTGCCGGTAGCGGGATCGACCCGGGCAACGTTGGCGGCCTCGG
>Ga0164308_10000158_pt1 | contig 35880 bp, 30 predicted proteins | sample Whisoiple_246_MG_FD_109983 | JGI IMG/M metagenome (GOLD analysis project Ga0164308, IMG submission 109983) | Soil microbial communities amended with fresh organic matter from upstate New York, USA - Whitman soil sample_246_MG | ecosystem: Environmental > Terrestrial > Soil > Unclassified >... | reverse complement strand
TTGGGCAGACCGCGCGATCCCCGCCCGGGTGCGCTCCTCGCAACGCACTGCGTTCCCCGAGTCTGCTACACTGAGGCCCATGACCGATGCCGCCCGATTGCTCGAAGCCGCCCTGCAGCTCGCGCCGCGCGAGCGTGCCGAACTCGTGGAAGCCTTGACGGCGAGCCTCGACGGCTCCGATCTTGGCGAGGCATGGGAAAGCGAGATTCGCCAACGCATCGCCGATGTGGACGCAGGTCGCGTAGAGCCCCTGCCAGGGGAACAGGTTTTCTCGCGCATCGAGCAGCGGCTGCGTGCCCGCTAGCACATTCCGATTCATTCCTGCTGCCGAGCGCGAGCTCGACGAAGCAGCACACTGGTACGAGGAACGTCACGAGGGGCTTGGTCTGGAATTTCTGACCGTGGTTCGCGAGAAAGTATTCGCCTTGATGGGCGCGCCGGGTCGCTGGCGGTTGGTCAATGGCACTAGGCGCGCCCTCCTCGAAGGCTTCCCATATGCTGTCGTCTATCGCGAGGTTTCCGATGATGACATCGAAATCGTCGCGGTCGCTAACCTGCGTCGCAGGCCGAAGTATTGGGCAAATCGATAGCTGGCTGCCCAACACGGCTTGAAGCAGACGCGGACCTCGCTGCGCTCGACCCGCGCTGCTTAAGCCTGGTACGTTTGGCCGGACAGCGAGCACAAGCACATGGATGCGTCTTCTCGGGAAGCGAAGGCCAGATGGCAGGCACAACAACGCGTTCTTGCGCGAGCTGCCTTCCCGCTTCCAGACGACGAGCTGCAACAGCTTTTCGACTACGTAGACGCTCGACTCGAGAACGAGCCCTGCGACCACACGTTGAACTTTACGACTGCCTGGCTTACTGACCACGAGCACTCCAACTCTCGTACGGTCGACTGGTTGCGCGAGCACGGCGGCCACTGCGACTGCGAGGTCGTCGCAAACGCCCAGGATCACTGGGTCCAGAACAGCGGCCTCGGCGTTCAAATCCCCGACGGCTGGGCCGTGACCTACGCGGACCCCAGCCTCGCCGGCGGTGATTGGGAACTAAAGGAGGACCTCCTCCAACTGCAACATGTTGGCCAGAGTCGCCTTGCTGACCTTGGCTGGTATGTCGACCACTTTCGCATCCTCGTCTTTCAGGACAGCTTCCATGGCGAAAGACTCGCCGACGCTGGCGTGCAGGATCCGAAGTCAGCGCTTTCTACACTCCGGAATCTCATGCTGCGATTCTCGAGCTAACGGCGTCGGGGCGGGTGCCGCCCAACAGAGGCCCGCACGTCGTCGCGACTGAACCGCCGAACCGCCGCCCTCCCGCCGGTGGTGAAGTACCCCGGGCTCGCTCACCGCTACCTGTAGCCACCGCGTTTCCTGGTGCGGCCGCTGCTTAACGACGATACGTTGGGCGGACGACGAGATGATCACTCGATTTGACGTGGAGGGAACGCTGGCGCGGTGGTTCGCGATTGACGCAGATTCCTGCATTGCTGTTTTCACGGGGCCGTACGCGGCCTGGCCGGCGTCCGTATTTGGTGACTATGTGAGCGTGGACGCAGCCAGCGAGTTCATGGCTACGGTCGAGCCCACAACTGACGCGGTGCTCAGCCCGCGTTGGCGTACCTCGGGGGCCTCTCCTGACTTTCCCGCGCAGGAGGCCTCGCGTGGACTTTACTCCTTTGATGCTGACCCTGGTTACGGGGGGCAGACCGTGTACTTTCTCGACGCTTCGCCCAAGCGACCTCTTCTAGAACTTGAGGCCCCTGCGATTTTGCAGCGCGCTGCAGGCCTCGTTCGATTGCCGAGCATTCGCTTCTCAGCTGTCACCGAAATCGACTTGGCAGGCCTCGTTCCGCTAGTCATCGGCCGCGGTTGATCCGAGTACTGCCAAGCCTTGGCGCCGGCGCCGCCCAACAAGCCGTTGATTGACGCCTTCGTCGTCGCCACCGCGCTTCGACACTGCCGTTATCGCGACCGGCGATCCTGCCGACATTCGCCGACTTGCGGCACCCTTTAGTCGCATCGGTATCCTAGCGCTGTAACCAATGGCTCCTGCCGAACAAGGCGTTGCTGCAAACGGCGTTGGGCGGACGGGCTGATGAGTGACATTGCGTCATACCTCCTGATCGTCGGCCGCGTTGTGGCTGGGTTCGTATGGGGGAAGATCAGCTCTCGTTTGCCAATTCCTGAATTGTTCCGCTTGCTGACAACCCCATTGTGTACGGGCGCGCTCACGGTAGTTGTGGGGCGGTGCATCAGCGTCACCCGGCTCGATTGGAGCGCCGCTCGTGTCGTCGAAGCTGCCAAGCTTGGCGGGGCCGCAGTTTTGGGACTGGCCATCGGCTACAGTTGCATCTGTTTTCTAGTCGGCGCGGTACTAGGTCTGCCCGCCACGCTCGGCTGGGTCATCGGATACCGCCAAATGACGAAGGGCTGATCGTGCTCCAACCCGGTGGTATCGACCTGTTGCTCGATACTCGTTGTGTGCGATTTGCGTTCTCCCTCGCTCCTAGGGACCGTCAACGGATGCGCAGAAGGGTTGGAGCCGACTTTCGCCGATCGACATCTCTACCGGCAGGCGAAAGACCTGGTGCGTGAAGCGCTCGACCGAGCGCAGGACGGTTGCGGCGATGCAGACTAAAGCCGCTGGAGCGCTCCAGCCGCGTCTCGCCTTTTCACGACCCAACAAATTACGACGCGCGCACGGCGGCAACCGGCAGGGTTGCCCGTGATTGGACTCAGCGCGTCGATGAATCGTCGCAACTGCACGATTCGACCCACTCCGGCGAGCGTGCAGCTCGGCGCGCGACAGCTGACCCGATCCACGCTCATCTCGATAGTGGGCCGACTGTGAACGCGACGAGCCACGGCAAAATAATGGCGGCGAACCGCATCGCGGGCGCGAAGCGGGGGCGCTTGAACGTCGTCGCGACCGTCATGGCGAAATGCGATCAGGTTTGCCAGCAAACACGCCATCACCGGAAGCGAGATGAAAAACAGCACGATCAGGTCGCCGTCAGGACCCGAATCGCTGGCTCGCGCAGCGGCGGAATCGAGGGTCCAGGCTGCGTAGCTGGCGACGCTGGCGCCGAACACGTTGAGCCCCAAGAACAACCAAAATCACGGCGGCGGGCGTTCCCTCTTCTGCTCGCTTCTGTCGACGAGGCTCGCGGAGCTTTGCGGCTCACTCGAAGTCACCGAGTATCCCCTGGCCCCGCGGTGCGTGCGAGGAGCGGCCGGCCGCAGGTTCCCACGCTACCTCGCCCAACCATATTGATCACCCGAGGGCGGCGCAGCCGGACGCGGCGGACTCGCTTGCGCGACGATCCTCTGAAGCACGCCCACGTTGGGCACTGCGGCGATCGGCACGGTTTGCCAAGGTTTGCTCTCGCCACGTCGCCGAATGGCCAGCGAAGCGCGCTCGAATACCATGGAGTCCACCTCGCGGAAGAGCAGGTTTTGTTTGCCTCCGAGCAAGCCGCTGAACACGATGCCCGCCTGTGGATCGAGCGACAAACGTTTACCAAACGGCACCGGCACACCGCGACTCAGCTCGTGATGTACATGGGCCGCGAGGCGATCGGCCAAGTACGGAATCAACGACGTGAGTAGCGCATCGTACTCTTTGAGTTGGCTGGGGATGGTCACCTTTTCTCCGCCCTTCCCACGGAGCACGACCGATTGTGGCTTGATCTCATTCGAGGTGAACAGCCGAACGATCAGCACGCCGAGCACGCCACCTGCGCCTGCGCCGACATGCGCCGGATCGACGATGTTGAGCGTGTATGACTGAAGCTGCTGCCAAGCCAGACGCTTGCTGCCGAAGCGACCACGCCGCTCGATGCCGTGCGTGTAGACGATGACCTGCACGCCCGAAAGCACGACCAACAGCAACACCATGCCCGCGACCAGCGAGCCGAGTATCGCGGCCCCCAGGAGCGAGCCTTCTGCCAAGACAGCGATGAAACCAGCCAGCGCCACGGCGCACAGAAAGAGCAACACGCCGAACAGCAGCCAGTAGCGCTTGCCTCCGACCTGGTACTCGGACACGACTGGACCAAAGGGTGCGTCCAGCGCTTGCACCTGGGGCTGAAACTGGGGACCTGGTTGCATGGAGTCAGGGTAACTCAGCTGCTCTCGGCTGTCGTCGACGGAGAGCCCGCGGTAGGATGCCTTAGACAATGCGCACGAATACCAAGAGCCCAAAGGTCGACGAGTTCGTGAGTCGCGCCAAAACGTGGCAAGGCGAAATCCAAAAACTGCGATCGATTCTCAATGGTTGCGGACTCGTCGAAGAGCTGAAGTGGGGCAAGCCTTGCTTCATGTTCGAGGACAAGAACGTCGCCATCATCCAGCCCTTCAAGGAACATTGCTCACTCATGTTCTTCAAGGGTGCGCTGCTTTCGGATGGCCATGGCCTACTCCGTAGCCAGGGCGAAAATACACAAGGCGCGCTACGACTGGAGTTCACCAGCGAAGCTCAAATCAAAAAGGCGATCGTCGAAGCGTACGTGAAGGACGCCATCGCCGTGGAGAAGCAAGGCCTCAAGGTCGACTTCAAGGCCAAGCGCGAGCTCGAGTTGCCGCAAGAGCTGACTCAGATGCTGGAAAAGAACCGCAAGCTGGCCAAAGCCTTCGCTGAGCTGACTCCAGGCCGGCAGCGCGCTTACGTGCTTCATTTCGCCGGAGCCAAGCAATCACAGACTCGAGTTGCCCGAATCGAGAAGGTCATTCCGCTGATCCTCGCGGGTAAGGGTCTCAACGACCGCTGACCCGTCCGCGACCGTCCGCAGCGAACGACGTGCCTTTCATGCGATGCGCACGAAGGGCACGAGTTCGTTACAACGCCGTGCCTCGGTGATATCGTGGCGCAAAGTTCGCAGAGTCATGAACGAAGCCTTCACGGTGCGACCAGCGACAATCGCTGACTACGACCAGATGTGCGCTCTGCTCGCCGAGGTCGACGAACTCCATCGCGTGAACTTGCCCTGGATGTTCCAGAAGCCCGCCGCTGAACCGCGCCCCTCGGACTTCTTCGAACGCCTGCTCGAGAACGATGACTCCGAGCTGCTGGTCGCGGACGCGGGTCATGGGCTGGTCGGGGTGGCTATGGCATTGCTCCGCCAATCGCCGGACTTTGCCTTGTTCGTCACCCAGAGTTGGTGCGTGCTCGACAACATCGCGGTTGCGCAGGCTTTTCGTCGCCGAGGTGTCGGCTCGGCGTTGATCCGAGCCGCCGAGCGCTGGGCGCGGCATCGAGGTGCCAATTGGATCGAGCTGGGCGTGTACGAGTTCAACGAGGCCGCGCGCGCGTTCTATCAGGCCCTCGGCTACGGGCCCGTGTCGACCAAGCTCCGTAAGCCGCTGAACGTCGACCCCTAGCGCTCGACTGGTCAGCGTTCCAAGAAGCGCACGTCATCGACCCAGAAGTCGAACGGTGTTTGATCGGGGGATACCGTAAACTCCAGCGAAAGCAACGAGCGAGGGTCGAAGGGGACGGGCTGTCCGTAACCCTTTTGCGCGAGCTCTGCCCAGGTCACGCGCTGCTCCTGCCAGCGACTGCTCAGCGCAATCTTAGCCAAATGGCTGTCGTAGCAGTCGTGAGTGCAGGAGCCTCCGAACTCTTCCGGCGCAATCTGCGTCATCTTCGCGACCACGTTGAAACTGCCACGCCCTCGCGCGAAGAAGCTGATGCCTGCGTAGGCAGACGCATCGTAGCAACGGCGTGGGCTGAAGTCTGCCGCCAGGAGGGCGCCCCATTTCGTGAATTTGCTGCCGCTGGTATGCAGCGCGAATTGGCTCGCGCCGCGACCTCCCGGAATGCGTGTCATCGAGAGTGGTCCGCCGGGCGCGGGCCGCTGCGTGCCGCTGTTGTCGTTGGACGCGCTCCAAAAGCCTGCGCGATGCTCGAGCGGAGCGATACGCGAGTCGTTGTCTTCGAAATCGTCGATCAGCGGTGCGTTGCCCGCGGCGCGCATGGCCGGCGTACACGGCTCGAGCTCGGCAGGGCGCGCAGACGCGCTCGATGCGGGCGCCGCCACAGGCGCAGGCGTAGACCTGCCGGGCAGCGCGGTATTCTGCACTGCGGCCGACGGCTGCTCGCGCGCAAGCTCGGGCTCGGGCGTGGAATTCCCACGCATCCAGAACACGGCCAACGCCGCCAATGCGGCCGCTGCGCCCAGCGCTCCCCAAGCTGCGCGTTGTCGCGCGCGCCGAACGCGGTAACGGCGCAGCACGTGCTCCACCGCCAGCTCACGGAGGGCTGAACGTGGCGCGTCGTCGCGCGTCGAGCGCACGAGTTCGCGTGCATCAGGGGCCGCCGAGTGTGACAGGCGTGGCGGCTGCGATGGCGGTCGAGACACTCGCGGCGCCTGAGACGGCCGCGGTGGCCGTTGGGGATCGGACGGATTGGAAGTCACGTTTTGACTCCGGTAAATTGCTCGCGGGCACGCAAGCGGCGCAAGGATTGATCGAACTCTTCGCGCGCGACTCGTAGCCGCGAGCTCACGGTGCCGGCCGGCACATCGAGCAAGCTGGCGATCTCCGGGACGGTCAACTCTTCCAGCTCGTACAGCACGAACACTGCCCGTTGCTCGAGCTTCATGGCTGCCAAAATTGCGTCCAAATCACGCCGAGCGCGAGCGAGTTCCGCGAGCCGTTCGGGGCCGGGCTCGCTCCGTTCCCGCTGAGACAACGGCTCTTCCTCGGCGAACGCTTGTTCGCGTCGGCGCTTCAACCCTCGGCGGCGGGTGGACGCGACGCGCAGTGCGGTCGCGAACAAAAAGCGCTTCTCACTCTGCGCCGCAATCGAGCTGAGCTTTCGACTGGCGATGACGAACACCTCTTGCGCGCCGTCGTCGGCATCCACGGCTGACAGCCCCAAGCGCCGCAGACTGCGCCAAACGAAGTCGAAGTGAGCAGACATCAACGCACGAATGCGTATTTCCGCGGTGTCCTCTCCGACCCGGGACTGCGAGCGAGATCCGAAAAATGCCAAACGTACCGGGGAGCGACTGAGTTGGAACTCGGGGCTAGCCACTGTCAGTTACCATGGCCGGGACGGCCGCAGACGATCAAAAGAAGCGATTGCCCCGCAAAAATCCAGGCAGCCCCAGCAGAAGCTCAGGCTTTTGGCTCGGCCCGGGGGGCGAGGGGACCAGTGAACGTGAGCAAGAGCGAGATGCGACCGGCCCCATCGACCTCGCCCGAGTCGAAGCTCTCGACACTCAGAGAGCCGTCGCGACGCTCGACGACTCCCGAGAAGCGGAACGAAGTCTGCCCCACTTCGATCGCGCTCGTCAGTCGGGCGCGCAGGAACTCCGGATCTGCGTGGAGCTTGGCGACCGAATCCGCAAACGCGGCTCGCCCGACTATTTCGCGACCGCGCGTCACGATCCGTCCCTGCGGCGCGAAACACGCTTCGATCAACGACGCGCGCAGTACGGGATCGCGCTCGCTCCATGCCTGGACGTAGGTCTCGATGGTGGACTCGATCGAGTTCGGCATGGACTCATCATATCTCGCATTGCTTTGCGGCGCGCGTGGCAGTTCTGAGCCCGCTTTCCCGAGCAGCTCAGTCCTTTCGCTCGACGCGCTGCGAATCGACCAGCAAATCACCATCCGACACGTGGATCGTTTGCTCCACGGGCCGCAGCAAGGCCGGCCTGAGCGGGGGCGGCAAGGGTTGCAGGTCGGTCGCAGTGAGCTCGATGGTCGCGTCGGGAACCGTACTGATGCGGTACGCGCTGCGCTCGAGGGCGGCGCGCGTGAATGAAGGCTCGCTTGCTCCAAATGCCCGCGCCACAGGCACGGGCTCGGGCTTGCCCACCAGCTTTTGGACCGCGCCGCGCGCGGCCGCCCAGAACGAAGGACGTGGGGTGCTTCGCCTCAGGTCGAGTTGCAAGGCGGATACGAGCGCACTCCACAGCGCTCGCACGTTCGCGAAGCGCTGTTCACGGTCCAACGCCAGCGCGTGCGTCACCCAGCCGTCGACCGCGAGCGGCAAATCCGGACGAAATTTGCGCAAGCTCGGGCGGATACCGGTGGTCGCGCTGATGAACTTTTCTTGCATGCTGGTTCCGGCAAAGGGCAGTTTTCCCGAAAGCACGCGAAACAGAACCACTCCCAGCGAATAAACGTCCACGCGAGCATCCATCAAATCCGACACGCCCTGCCACGCCTCCGGAGCCATGAAGCTCGGGGAACCCATGACCGTACCGGGAGCGGTCAGCGGCGCGGATTGCTTCAGGCGGGCCAGACCGAAATCCAATAAGCGCACCCCACCGCCGTCGAGAAGGAAGATGTTGGCGGGCTTCAAATCGCGATGCAAAATTCCCGCGGCATGCGCCGCCTCGAGTGTGTGCACGATCGGCTCGAAGATCTGCACTACGCGATCGAGCGGAATTCTGCCGTCGTTCAGCTCGATCGTGAACAAGTAATCGTCGAGATCCATCCCCTTCAGCAGTTCCATTACCAGGCACAGCTCGCCTGCATCGCCACGAAAGAGATCGAATAATTCGACCGCAGAAGTGCCTTTGAGCGTGCTCATGGCTTGTTGCTCACGCATCAAGCGTTCGAGGACGTGTGGCTCGCGAATGGCCTTTGCGCCCAAGATCTTCACGGCCACCGCCCGCTTCATCCAGCGATCGTGAGCGCGATAGACGGTGCCTTGGCCTCCGCGTCCGATCACCTCCGACAGTTCGTAGCGCTGACCCACGACCTGTCCGCTTCTGTCCTCGAGCTTCGCCACGAGAACAGTGTATCACCCGGCGAAAAGCCGCTACGATCGCTGACAAAAATGCCGCGACCGAGCGGGGCGTTCCCAGGGAAAGCCGAATGAAAACGTGGTAGCCAGCTCGGCAGTGAGCGACGATCCGCGCGTTCGACGCGGTGAGTGCGTGACCGTCTCGCCGGGCCGAATTCTCGTGCGCGCGAGCTAGGCCTTCAGGTTGGGGAGCGGCCCGCCCGAATTGAGCAACGGATCACCGAAGCTCATTACGTCTTCGAAGCCCATGTAGTGGAAGCACGAGACTAGCATGTCGGCGAAGGAGGCCTTGTTCTGGAAGTCCAGCAGGCGGCCCATCTTGAAATGGCCGCCCGCGCCGCCCGCGAAGACCACCAGCGCGTCATTCTCGGAGTGGGTGTCACCTTGGCCGAGCTCGTTCCAGTGCACGACCAGGGTGTTGTCCCAAAGTGTGCCGCCAGGGCCGTCGGGCGTGGCTTTGAGCAGCTCGTGCAGCGTAACGCTCTGCTGCCAAAGGTGCTTGTGGATCACGCGAACCTTGGCGAACGCTTGGTCATCGCTAATGTGCGAAATATCGTGGTGACCTTCGGTCATACCGAGGCTCTTGTACACGCGGTTACTGGTGTTGCCGCTCCAGTTGAAGTTGATCGAGCGGGTGCGGTCGCAAGCCAACGCCCACGCGCTGACCTTGAAGAACAATTGGCCGAGCTCGACGTGCTTGTCGTCATCGAACACGTTGAGCTTGGGAGTGGCCAAGGGCATGGGCGCGCACGCGGCTCCTCCAGTGGTCGCGAGCAAAGAGCGCTCGATATCGCGCAGCGCCTGCGCGTGCTGATCGAGCCGCTGTTGGTCTGCAGCACCGAGCTTGGCGCGCAGCGAGCCGAGCTCGCCGATCGCGTTGTCCAACGCCGATTGTTTCATGGCCACGCGTTTCGCCAGCGCGGCAGCGGCCCCCGGGTCGCTGGTGTTGCCCGCAAACAAAGAGGTGTAGGCGTTGTAGGGATCTATCTCTGGGTTGACCGGGCTCTGCTGGCCGATCGGGCCCGCGTGCGAACTCACGTTCCAGATGTTGTTCTCCTTGGTATTGACGCGAAATACCAGATGCCGCGCGGACACGCCCGCGTTGTCTTTGAGAACACGCTCGCCGATTTCGTGGTCCGCGCTCGGGCCCATGACGTAGCCAATGGATCTGTTCGCGCCGCCGATGGGAAAGGCGCCCTCGCCCGACTTCCAGGGCGCGAGCGAGGCGCCGCCCTGTTGATGGCCGTCCGCGCGTTCGCTCGAGGGCAACTTGCCGTAGCGACGATCGAGGCGATTCAGGAGTAGCAAGTCTTTGCGATACGGCTCGAGCGGCGCCAGAAATTCATCGAACGTGAAGCTCGTCTCCCCGGTATCGATGAAGCGGCGCTTCGTCTGATCGCCGTTGGCTTGAAACACGAAGATGATACGCCGGGGCGCGCTGGGGGTGGCGCCGCTGGCCGAACGCGGCAGCATGGCTTCGAGCAACGGCAGCCCGATCCCGACCCCGGCGGCGCCGCGCAGCAACGTTCGTCGACTGAGGACCTTTCTCATGGTGACTCCGAACCTCGAACCGGTAGATAGAGGAAAGCGTCGGTCTGCGTCAGCGCAATCAGGAATTCGGACAAGCTGTAGGCCTTGCCCTTGAACGACTGAGCCAGCTGCGCGAGCGAGCACGCGTCCGCAGGATCCGCGTCGCGGCCGTAGAAAAAGCGGAATGACTTGGTCACGTAGCAGGAGCGAACTTCCTCACTCTTGGCCAGCACCTCGCCGAGTTGCGCCGGGGTCGACACCGGCCCATTGGCGTCTTTGGTGCGGGTGATTTCGCTCGAGGTGTCTACCGCCGCACCTTGCTCGTCCGTCGTGCGGGAGCGGCCTACGGCGTCGAAGCCCTCGAAAACGACGCCCAGGGGATCCATCAGATCGTGGCAAGTCGCGCAGGAGGGGGTCGTTCGGTGTTGCTCCAGCCGTTGGCGTTGCGTGAGGTTCGCGGTGTTCGCCGTATCGAGCGTGAGGTTCACGTCCGGCGGCGGCGCCGGTACTAGCTGGCACAGGACGTCCAGCCGTAGCTTCAGGCCGCGACGAACGATCGACGTACGGGTCGGCTTGTCCCGAGCGAGCATCATGCCTTGAGTCAACACCCCCGCGCGCCCCGGGGCGTCGATCTTCACGAAGTCACTGCCGGTCGGGCCGGACAGACCATAGTGCTTGGCGAGCTCTGCGTTGGCGAACGTATACGGCGCGGTAAACAGATCGCTCAGATTGCCTTCGGGGCGCGCGAGCACGCTGGTCACGAACGTGCGCGTCTCTTGCTGGAGCAGCGAAACCAGGTTCGGGTCCAAGTTGGGATAGAGCGTGACGTCGCGCGTGAACGTGCTCGGCAACGTATCGGTACCCAACCATTCATCGAAGTATTCGAGCAAGCGCGAGGCTTTGGGGCTGCGCAGCATGCGCCGGGCCTGCTCTTCGATTTCGGCCGGAGTCGACAGTCGATTGCTTTCCGCTGCGTCGAACAGGGTTTGGTCGGGCATCGATTGCCAGAACAAGTAACTCAGGCGGTTGGCCATCTCGTACGCTGAGGGCCGGCTGGACGATGCGCTCGGTGCGGCGCCGAACTCGACGCGATACAGGAACTTCGGCGATTGCAAAAACGCGAACGCGGTGGCGCGCAGCGCACTGTCGAAATCATAGGCCTTCAACGACTTGTCGAAGATGGCCGCATACTGACTGGACTCCTCGAGCGTCAGCGGGCGACGAAACGCACTCTTACCGAAAGAGTCGATGAACGTGCGTGCGCAGTCGGCCTCCGCACCGGCCACCGGCGCGCAAGGCAGGAAGGCCTCGTTGGCCACGATCGCGTCCACGAATTGCTCGGCCGCGTCCACATAGCCCTGCGCGGACAGCGTCGACACACCCAGATAATCCGCGTTGTTGCGAAAACCGAGCGACTCGGTCTCCGAAGGGAAGTTGCGCGTGGCCGCCGCGACCAGGGCCTGCGTCGTGGGCGAGTCTCCCAGCAGATCGGTCATGGTGTTGCGGTATTCCGCGTTGCTCATTCGCCGTAGGGGCGCACGACCGGGCGCCGGCGCTCGACAAGCAGCGGAAGCCAGCACCTGTTCCGGAGTCATTGCCGGAGAATTGGCTCCGCCTGCCCCCGCAGCTGCGGCCGCGCCGTCCGCTTCACGACCAAAATTGAGATCACACCCGGTCAGGCCCAGCAGCGGGGCACACAAGCCGAGCACGGCGACGAAACGAGCAGTCGTTACAGGCATCGGGCCTATAAGCGTAGCGCGCGCGGAGGGCGCTCGAGCGAACTAATCGACTACGTGCTCGAGAGATTGCGCAAGCACGCGCCGAACTTTCTCAGGCTCGCGGAAAATTCGCGAAGCTACGGAGTTAGGAGTGTTTACTACCCCGTCTCCGAGCGTCCGAGCGTCGGAGCTACACGCACAACCTGCGCGGAGCGGCCAGCGTCTCAATCTGCGTCGGATGTGCAAGCCACACGCTCTCACTCGCGCGGTTGATTGAGCTCAGCCCGCGTCGGGCGAATCGAGCACGATCTCTTTGCGCAGCGTGCACTGATCTTTTTTGCGTACGAGCTCGTAATCCATCGCGCTGAACCCACTGCCGCTGATGTGGAGCTCGGTGAACCCCCCGGTCCACAGCTCGCAGTAGAGGGCCGCCACCCCGTTCGAATCGCCCGAATAAGCTGCGGCTCCGGCCGCCCCAGCTGCGCCCGCTTGAGCGATCGCGTCCGACGAGGAGCCGTCGAGTGGCGCGCCCGCGTCATCCGCAATTTTGCAGAAAGTCACCTCGTGTCGCGCGTCGGGATCGGACAGGCGGAAGTCCTCTTTGCCCGAACCCCCGTACGTGACCCGTACGACCGTGTCCGCGGGAAGCGGACGGGCGGTCAGACGAATGACGAGCTCGAACGTTGGATCTTCACCCGAGCAGGTGACGGCCTTGTCCGGGCCACAGCTCCAAAGCAGCAGCGCGAACGAGCACAAGCAGACCAAGACCCGAAACACTCACGCTCCTTAACGCGGAACGGGCGACGCCGAAAGGGGTGCCGCGCCAGCTCGCAATCGAAGCCGGTCACGGTGCTTTGAAACGCGGCCCAAATGCCTTCAAGGTGAGTCGTTGCAAAACGCTCGTGCCTTCTTGCGCCGCGTCGATCTCGAGCACGGTGATCCCCACCCCCGGACAAAACACGGTCGTGGTCTTTCGCGTGGCAGCGCCCAGCTGGGCGTTCTCGATGGTTTGCAAGCAGCCGGCGAACTTGCCCGCTGGAGTATCCACACTCAAGTCTACCTGGGTGAGCTTCACCTTGCCGTCGTCACCCGTCCACTCGGCGTTCAACGACAGCGGCAGCTTGAGTAGGTAGCCGCCGTGCGAACTGCGCACGCCACCCGGCTCGAAATAGTAGCGTTTACGCACTTGCCCCGCGAGCTTCAGCTCCGCGAGCTCGGGGCGCGGACGGTCGATCTCGAACACGGCAATCCCGCGTTCGTTGGTGTCCTCGATGTACGTTTCATACGACAACACGCTGTCGTCGAGGAGCGGTAAGTAGCGCGAGAGCTCGCCGATCGGCGCGGTCGACGGCGCGCTGGCCGGCGCCGCGCTGCCCGCCGCGCAGCCCGCGCACACGGTGGTAGCCAACAATAGAAATGGAGCGAGAGTGCGCTTCAAGGTTGCCCCTGATAGGTGTGCCACACGACGAACACGAATAGACAGAGCGCAACGAAGAGCAAATATTTCATCAACGGGTCCGGCTCGATGCGCCGACCGAGCTCACGAGCCGCGGCGCGCACGATCGGATCTTCGGTCGAGTCGGCCAACTTGCGAGCGCCATCGCGTACGGCTTGGTAGTTGCCGGCTTCGAAGGCACGCACCAGCGACTGCAGCGCGGGGTCATTGGGGAACTCCAAGAGAAAACGCGGGCGCTCGCGGCCGTCTGCGTTCAGGGGCCGCGCGGACTCGGGGACCGGCGGCTCGACGGGCGCGGACTCGAGCGGGATCGATTCAGGCGCGGACAGCTTCGGGACGTCTTCGGCTTCGGTCATCGGCTTTCAGAATTGGAAGTATACGAAGGGAACGGCCTCGGCGCTCGCCATTCGCCGGACCAGCAGCAGCACGGCAAACAGCGCAATGCCCTGCACGATCCCAGGTAACGCCCCGAAGCGCACGCGTAACCTTTCCTCGAGTCTGAGCGGCAAAAAGTGCATGGCCAAACCCGTGGCCAAAACCAACAACACGCGCGGATCGAGGTTCGGGTGGTAGCTGGTGAAAGTCAGTAGTTCAGTGAAGATCGCGCGCGCGTCACGGAAGGTGTGGGCCCGAAAAAAGACCCAGGCCAAAAGCACGAACTGAAAGGTCGCGAAGGTCGATACCACCCGTAACATCGGCTTCTGTCCGAGCACGTCACCGAAGCGCTCGCGCCATGCGCGATTGCAGGCCAGCGCGACGCCGTGCAGCCCGCCCCAAACTACGAACGTCCAACTAGGGCCGTGCCACAAGCCTCCGAGCAGCATGGTCACGATCAGGTTCAGGTAAGTGCGCAGCGGACCGCGGCGGTTGCCCCCCAGAGGAATGTACAAATAATCTCTCAACCACGTAGATAGCGAGATGTGCCAGCGGCGCCAAAAGTCGACGATATCGTGAGCTTGATAGGGCGCGGCGAAATTGGCGGGGAAGCGCACGCCGAGCAGCGCCGCTGACCCAATCGCGATGTCCGTGTAGCCGGAAAAATCGGCATAGATTTGCACGGCGTAACCGACCATGGCCACGTAGCATTCCAGCGCAGAATACTGCGTGGGCGCATCGAACACGCGATCGACGAGGTTCAACGCCAAGTAGTCGGCGATCGCGAGCTTCTTGAACAAGCCGGTCGCGATCAGCAATAGCGCCGAACTCGCTTCGCGGTCGCGCCATACGGGTTGCCGCGCGAGCTGCGGCAAGAGGTCGCGTGGACGCACGATTGGGCCAGCGACCAAGTGCGGGAAGAAGGCGACGAACGTCAAATATTCGAGGTAGCTCGGATGGGGCTCGAGCTCCCCACGGTAGACGTCGATCACGTAGCTCATCGACTCGAAGGTGAAGAAGCTGATGCCCACGGGCAGAGCGATGGCGAGCACCGGAGCCGGCACGTGCACGCCGAACGCGCTCAGCGTGGCCAGCGCGGTGTCGACGCCGAACTTTGCGTATTTGAAGTAGGCGAGTACGCCCAAGTTCATCACCACGGTCAGGGCCAACCAGGCCCTGCGTCGATCCTGTCGCTGCGCCCTACCGATCGCGTGGCTGAGCAGAAAGTCCGCGGTGGAACAGGCGAAAATCAGCGCCAGAAACGCTACGCCGGACTGCGCGTAGAAGACGTAGCTCGCGGCCAAGAGGAAGCCGAGACGCAGCGTGCGCACGCTCCTGCACAACCAGGTCACGACGAAAGCCAGGGCGAAGAACTTGGCGTAGGCGAGCGTCGTGAACTGCACGTCGGCGGGCACGTTACACGAACCCCGCGCTCGGGGTAGACTACAGAACGTGTGTCAATGCCATCTTTGCCTCGGACTGCGCTGACGTGCCGCTAGCGCGCCTTTTGCTATGGCTGATCAGCCTGAGCTCGCTCGCCTGGTGCGGGTTTTGTTGGCCTCATTCCCCAGAAACGCTCGAACTCGGCTTGGTCCTCGGCGCTCTCGTTGCCTACGCAACCCTGGGCGTCCTTTGGCCCCAATGCGGGATGTACGGCGACGCGCTGGCGCGCGGCAAGGCGGGCGCGCGCCGCATCGCGTTGACCTTCGACGACGGACCACATCCTGTGACCACACGCGCCGTGCTGCAGCTGCTTCGCGCTCACCGAGCGCAAGCCACGTTCTTCGTGCTGGGTCACAAAGTGGAAGCACACCCGGAACTGGTGCGTGAAATTCACGAAGCCGGCCACACGCTCGGCATCCACGGCTTTCAGCACGATCGGTTATTTTCGTTTCGATCGCCCAGCTACGCCCAAAAGCAAGTGGAGCGAACGCGGCAAGCGATTCTGCAGGCGTGCGGAGTCGCGCCCAATTTGTTTCGCCCGCCAGTGGGCTTCGCGAGCTACCGTACGTTCCGCGGTGCGGAGCGGGCTCGGGTGAAGCTCGTCGCCTGGAGCGTACGCAGCTTGGATGGTGTGCGCAGCGCCGACCCGGCGCGCGTCGCTAGTCGGGTGATCGAGCGGCTAGAAGACGGCGCGATCGTGCTCCTGCACGACGCGGCCGAGCACGACGACTTCACGCCCGCGTCAATCGCTGCCCTTCCCGACATTCTACGCGCGGCTGGCGAACGCGGGCTCGCGTGCGTGGGCGTCGACCGCTTGCCGGCCTAGCTCAACCGGGTGAAAGTTCGCCGGAGGCGCCGAGCACGAAGCGCCGCTGGTAGCCGCGCGTCTGATTTTGGATGGTGACCGTGACCGTGCCGTCACGCCCGTAATGATATTGCTCGACGATCTGCTCCGAGAGGCCATCGCAGCGTTCGGCCGAGCGACCGCGCAAGTCGCTGTCGCCCAGGAACCGTGGATCATAGGGGAAGTAGATGTCACCCCACGGGGTGAGGTCGCCTTCTGGCCGCCCGTCACCGCCGAGCTCGCTGCACTCCAAGTAGCGCAGGTGTCCGACCGCGTGCACCGGACGGTAGGTGCGCTCGATCATGAAGTCGCCCGACTCGCTGACCGTGCCCTTGTCCAAGATCGGATCGAAGATCTTCTCGCGCCCCTCTTCGCCCTCACGCCACACCCCGAAGTGACGGGTGATGGCCTCGCGCACGAACACACCGGCATCGGGATCGGCGGCGATTGCGAGGCCAACCGCGGTCGCCGCATGTGGCTGCGGCGCGAGCTGCACCTTTCGCTTGTAGCGCTCTCTCAGCATCTTGCCGACCATCGGAAAAGCGGTGCCGCCCCCGACGAGGTATACGGCGCCCAGCTGCCGCGCATCGTTGGGATCGATGCCGCGATCTTCGAGTTTTCCGAACACGCGCTCCAAGAGCGAAAGCGAGCGCTCGATCAGCGGGCGAGTGGCTTCGTACAGTTCCGCCAAGTCCAGGGTGATCGACTCGGCCCCGGGCAGAATGCGTCCCAAATCGATCAGCATCCGCCGCGAAGACGGACTGAGCCCTTCCTTCGCTTCGCGGCACAGCTCGAGCAAGCGCGCGCGCTCCACGTAGCTGAGCGCATGCGAATCGAGCTTGGCCGCGCGCAGCGCGAACTCGAAAATTAGCTGATCGAAGTCGTCGCCCCCGAGCTCGCCGATGCCCTCGCTGGCGATCAGCTCGAAACGGCGATGTTCGAGCGACACGGCAGACGTATCGAAGGTGCCACCGCCCAAGTCGTAGACCACTACGTAGCGTTTCGGGCTGCGCTTGGCGATCGTCCCCAAGTTGCGATGCGCAAACTCGATGGCTGCCGCCGTGGGCTCATTGACCATGCCCAGGACCTCGAAGCCGGCGCGACGAAAGGCCTCGATCGTGAGGTAACGCTGGCGGGTGCTGGCGTTCGCGGGCACAGCGACCATCGCTTCCAACGGTTCGTCGGGCGAAATGTCGAGGTTGCTCTGTTCCACCAACAGGGTGCGAATGCGAGACAGGTACGCGGCAACGAGCTCCACCGCGCTCGTCTGCGCCATGCCGAGCTCGGCGAATACTTCGTCGGGCGAAACGCGACTGACCGCGCGCTTGATCGAGCGCAGCGCGCCGTCCGGGTTCTGATTGAATTGCGCAGCGGCCTCCCAGCCCAACTCCAACTTGCCGTGGCTGTTGGCGGCCAAGCCCGGGACGAAGTCGGAGTAGCCCTGCGCCGTTTCGAATTGCGCAACCGGATAGCGGCCTTGATCTACCGCAGCGATCACCGTTCGCGTCGTGCCGAAGTCGATACCGAGTCGCATGAGCCCGGCCATTTTGCGCCCCTTGGCATGCAATGGACAAGATGTGTGCGCGCTGCGGGCCAAATTTTTCCGGCCAAGCCCTCGCACCGCTGCGAAATGTTGAACATTTACGGCAAATTCGCGACCTTTGTGCGGTTCATTCGCCGCGCTCGCTCGCCGGGCGGCTAGACCCGGGCAGCTGGACCACGAAGCGGGCACCGCCGCTGAAGCCGAAATCCAGGGCGATGCTGCCCCCGACGGCCTCGACCAGACCACGACACACCGCGAGCCCGAGCCCAGTCCCTTTGCCGATCTCTTTGGTGGTCACGAAGGGCTCGAACAGGCGATCGCGGACGGCGAGGGCCACACCGGGACCGTTATCCTCCACGGTGAGTCGCACTCCGCCTGCTTGCGGTCGAGCCGCGACCCAGACTCTACCGCCACCAGCCAACGCGTCGACTGCGTTCAGCAGCAAATTGAGTACGAGCTGGACCAGTTGCTCGTCGCTGAGTGCGACGCTGGGTAAGCCCTCGGGAATGGAGAGCTCGAGCTCGACGTCACGCATGGCCTTTTGTGGTGCGATCAGCGCGACGGTATCGGTGATGGCCGCAGCCACGTCGCCCCGCGCCTCACCCACCATGGGCGGTGCCTCCCCAGGGCGCGCGAACTGCAGCAAATCGCGCAGGATGCGGTTGATGCGCTCGGTTTCCTTACGCATTCGTTGCAAGAAATCATGCTGCTCGAGCGCGCTCAGACCGCCCTCCAGTAACAGATCCTCGAGCCCGAGCAGCGCAGCGATCGGATTGCCCACCTCATGGGCCAGCCCTGCGGCGAGGCGCCCGACGGAAGCCAGGCGTTCGGAGCGAATCAGACGGTCTTGCGCTTGCTTCAAGCTGACCGTTGCGCGCTCCACTTCATCCACCTTGGCGCGCAAGGCTTCCTCCTCGCGGATCAGGTGCTCGGTCATGGTGTGCAGGTTGCGTCCGAGCTCCGCCAGTTCGCGCGCGCCACCTTCGGGCACCGAGAAACGCCTTGCGCCCGTGGCCACGCGCTCTGCCGCCCGAGCCAGATCGTCCAGGGGCCGGACGATCAGCCGCGTGAGCGCAAAGTACGCTGCCACCAACAGCACCAAGCCGACCAGCGACGAATAGAGGCCGAGCAGTCGAACGAGCGGTGCAGCGCGGGCAGCGCTGTCGTCCGTTCGCAGGATTGCCGCTACCGCTCCGTCCGCGCTCGGCACCACCACCTCGAGTGCACGCTGTTTCTCGAGCTCGACGACGAGCTCTCGGCCGGTGCTGACTTGCGCCGGAAGCAGATCGATGATCTGCGGCTCGCCAGCGCGCGCTACGGGCAGGCCGTCCGCGCCGTACACGCCGAGTGCGGCGACCCCTTGCGCTCCGATCTCGGCACCGAGCAGACTCAGCAATTGTTCTGGGGAGCGGTGCGCACGCGCCTCCGAGACGTGGCCTGCTACCGCGCGGCCGAGCGCCTGGGCGTGGGTTTCGCGTACTTGCCGCAGAGTGAAGCTTGCATAAGTAGAGACGGCCAAGAATAACGGCACGAACGCGAGCAGGAACAGGCCGCCGAGCAGGAGCAAGATCTGGAGTCGTAAACCGGCGCGCACTATCGCTACGGTATCCGACCTTTTCGCACAGTCCTGATTTGTCGCGAAGGTGCCGAAAAGCCGCGAGAAAGTAGGCCATCTCCGGCCGCCTCTGATACGGAAAATAGCACATGGACCCGCTCGTGCGCTCGGCCCTTTGGGTGCAGCAAGTGATCACTCGAAGCTCCGGCCTGGTGCTGAGCTTTGCGCTGAGTGGCTACCTCATCTACTGGGCGGTCGAGCCGCCGCCCGTACTATGGAGCGTTGCGGCAGTCCTGCTCCTGGGCGGCTCGCTCGGCTACCGCTTATTGAAGCGGCTTCGTTTGCTTTCGTCTTCCGCGAGTGAAACCACGCGGCTCGACCTCGAGCTGTTCACGCATTTGCTGGTGCTGGCGTACGGAGCGATCCTGCATACGCCAGGTGGGTTGGACGGGCCGTACTATCCGGCGGTCTACGCGCTGGTCATGATCTGCTCGAGCTTTGCCAAGCCGCTGGCCGCGGCCGGTACGATCGCCTTCGCGGTGCTGATGGAAGCAGCGCTCAATTTCATTGCCTGGGGCAGCCACGAAAGCGACCGCTTGCTGCCCCATGCGGCGCTGTTGGGCGTGTTCGCGTTCCTCAACATGTTGGTGTTTCGCGCCGAAATCGCCCGCATCCGCGCGCTCTCGCGGCAGCGCATCGAGACCGAGCTGCGCAAGATGAAAGACGCCGCACGCTCGTATCGCTTGCTCGGCGCGCCGACCGCCGCCGGAGAACGCGCCACCTTGTCCAGCCCGGACGCGGAAGAGCGCCTGTTGCGCTCGGGGGTGGACGAGATCCATCAAGCCGTCGAGTTCGCGTTGATCCTGCTCTGCCGCACCCTCGGCTTGCGCACGGCGTTGCTGCTCGGTCTGGACGCGACCGGCAGCCAATTGCACATTCAGGAGCTTTCGAGCACCGAGGACGGCATCGCCAGCGGGCCGTTCAGCGCGCGCGATGGGATCTTCGGGGCCAGCCTGGCCAAAGGCTCATTGCTAGCCATCGCCGGACCGAAGGCGGGCGCTCACGTGCCCTACTACACGAGGAAACCTGCGATCGGCGCGGTGTGCGCAACGCCGCTGCTCGACCACGGCAACGCGCGCGGACTCTTGGTGGTAGACCGCGAATCGAAGGAGCCGTTCTCGGCAGAGGAAGAAGAAACCCTGCGTTCTGCCGCGCACTTCGTGCTCCGCGCGATCGAAAACGAGCGCGTGTTCGTGCAGCTGGATCGCGCAAAGGTCGAGCAGGGCAAGCTTTATCGAGCGGCCAATGCGTTGGCCTCGGCGACCACCGAAGCGCAAGTCATCGAGGCCGGCGTCAGCGGCGCTCGCGAGTTCGCAGCCTTCGACTTCGCGGTCGTGACCTTGTTCGACAAGAACTCGGGCGAGCACGAAATCTGTGCCGTGAGCGGGGAAGGCGCGAGCGAGCTCGTCGGTCAGCGCTTCAAGCACAACTCCGGCTTGGTTTCGATGGTGGTCGCCAACCGCCATGCCCTGCCCTACCGCGGGGACTACGATCCCTCCCATCAGACGGTGTTCACCCGTCGCTTGCACCCGCCGGCGATGCCGTCGCTGCTCGTGCTCCCGCTCTTGGTGCACGACCGGGCGCTCGGCACGTTGGTCCTCGGCTCGAACCGTCGTGCGGCCTTCGGGGACTCCGTGCGTCCGACACTCGAGGTCCTGGCCAGCCATGTGGCCGTATCGCTAGCCAACGCGCGCATGCTGAAGCGCCTGGAGGAGCTGGCGACCATGGATGGCATGACTGGCCTGTTCAACAAGCGAGCGCTTCAGGACGTAGCGCTGCAAAAGCTGAAGAGCGCACAGCGTTTCAAGAAGCCGCTGTCGCTGTTGGTTTGCGACATCGATCACTTCAAACGCGTGAACGACACGTACGGACATGACGTCGGCGACTTGGTTATCAAAGGCTTTGCCGACGTGCTCAAGCGCGTGAAACGCGACACCGACGCGGTCGGGCGCTTTGGCGGCGAAGAATTCGTGATCGTGTGCGAAGAAACCGATGAACGCGGCGCGCTGTTACTCGGCGAACGCATCCGCAGTGAGCTCGAGGCGACGTCTTTTCACAGCGAGCTCGGAGCGATCAAGGTCACCTGCTCGGTGGGCGCTGCGCTCTTTCCACTCGCCGGGCAAAGCTGGGAAGCACTGTTCAAATCGACGGACGAAGCGCTGTATGCGTCCAAGCGCGGCGGCCGAAATCGCGTCACGCTGTGGACGTCGAAGCTTCAGGGCTGCGCCGCTTAAACTAGCCGAAAACTCATCTTGGCGGCGCGCGCCGCGCCGCCATCCGCGTCGTCGCGATCCCCTATCACCAAGCAGCGCGCCGGCTCGACCTGCAGCAGTTCAGCGGCGCGCAGGTAACCTTCGGGATCGGGCTTGAGCCGGCGCGGTCCGTGCTCTTCACCATTGGCGACGATCACGTCGAACAGGCTGCGAGCGCCGAGGGAGTCTATCTTGCGCTCGGCCGGGTAGTCACTGACGAGCGCGGTTCGACCGCCCTGGGCCTTGAACGCTCGCAGCTCGTTCAGTAGTGCATGCCGAGCAAACCGACGGATCCATTTTCCGGGTCGTTCGACCATCCAGCTTCGAACCACGAGTTCGACCTCCGCCACCGGTTTGCCCAGCTGCTCTGCGGTGCGCGCGAGCTGTCCCGCAAAGGGGCTAGAATGAGTCTGCGCGAGGTCGCGGCCGGAATTTTGTTCTGCGCGCAAGGCCTCGTGCTCGTGGCGAAACTGGCGCAAGGTCTTGATTGCCGCGCGACCGAAGAGAGCCAGTTCGATCGCCATCGCCAACCTCACCCAACGCTGCGTGTACAGCGTGCCGTCCAGGTCAACTAGCCAAGCATCGTATCGCGCGTCCGTCATGGCTCACACTTAACCCGACTTTTGTGCCACGAATAGCCCGCTGACGCCTTCAATCGGCGAGCAGCTCGCTCGAAGCGCCAACCCGCTCCACTCGCCCGGCACGAAGCAGCGTCACCTCTCCGAGCAGGCCGCGCGCGAGCGTGCGGTCGTGCGTGACCAGCACTACGGGGAGCGAGAGCGCCCTCACGTGCTCGACCAGCTCCGCGCTCAGTTCACGCACCAACGCTTGGTCGAGCGCGGAAAATGGTTCGTCCAAGAGTAGCGCGCGCGGTTCGCTAGCGAGTGCTCGTGCCAAGGCGACGCGCTGTCCTTCACCCCCGGAAAAGCCACTCGGGTAACGCTGCGCCAAGTGCGAAACTCGCATTCGTCCGAGCCAAGCGTGCGCCCGTTCCAAACGCTGGGCCTGGCCGAGAGTTCCAGGCACTCCGTAAGCGACGTTGCCGAGCGCGTTCAGGTGCGGAAATAGCGCTAGGGACTGAAAAACGAGCGCGACGCTTCGTCGGTTCGGGGGCAAATCGACTCCCCTCCGAGCATCGAAAAGTGTTTCGCCGCCCAGGGTCACGCGCCCCTGGTCCGGTCTCACAAGCCCGGCAATGGCCGACAAAATCGTGGTCTTGCCCGAGCCGGACGGTCCGAACAGCACGCTCAGTCCGGGTGCGAAGTCGAGCGAGACATCCAAGCGGAAGCAACCCTCCCTTTGATCACGCTGCAGACAGAGCACTGCGCTCAGCCGCGCGGGCGCGCGCGGTTCAGAAGCCATCACGCCGCTGCTTCGTCAGGTACCCGACGGCGATCAGCACGGTCATGGCCAATGCGGTCATGATCAGCGACAGCCGCGTCGCATCGGCATCGCGACCGGACAGCACGGCATCGTAGATCGCGAGCGAAGCGGTGCGCGTCTGGCCGGGGATGTTGCCAGCGATCATCAGCGTGACGCCGAAGTCGCCCAGTGCGCGCGCGAAGCCGAGCATCACGCCAGCCAGGATGCCACGCCGAGCGAGCGGCACGGTCACGGTGAAAAAAGCCCGCGACGCGCTGGCTCCGAGCGTTCGTGCGGCGCCGATCAAGCGAACGTCGACCGACTCCAGCGCGGCCCGCGCAGCTTTGCAGATCAGGGGCAATGCCCCGATTGTCGCCGCAACCACCGCGCCTCCGCGCGAGAACACGATGGCAGTCCCGGTAAGCGCCTCGAATGCCTGGCCAATCGCGCTCTCTCGACCGAGCACCACCAACAGATAGTAGCCGAGCACGGTCGGAGGAAGCACCATGGGCGCGGTGATCGCCGCATCGATCAGCTCTCTGCCCCACACTCGCGGCATCGCCAAGAGCGCGGCAATGCCTATCCCGAACACACTTGCAAAGCAGGTGGCGAGCGAGGCCACCTCGAACGAGAGCAGCAGCGGCGCGAGGTCAATCAAGGGGCCAAAGCCCACGTTTCACCGGGGAGCAAGAAGCCAGATTTGCGCAGGATGGCTCGACCGCGGGCCGACTCGATGAAGGCTTTCAGCCGGCGAGCACCGGCAGCATTCGTGCCCTGGGAGCAAACCACCAGCGCTTGCTCGATCGGCGCGTACAGCGCCTCGTCCACCATGGACCAACTCCCCCGAGGTGTGCCAACCGCGAGGGACAAGCCGACTATCGCCGCGTCGGCGTTACCGCTCCGCGCGAGCTCGAACGTCTGCTGCACGTTTTCCCCGTAAACGATGCGCGCTTTCAGCGCATCCCAGACTCCTGCCCGGGTAAGCGCTTCGCGAGCCGCCTTGCCGTAGGGCGCGTGCTCGGGATTGGCGATCGCGACGTGCTTGAAGCGCGCGTCCGAAAGGGACACGAGAGTGAGCCTCGCACCCTCCGCGCCCTTCACCCAAATCACCAAGCGCCCACGTGCGTAGCTCGCTGCGGTCGTGCCATCGCACACACCGGCTTTCACGAGTCGATCGACGTAGCCGACGTCGGCCGACAAAAATAGGTCGAAAGGAGCGCCTTGCGTGAGCTGACGCGCCAGCAGGCCGCTCGCGCCCAAGGTCAGTTTGAGCTCGCTCTGCGGCGACGCTTCGGCACTGAACGCTGGGCTCAGCTCGTCGAACGCATGCGCGAGGTCCGCGGCAGCGGCGACGCGCAATGGCGGGTGAGGGGTCTTCTTGCAACCAAGGGCGAAGACCGTCAGTGCCAGCAATGCGCGGCGCTTCATCGCGCCTCACTCCTTGGCTTTGCCGAAGATCTTGGAGTGCGGTGGCACCGAGCGCACCAACCAAACATTGCCGCCGATCACCGAGCCTTCACCGATCACGGTGTCACCGCCCAAGATGGTAGCGCCGGCATAAATGGTCACGTTGTCTTCAATCGTCGGGTGGCGCTTTTGGCGTGCAGGGTCGTGGCACTCCGAGCGGCGAGTGCTGAGCGCACCCAAGGTCACCCCCTGGTACATCTTCAGGTTGCGGCCGATTACCGAAGTTTCACCGATCACCACGCCCGTGCCGTGATCCAGGAAAAAACCCGGGCCAATCTGGGCGCCGGGATGAATGTCGACGCCGGTCAAACCGTGAGCGTACTCTGCGATGATACGCGGCACGATCGGCACACGCTCGCTGTACAGCACGTGCGCGATGCGATGCGCCGTGATTGCCTCCACGACTGGATAGCTGAAGACGACCTCTTCCACGCTCTTGGCGGCTGGGTCACCCTCGAAGGCGGCCAGAATGTCGGCGTTCAAGATTCGGCGCAGCTCCGGGATCCGGCGCAGCAAGCGCAATACGACTTCTTCACTCCAGCCCGGCGGCCACGGAGCCTTGACGTGACCCGTGCGTTCTTCGTACGAGAGTGCGCGTCCAATCTGGTCGACCAAGATCTCACACGCCGGATACAAGTGCTCGCTGAGCGCGTAGCGCAGATTGCTGCGCGTCAGCGAACGCTGGCTGTAGAAGCCCATGTAGATCACGGGCTTCAAATGGTTGTAGGCTTGCACCACCTGCCGCTTGTTCGGCAGCGCGGCGCTCTCCAGATTGTTGATCTCCTCGGGGCCGTCGTAACTATCGACCACTGCGTCGATCACGTCCTCCAAGTCACGGGTGCGCTGCGGGGACGACATTCGGCAACCCTAGCGCGAGCTCAGTTCGTCGTCACGACCACGCCCAGAGTGGACGTGAACAACGTGCCGGAGAGCTCTCGTACGCCCTTCGGAAACATCTGTTTGTTCGACGAATCCACGCGATTATCGAGCCGGATGAGCAGATTTTTGGCAGGCAATAAGTCCAGCGTCACCGTGCCCGTGTAAATCGTCGCGCCGGTGATGGGGATGCCGTTCACCGAGCCGGTCGTGACGCCGTCCTCGTCGCGGTAAATTTCGCCTCGGCCAGCGACGGCAAACTTCTCGCACACCAGGTAGCGGGCGCCGAGCATGGCACCCAACCATGAATGCGCGCTGAAGGTAGTCGCGAAGTCCTCGTCTCGCTGCTTCTCGACCGCATAGTCGGCATTCAGTACCAGGTGTAACGAATCCGTAGGATCGGAGGTGACCAATAGGTCGGCGAAGTGACGCCAACCGGAGCTGTTGTTGCCGGGACGATCGAGCGTGCCCGAGCTGCTGCCGCTCGTTCCGGCGGAACATCCGCTCGCGCTGCTCGGATCGAACACCGTGCCTGCCGGGCACTGCACGCTGATCGTATCGTCGCGCTCTGGACCGCCGAGATAGCCGGCCGAGGCAGAGACCCAGTCATGCGAATCATTGCGCGGCGCGTGCGCGGTCAGCTGCGCGCCGAAGGTCTTGCCCGTGTTGTTGTCGATGGTGTTGTTCCAGCCGTTCACGACCAGCGCGCGCGCGCGCAGGTTCTGCGAGACCTCCCAATTCGCGCGGAGGCCGGTGTGAAATAGCGGTTGTCCGAACCAGAACAAGACCCCGCGTGTGTAGTTGATATTGTCCTGACTCTCGGCGACCTCGGCCCCGTAAATGGTGTCGAACTTGCCGAAATCGAGGCTGATTGGGCTATCTTTGCCGCCGGGGCGGAAGGACGCAAAGGCCTGCTTGAGGTTCTGCAATCCGTAATCGGCGTCGCACTTGCTCACGCAACTCGTGCTGTAGCGCTGAGCGCTCGGACCGAAGCGAAGCGAAAGCGTGCCGCCGATCGGTTCGGCAGGGTGCGAGATATCGAGCCCCGCCCAAGCCACGGCAAAACCATTCGAGGTGTCGAACGCGCGAACGACACCGTTGCCCGACGACTGAGGCTTCGGCGCGTTGTAATTCAAACTGAAGTACGAATCCGCGAACACGCGTACGACGAAGGAGTCGTACCATTCTTGCTCGGCTTCGGCGGCAGCGTGCGTCGCGGCTTGCGCGCGCGCCGGAGGAAACTCGGGCAACGTGGTCGTAGCTGCGGGCCGTCGCTCCTCGGGAGCGGGTTGCGGAGCGGGCGCAGCCGCCGGAGACTCGGCTGCGGGCGCCGCGGCCGGCTCGGGAACAGCGACCGCCGGTGCCGGTGCCGGTGCTGGTGCCGGTGCCGGTGCCGGGGGCGCAATTGCTTGAGCGAATACTGGGGCTGCCAGCGCCACGACACCCAACGATAAACGCGCAGCACGAAATCGAACGGCCCAACGCCTAGGCAACATCCAAGCACTCCTTCGCCAAGCAGCGAGTAACCCGAAGCCCTTCTACCACTACTGTTCTTGGTCCCGTTCAGGGCGCCCACGAACGGTCTGCAAACAGTGCGAAGCGCCGCAAACGTTGCGCTGAACTGCGCACCAACCAACCCCCATCGCCGCTGGGCGGCGCGCTAGGTGCCAGCGAACATTGGGGATGAAGTGTAACGAATTCCTACACTTACCGACACGCACCAGCGGCCAGGCGGCCGAACGGCGAGCTCTTGTGAAACCGCGATCGCTATAAGGAGCGCGGCATGGAAAACGCAGGGCGCGCGCCCATGTCGAGGTTGACGTGCGCGCCGAGCCCAGCGAAGCGCCCACACTTGTCGCAGCTTGAAACACTTGGGGCGGCTCTCACGCTGCTTTGTCTGATCTTGCTCGGCTGCTCATCGCCCTCCGATCGACCCGCCAGTTTGGGCGCGGGCGACGGCGGGCCGGACAAACCAAGGCCGATGGTAGGGGCCTGCGATAGTCCAAACCAAGGCTGTGAATGCGACCAGCCTGGTGAAGCGATCGAGTGCGGCCAGGTCGATCGCGTATCCGGCGACTACGTGTCGTGCTCCATGGGTAAACGCACGTGCAACGACGGAAGATGGGGCGCGTGCGTCGGTGACAGCATCGCCACCCTGCACTTTCCGGCAGGTCAACGGCGCACGCAAGGTCTGGGCAAAGGCGCGACCTGCCCGGACAATCCGTGCGACCCCTACTGTCGCGTCGTACTCGATACGCCTGATGATCTCGAGCTACCCGACGGCGGCGTGTTCGGCAGCGATGGCGGGCTTCACGTGCTGCCCACTACGTCGGTAGGCGCGGGGCTGTGCACGGCTATGGTCGTCACACCCACTCCGCAAGAGCTCACGGTCACCGGGCTCAACGCCGTGGGCGCCGGGGCGCATGGCCTCCAGGCAGAATACTTCACGTCGTTCTCCGCGACGGCGGCTCAAATCTCGGGGACGCCGACCACGACCCGCATCGACCCGAACGTCGACTTCGATTGGGAGCTGCAGGCGCCGCTCGCCGAACTCACCGCCGACTACTTCGCCGCGCGTTGGACCGGCGTGCTCGTGGCGCCGACCAGCGAGGCATATCAGCTGTGCGCCTACACCGATGATGGCACTCGCCTGTGGGTCGACGGCAAACTCGCGATCGATGATTGGACGCCTCACAGCGCTCGAGAGACGTGTGCTGATCCAGTGAACTGGAGCGCCGGCTCGCGCCATGACCTTCGCATGGAGTACTTCGAGCGAGGCTTCGTAGCCAGCGCCAGACTGAGCTGGACGACCGCAACGATCCCGAAGCAGGCGGTGCCTGCGAGCGCGCTCTTCCAGAAAGGGCCCGCTCGAGGTTTGGCCGTTTCTGGTTCTGGCCAGTTCGCTGTGGAGTTGAGCCCAGCCGGCTGCTTTCCGGGCGTACCGAGGCCAGCGTGGACGCTCGATCGACTCGATATTGCGACAATCGACGCCGAGGGCGCGGTGAATCTGGTCAGCGCAGTCGCGGGCCCGATCACGGTGACCGCATACCTCGGGGAGCTGAGCGCATCGGGCGTGCTGAACGTCAAGGTCGACGCGACCGACGATTCAGCGGCGCCTCCGGGCAGTGTGGCCGCGTTCGGCACACCGGCAACCGTCGCCGATCCGGGTGTGATTCTGTATCCCTACGATCAGACCGTGCTTCCGATCGGCCTTCGGGCACCGAAGATTCAGTGGGACGCGCAGGCCGCGAGCGCGAGTGCCGTGAAGGTCAGCTTGCGCTATCCAGCGACCGGCGCCGCGCTTTTCGATTGGTCCGAGATCGTCCCCGAGTCGACGCCCCCTGCGGCAAACATCCCCGCGGCGACCTGGAAGTTCTTCGAACAAACCGCCAAGGGACAACCCGCGCAGTTCTCGGTGCAACGCCTCATCGGCGGACAACCCCGCCTTGCTCTGACGCGCACCGTGCAGTTTTCCACCACGCCAGTGCGAGGCAAAATCTACTACACGGAGTACCATCGCAACGGCAACCAGAACGAGATGGTGGCCGACCCCGGGTCTGAAAATGCCGCGCAGCCCGCGTTCGGCGCCACTGATGGCTGCCCCGTCTGTCATACGATATCGGCGAACGGCAAGGTGTTCGCGACCTCGAGCCGGGTTGGCTATTTCGACAACGACTATTCCAAAGTCACCTCGTTCAGCCCAACCCTGGCGGGCATTTCCAGCGTGAATGGCAGCGGCTCGCTCTCACCGATCGCAGATTTTTTAGGCGGCACCCCGCGAGCGAACTACACCGCCGGCTCGGATGATTGGCGCGGCTTTGCTTGGGCACCGCTCACGCCCGATGGAAAATACGCGCTGGTGGCCAACAACTTCTGGGGGAACACCAAGCAAAACTTGGTTGGCATCGACCCCAACACGCGGCAAGTCAGCACTGGCAGCAACATGTCGTCGGGTGGGTCCGGCACAGGGTTGCTCGCTGAGTACTACTCGTCCACCGATTATACCGGCGCGCCTTGGAGGCGCATCGACCCGCAACCTGCGTTCAATCTACCTGCTTCCCCCGGTGGTCCAGTCAGTGCCGACTTTTCGGTCAAGCGTACCGGGCAGATCCAGGCCTTCTTCAGCGAAACATACCGGTTCGAAGTCGTGAGCACGAGCAGCGACCACTTCACGTTGAACGTCGCAGGGGCGACCGCGAGCGGCAGCGGTCCCGGGACACTGATTGCCAATGTCGCGATGACGGCTGGCGCACTCGCGCCATTCGAGCTCGATCAGATCAACACCAACGGCAACTCCAACGTTCAGCTATTTTGGAGCAGCCCCTCTACGCCCCGAGCGCTGGTGCCGCAATCGCAACTGTACCCACCGCCCACCGAGCCAACACACGGCGCGAACGTAGTGTACGCGGATGCCAGCGGCAGCGTTTCACTCCTCGAACCAGACATCGCCTCCAATTGGGGGGCGCACAACCCGGCGCCGGGCATCAGCGCGAGCAACTGGACCTCCACCTGGGATGCATGGCTGCAATCGCCATCCACGGGCGCGGTGCAGTTGTGTGTCGACGGCGACGATGGCGTGAAGCTGTACCTCGACGAATCGACTTTGCCACTGATCGACTTCTCGAGCGCCAGCACGAACGTTTGTGGCGCGGCCCAAAGCTGGACCTTCGGCGACAAGCACCGAATACGCATCGTGCACACGGAAGGGACTGGCAACGCGAGCTTGGTCCTAAAATACAAGTACGGGGCCGTGACCGAGATCGTGCCGAGCACGAACCTGTATCCTTACGCCGTGGCGGCGACGGCCAATGGCTTGAGCGCGACCTACTACGACGTGGACGCGTTCAACCTGGGACTAACGGCGAATCAGAACAATCCGCGCGCTTTTCAGCGCGTCGATCCGAACATCGACTTCGATTGGCTCGGCGGTCGCCCGAACTACTCCGTGCTCTCGGACGACGACGGATTCAGCGCTCGCTGGACCGGTCGCATCAACATGCCCTGCGCTGGCGTGTACGAGTTCCAGAGTAACGGCGACGTGAACGACGGCGGCCGGCTTTGGATCGACGATACACGGGTGATGAGCCGCTGGAACAAGGGAGCGCTGAGCGGCGCCGGCTGGTTCGAAGCAGGCAGCCACGACTTCAAGTTCGATTGGTACGAGCTGAGCGACACCGCTAGCGCGCGCCTGCAGTGGAAAACGCCGTGTAACGCCTCCACCGCGTTCGTCACCATTCCTGCGAACGCCTTCACGCCCAACTCGGCCTCGGCGCCGTACACGCGCACCACGGGCTACGTGATCGACGGCGGAGACAACGGGAACGACACCAGCTATTGGGTCTGGCAACTGCCCACGAGCGCCGCGCCAACGCCGGTGGACGTGACCGACAAGACCGCTGGCAACTGGGGCCTCGCCGGAACCACGATGATGGTGCCCTCGTTTTCTCCCGATGGCAGAAAACTCGTGTTCATCGATGGTGACTCTGCCGGCGGCGCCGGTTGGCGCAAGGGCCTCAGCACGCTGGATTTCGACCAGAACATTTCGCTTTTCAGCCGTCGTCGACTGGTCACGAGCACTTGGCCGCTGGGTGACGCGCTCAAATGGCCAACCTTCGAGAGTGATTCACGCAGCGTGATCTTCCAATCCACCGTTCCCGGTGACTATTGTTGCCGCAATTCGTGGACGAAGTACGGCTACATGGGGCCGACCAACTACTACGAAGATCCGGGACGCCTCTGGTCTGTCGACACCCAGGCTGCAAACCCGACGCCTGTCGCCCTGACGAAGCTGAACAGCGGCGAGCGTCCGAAGGACGCGAACAAGTCGTACCAGCCGACGATGCTGCCGGTGGCGGCGGGTGGCTATCGCTGGGTAGTGTTCACGAGCACCCGCCCGTACGGCAACACCATCAATTTGCCGGGGATACAACAAGACTTCAGTGACACGTCCACCTACGCAGATGCCAGCTATACGGCGATGACCAACACGGCTGACATCCAAAGCCAGCTTTGGGTAGCCGCGATCGACGACTCTCCTTCGGCGACGACGGATCGCAGTCACCCCGCGTTTTGGTTGCCGAGCCAGAACTACTCCGCGTCGGCCGCCAACGGGTACACCAACGAGCGCGGCTTCTGGGCGCTCGATGGCTGTCATCCGAATGGCACGAACGCCGCTGCCAGTTGCGATCTCGACGAGGATTGCTGCGGTGGAAGCGGCGCCATGAAGACCTCGGCTTGTCGCATCGACACACCCATCACGAGTCCCGCGACCCGGCATTGCCGAGCATTGCCGCCCAATGGCGGCTGCGTCGCGCTGGGCGGCGCCTGCGGAAGCACGGGCGACTGCTGTACTGGCTCGATTTGCACGGGCGCGGTGTGCGCGTCACCGCCGCCCGTGACGGCCGTTCTCCCTCGAAATTACGAGCGCATCTATCATGCCGACTGCATGGAGGGCAGCAAAGTGGTGTGGCGGTTCCTCGACTGGCAAACGGTCACACCACCGACCGGCTCGCGCCTCGAGTTCTTCGCTGAAACACAGGTGGATCCCGATCAGTTTTCCACGCTGCCGGTGGCACCCAATGCGGTCATCTCCGATACCGTCGTCTCCGTCGGCACGGCAACTGGCGCGCCGATTACGATCTGGACCGGCAACGCCGTCGAGCCACTGCTTCAGAAGAAAATGCTCAAGTCGCAAGAGTACCTGAAGGTCACGGTCCGATTCGTGCCGAACGCAGAATACAGCGCGAGCCCGATCTTGAAAGATTGGCGCCAAAGCTACAGCTGTGTACCGGCAGAATGATCCGCTCGTGCATCGTCAGACGTTTCGCGTCGGCGCTGGTACCGATGCTCTGCACGCTGGGCGTGAGCGGCGCCTGCTCTTCCGAACCGAGGCCGCCGAGTTTGGTCGGTTCGGGTGCTCAGCCTAGCCCTGAGGAAGGCGGCGGCTCCACCTCATCGGCTGGCGACGCGGGCAGCGCAGGCCTTTCCGCAGCAGGTGAGGGCGACGACGGCGCTTCGGGAGCCGCCGGAGAAAGTGGAGGCCCCGCGACGGCGTTCGGCGGCGGCGCCGGCACAGTTCCGAGCGTGCGCCCCTCGTGCGATCCGCGAGCGACCTGGTCTGCGGCCGCGAGTGTCAGCAAGGTGTCGAGCACGGCGGCTGAGGTGCTACTTGCGCTCACCCCGGATGAGCTCGACCTCGCTTTCTTGCGCGACGGAGCGCTATTCGTCGCGCATCGTCCGGACGCCCTCGCTCCCTTCTCGAGTGGAGATGCCGTGAGCATCCCGGCGGGTTGGACCGCGGCGCACGGTGCTTCGCTCAGCGCGGACGGCAGACGCCTAGTGCTGGTCAGCGACCCGGATCAGAAAAAGCTCGGCGAACTGACGCGCTCGAGCCGGGGTAATGCCTTCTCGGCGATCATCGATACAAGCGCGTTCTTGGCCATCAACCAAGACTCGGATTTCACCCGGAGGGTGTATGCCTCACCGGTCGTCTCGGCCGGAGACGACCAGTTGTTTTTCAATTCGTCCTTGGACGCTTACTCGACCATCGTGGTCTCTTCTCGGACGGCCGCGGGCAGCTTTGGTGCGCCGAAAACGCTGAGCGCGGCTGTGTTCGATGGGAACGACGGCAAGCGACGATTACCCACAGGGGTATCGGCGGACGGGCTTACCTTGTTCTACTTCAACGAAGAATCGGCTGAAGAAGAAGCACGTTGGCGAGCGACGAGCAGCGTGGATTCACCCTTGTACGACATGCTGAGTCTCGGTGGGCGTCGCGCTGCGACGCCCAATTCTGCCTGTGACCGCCTGTACTCCACCTCGAGTGGCGACGTAGTGGTAGAGCAAGACTGAGCGGAATACTCCGGACGACAAGTCCGGGGAGTTCTCACAAAACTGCGACTGGCGAAAGCCGCCTACGTTAACCGCAACCGAAGCGCGCCCGTTCCATCTTATCGGAGCGTCGCATCATGACTCGGCTTTTCTCGATCGTAGCGTTGGCCATTTGCAGCTCGTTGGCTACCGGTTGTTCGTCAGCTGGCGACGACAACCCGCCGATGCTTGCCTCCGAAGGGAGCAAGCCGATGGCGACTCCGAGCGCTGCCGAAGTCTGTGCGAACCACGAGCAAGGTTGTCCCTGCGACCAGCCCGGTGAAACCACCGATTGCGGCCGCATCAAGCGCGTCGCGGGCGACTACGTCTGGTGCTCCACGGGCGTTCAAACTTGCGATGAGTACGGGTCCTGGGGCGCCTGTGTCGGTGATCAGGTAGCGCAGACGGCAGACTGACCTGGGGTTCGCGAAGCTCCTCGAGCAGCCAATGCTGCCCGGCCTCAGCGACGTCTGGGCAAGAACTTGCGGTCGAACAGCCGTACTCGCCGGACCAGGAGGTCCAGCAAGAACACCAAGATCGCAGCGAGCACGAAGCGATTCCAGAGCGGTCGATAGGAGACGATCTTTTGGCCCGCGGGGTCGAACACCTTGCCCGGCGCGGGATCGACACTGCCGCCACCAGCGAGCGCAGCGCGAGTCAGCCGCTCGAGATCGGGATCGAAGCTCGCGTATTCGCGTGGGTACGGATTGCTGACGTGGCCGTAACTCATGGCGAACGGTTTGAGCTCGCCGTTTTCCGCAGGCTTGGCGTGCTCGGCGCGCAGTAGAAACGAGCCATACTGATCTAGGGGGAAATTGGCCTCGTAGCGACCCGGAGCGGTTTGGCGCATGGGCAGCTCGCGACGCTGGGTGTTTGCGCCGGAGCCGGGTCCAGTGATGATCAACTTGGAGACCATGCCGTTCTCGAAGCGCTCGTCGGCGCTGAACGCGTCCACCACCGCATGCACCTCCGAGCCGAGCATTTCGGTCTTCATGTCCAGCTCGCGGCGATGCTTGACGCGCATGTGCTCACGCACGAGCTGACCCCAAAACTTGGAAAAGCCCGACCACCGCAGCCAATCGATCGACCAGTTGTTCTTGACGTCGCTCGTCCAGGCCACGGCCCAGCCGAGCCCCGCCCGCCAACGTGCCAAGATCGGGTCGCCGCGCTCGCTCTGCAAGATGAGCTGCGCGGGTGCAGGCTTCAACTGCGTTGCCACGTAGCCGTGCAAGAGCGGCGCGGCGTTGATGGCGATACCCTTCAGAAAATCGGCGGGAGCCGCTTGCTGCACCGGGAACCAGTCTTCGACTGCGGCCTGCTGGGCGATCAGTTCGGTTTCGCGAGTAAAAATCTTGGGCAAGCTATTCGGGTCCGGCACCGCGTGGAAGCGACCCCCGCCCGTGTCCGCGATCATGCGCAGCAAGTCTTGATTCGACCCTTCACCCAAGCCAACCGTGGTGACGGTGATCGATTCGGAGAGCATCGCCTGCACCAAATCTTTGATGCCCTGCGTGGGTGCCTGGCCGTCGGTCAGCAAAATCACGTGCTTCTTCCGGGCCTGGACCACGGACAGATCTTGATAGGCCATGTCCAAACTCGAAAAGATCTCGGTACCGCCTCCGGGCTGGATGCGCTGAATGTCGTTTTGAATGCGGCTTCGATAGCGTGAAGGCTGCATCTTCACGTAGCGCACAGGTGTCGAATCGAAGGCGATCACCTCCAGCAAATCGTCGCCCTGCAGCGTGGAGAGCGTCGCCTTGCAGGCGGCCTTGGCCATTTCCATGGGTAAGCCGGTCATCGAACCCGAGCGATCGATGACCAAAGCCATGGCCACACCGGGCATTTCTTTGCGGTGCTCGGCGTCCATGCGCACCGGCAGCAGGCGCTCGATCGTGGAGTGCGCCCAACCCCCCAGACCGTAGCCGGCCTCGCCGCCGGCAAATAGCAATCCGCCGCCGAGATCGCGCACGTAGCGCTCGACGAGCTCCTGCGCGGGAAGCGGGAAGGCTTCCTGCGGCACGTCCGACAAGATCACGAAATCATAACGCTCCAGCTCGCGCAGTGACGCCGGGAAGGCCGCGGGTACGCGCAGATCGACGTCGAATTGCTGAGCATTCAGGGCACTGGTCAGGTAACTCGCGCGTTGGGGTTGGCCCTCCACGTACAGCACCGTAGGCCGCCCAGGCACATCCACCGTCACGCTGAAGGCGTTGTTGTCCTTGAACGTGTCCTCGACGATGTCGTCCAGGCGCAATGCGTAAGTGACTTCACCGCCGACGCGCACGACGGATTTGAACTTGAGTTCGTTGCGCCCCGGCTTCAGCTCGAGGTCACGTACCCCATCGAGGCCGTTCAAGGCCTCTCCTTGAAACAAGCGCGCCTTGGCCTGCGTGGCGCGGCTCGCGTAGACGTCCGCCACCAGCTCGAAGGCTTGTCCGACGTCCACCTTGTCCGGCACGGCCAGGGAGCGCAGCGCAACCTCACCGGGCGGCGCGCGACGATACGGCACCGTGTACAGCGTGACGCCGAATCCGCGCGCTCGGTTGGCCTCGGCCAGCAAATCGCCCTCCGTTTCGAGGCCATCACTGAGCAGCACGGCGCGTTTCAAGAAACCCGGCGGAAAGAGGCCGTACGACAGGGCCAAGGCGGCGCGGATGTCGCTACCAGCGGTGAGTTTTTTGCCGTCTGCAGCGCGATGCCTGAGCTCTCCGAGTGCGGGCAGCGCAGCCTGCCCATCGCGATAGATCTCGATCAGACGCGGTCGCTC
>Ga0164308_10000157_pt1 | contig 36143 bp, 29 predicted proteins | sample Whisoiple_246_MG_FD_109983 | JGI IMG/M metagenome (GOLD analysis project Ga0164308, IMG submission 109983) | Soil microbial communities amended with fresh organic matter from upstate New York, USA - Whitman soil sample_246_MG | ecosystem: Environmental > Terrestrial > Soil > Unclassified >... | reverse complement strand
TCGGCGCTCTGCTGTGCCGGTCTGAGGCAGGGTGCGAGCGGGTGGGAGAGGAGACGCGCTGGATGGGTTCTAGCTTCGGGGTTGCACGTCGGCCTCGAAGCGAGCCGACGTTGCGAGGATGCGTGATGCGTGCAGAGCGGCGCGAGCGGTGATGGCCATTTCGGTCAGCGTGGGGTTCTGCCAGCCCGAGGTGGGCCAGCAGGCACCGTCGGTGACGAAGACGTTGGGAGCTTCCCAGACCTGGCAGAAGGGATTGACGACCGAATCGTCGGGTCGGGACCCCATGCGCGCGCCGCCGACCTCGTGCACGAACAACCCGGGTGGCGAGCGCAGCCAATCCGATTGCATCTTACGCACGATTCCGCCAACGACTGGCATGTGCACCAGGTCGATGAGGTTCTCCACCCGGCCGCCAGCGAGCTCGATCATTTCCAGGCAATCCTGCTGGGCGGCATCCGCGATCTTGAGGTCTTCCCCGCGCCAGCGGCAGGCGATGTGGGGCACAGGGTGTCCCCAAGCATCCTTCACTTCAGGGTCGAGGGTGATGCGATTCTCGTAGTGCGGGAGCGCCTCGGAGCGCGCACACAGGAACCCGAGCGCCATCCCCTTGTGCCGCCGCATGAGGTGAGGAAACGCCATGCGTTGGATGCCGCCCCAGAAACCGAAGCCACGCAGGTGGCCTTGCGTTTGTGAGCCGAGGTTCTGGTAGCGCGGGATGAGCAGACTGTCGCTCCCTAGGAGCTCGTAGCTCTTGCCGTGGTCCGGTACGTCCGGCATGTAGAAGTAGGTGTTGGTGGCTTGATGGTCCATCAAGTAGTGCCCGAGCGCGCCCGAAGACGCGCCAAGGCCACCGGGATGCTGGCTGTCCCCTGAGGAGAGAAGCAGGCGCACGCTCTCGATGGTGGAACCGCAGACGAACACCGAACGGGCCAAGACGGCGTGTTTTTCACGCGTGACGGTGTCGATCAGCTCGACGCCACTGGCCTGCTTGCCGTCCGCGCCATACAGAATGCGCAGAGCCATCGAGTTGGCGCGGATCTGAGTGCGGCCGGTGTCGAGCGCGCGGGCCAACGTCGTGGCCTGTGCGGAAAGGCGAGTGTGCCGTTCGCCCTTGTCTGGCCGCCGGCTAGCGCGGATGCCTCGCGAAGGCAGCACGCGGCGCTCCCGGTGCTTGCCTTCGACCCTCTGCTTGAAGACGAGCTCTCCCGGGCTCAGGGGGCGAGGCGCCAAGAAGGCCCCGTCGGGCAACGCGTCGAGCCCCTCGGTGCTCCCATGGACGCCGAGCAGTCGCTCGATCTCGGAATAGTGGGGCGCCAAGTCCGCGTGCCCGATGGGCCATTCGGGGCCGAACGAGTCGAGCCGGGCCGCCTTGAACTCGTGCTCCGAGAAACGCGGCGTGACGCCGTCCCAGGCCAGCGTTCGACCGCCCACTTGTCGACCCCGGATCCAACAGAAGGGGGCGTCCCCTGGCGTGGTGTAAGGGTTCTGCAGGTCGTCGATGAAGAAGTTGGGATTGGTCGTCCAATAGGTCGGATGACGCTTCTGACTCTCCTGGCGGTGCGTCAGATAGTGACGTTGCAGCTGCCGGGCGAGGTTGAACGCTGGCCGCCCGTAGTCCCCGAAGCCCGGGCGCTCGGGACCTGCCTCGAGCACGAGGACGGAGTGCCCGCGCTCGGCGAGCTCCATGGCCGCGACACTGCCGTTCGCCCCAGAGCCGATGACGACGACGTCCCACACGTAGCGTGCCTTCATGGCCCCATTCCCTGAGCCGCTGGCATAGCCCCGTCCTCGCCGCGTTCCAGCCATTCGACGTCCGCTCGGCTCAGTCGTCGATCGAGCGCCGCTAGATTCTCGGTCAAGTGGCCGATGCTCGAGGTCGCAATGACGGGATGGACCGGGAACGGCTGACTGGTCAGATAGGCGAGTGCCACCTCGGTCGGCGTCCAGCCCAAGCGCTCGGCCAATGCAGCCACGCGAGCTTGCCTTGCGTGGTTCTGCGCGTGATGAAATTCCTGGGGAACCTGGCCGCTGGGCCCGGTGCCGAGCAGACCGCGCCCGAGCGCCGAATAGGCGATGACCGGAAGCTGCGTCGCCTCGTAGTGTCGGCGACCGGCGGCTCCGGCGTCGCCCGAGATGCTCACGCAGCCCTCCCACAGCGGGCGTGACCAAGAGGCGAGCGAAAACTGCGGGCTGCTCGCGGCGAGGGCAAGGCCTTCCCCGGCGCGAACGCGGGCGTCGAGCTCGGCGACGCGCGAGTGGTGCCAGTTGGAAACACCGAAGGCGGCAATTTTGCCGGCGCGCTGATGCGAAGCGAGCGTCCGAGCGATGGCGTCCAGGTCGGCATCTTCGTGATCCCGATGCAGAAGGTAGAGGTTCAAAAAGTCCGTACGTAGGCGTTTCAGTGACGCGTGAAGGTCGGCGGTGATGTCCTTCGGCCGCAGGCGATTCGGGGCCAGAACTGGGATCGGGTGGCCGCCCTTGCTGGACAGGTAGATCCGCGCCCGATTGCCGGGGCGCTGCAGCCAGAGGCCGAGCAGGCGCTCCGAGCCACCGAGCTGATAGGACGCGGCGGCGTCGATGCCGACGTGGCCGAGCTCGCGCGCGCAGTCGAGCAGGCGGAACGTCGCTTCTTGTTGGCTCCCGAGGCCCAGCACGGCGCCGAAGCGCTCCGACCCCAAGAACAACTTGGGCAGAGGGTTCTGCGGTATTTCCCCTCCAGCCATGCGGCTCCGCCTACCACGACTTGGCGGACCTGTCTTTGCCCAAGTGGTAGATGACGTGCTTGCAGGGATCGAACGCGTAGTTGGTGAATGGCTTTTCGAAGAGGACAGACAGGCCGCACGCTGCGATCGCCGTCTTCCACTCCGGGAGCGTGAAGTAGTGAAACGGCAGCACGATGTCGTGCGGGGCATTCCCGCCGCGATCCGCCCACTTGAGCACCTGCCAATCGAGACGGGTGACGTAGTAGTGATCCTTGATCAAAACGTGTCGCCGGGAGACGCGGGTGGCCTCCTGCAAGAGGGCGGTCGGATCGTCGGCGTGATGGAGCACGTCGACGAGCAGCGTGCAGTCGAACGAGTCGTCGTCGAATGGTAGCGTCCTTCCGTCGTACTTTTCGATCGGAATGAGCGCGCCGGGTTGGACGTGTACGTCGACACCAGCGACGGCCACGTCGGGTAGCCCTGCCGTCAAACTCCGGACCAAGCGGCCATTGGAGCTGCCGACGTCGAGGAGGGTTTGGCCGCTTTGGAGGAAGGGCGATAGCTCGCGAGTGAGGAAGGCGTAGCGTCTCGGAAACATCACCCGTTCGTTCAAGAGGCGTAAGGCAGGTTTCAGCATGGCGCGGGGCGTGGCGGTCCGGGCAGAAGGACCATTCTAGAGTCGCGTCGACTGAACACCAGGCGGCCCGCGAGAAAGGATCAGCAGCGGCGCGGTTGGTCGGTTCAAATCGGTCTCTGGCTGGCGCCTCCGACACGATGTGGCGCGGTTGGTCGGTTCAAATCGGTCTCTGGCTGGCGCCTCCGACACGATGTGGCGCGGTTGGTCGGTTCAAATCGGTCTCTGGCTGGCGCCTCCGACACGATTTGAACGTGTGACCTTCGGCTTAGGAAGCCGCTGCTCTATCCAGCTGAGCTACGGAGGCGGGGCCCGGAACCTCGCACGCGAGGTGGGCTCCGGCAAGACGCGAGAAGAGCGGGCGGGTGGACCGCGCGCGCGTCAGGATCTGATGGTTGCGTGGCCCGCGCGCACCAAACCCACCAGCTGACCCAGGGTCTGCTCTCGTGGCCAGGGGGACAGGTCCAGCGCTTCTTCGATGGTCGGATTGCCCTCGAGGCGCGACATCAAGAAGGCTTGAGCTGGGGAGAGATTGAGCGAGGTGATGGGATCGGCGCCAACGTGCAGCCGGGACGTCCCAGGGCCCAAGCGCCGCCAGAAGATGCGCTCGAGCAGTTTGGCGTTCTGCGTGATGAGTGCCTTCACGTCCGCATTGTTCGTGACCTGCACGATTTCGACGGCTGATTCGGCACAGCTGAGCGCGAGATCGAAGCTGTCCAGGCCGAGCTCCTGGCGGGCACGGTCGATGAGCTCGCGCGTGGCTTTGACTGGGTCTTTGGAGTGCCAGGAGGTGCGCCGCCTTTCGACCGCCGCGACCTCTTCGTCCGTCATCCCCTCGTCAGCGACGGGGCGCTGCGTCGAGCTCGGGCCGATCATCGGCGTGATGCCGAGAGCATCCAGATCGCTCGTGCGTGGGGGGCTGGGCATGCTGGTGCGCACCTCGGCAGCAGCCAGGTCCAGGATGTCGGCGAAATCCGCGATGCTGGGGAAACGGTCCGCCGGGTTCTTGCTGAGCGCTCGCAGGATGGCTTCGTCGACGAGCGGTGGAACGTCCGCACGGTGGTGCGATGGGGGGGTCGGCGGATCGCGAATCACCATCTGCAGCAAGGCCAGGATGTCGTCGGCGGCAAACGGCGTGTGGCCGACGAGCATCTCGTAGAGGATGATGCCGAGGGCGTACTGGTCGCCGCGGTGGTCCACGGCAGCCGTGCGGCCGAGCGCTTGCTCCGGGGGCATGTATTCGGGCGTGCCCAGGATGTCGAATTCGCCGGTGAGCTTGGGGCGGCCGGGGGCCGCTGAGGCTTGCTTACTGATGCCGAAGTCCAGGAGCTTGGCGAAGAGCTGGTCGCCGGCGTCGACGAGAAAGATGTTGGCGGGTTTCAGGTCCCGGTGGACGATGCCAGCGCTATGAGCCGCCGCCAGGCCCGATGCCGCCTGCAGGGCGATCTTGAGTGCCGCCCGCAAGTCGAGCCGCTGGTGCTGTTCGATCACCGAGTCGAGCGGCCGACCGCGCAGGAGCTCCATGACCAGGAAGGGCTGACCTTGTTCGGTCGTGTTGTAGTCGAGCACCTGCACGATGTTCGGGTGATTCAGCGTGCTGATGATCTCGGCCTCGCGGGTGAAGCGGTCGAGGGCGCCCGGCTGGTCGGCCAAGTGGGCCGCCATCAACTTCACGGCGACAGGGCGCTTGAGCCGAATGTGCTCTGCCCGGAATACCGCGCCCATCGCCCCCTGATCGATCCGGGCCTCGACCCGGTACGCTCCACTCAGGATCTGACCGATAGGGTCATCTGAAACCGGAGAGAGTGGTTGCACGGTCTAGCGAAAATAGCCATTTACTCATCCACGGTCGAGGCCCCAATTGATGCGTTTCTCCACCCCCACCCGAGCCAGCACGCCCCCCGCGAGTGAAATTCTCGCCGGACTATTTCGATTGCTCCTGACCGTCGCGCTCCTGACTGGATGTGGGAGTCCGGTCACGGTGCGCGCGGCCTACGATCCGTCGGCACCATTCGAACAGTATCGGACGTTTGCGATGGTCCAGCCGAACCGTCCCGTCCCGACCGGGCTCGATACCGACCCGTTCTTCATGCAACAGCTTCGCCAGCTCACCTACCAGGCGCTCGTACGTCGCGGTTTTCGTCCAGTCACAATGGACCAAGCCCAGGTGGTCGTGGGTGTGCAGGCGCGGTTTCAGGACCGGATTTCCGTCGATTCGATGGGACCGTATCCTGGCGGCTACGGGTACTACGGCTACGGCTACTCGCGAGGCTGGAGCTCCACGTACGTCGACCAGTACAGCGAAGCGCAAATCGCCATCGATCTGATCGACCCCAAAGCCAACGAGGTGCGCTGGCGGGGCTCCGGTGCACGGCGGGCGGATAGGCCCCTCACCCAGGCGCAAATGAGCGAGATGGTCGAACGCATCCTGTCTCAGTTCCCGCCCGGACAGAAGAAGTGAGCCGCCGACGCTCCCGCCGTGCGGTGCCGGCAGCCGAGGCTGGCCTGGACGAAGTCGTCCGCGTCGAGGACCTGGCCGCGGGCGGTCGCGGCGTTGCTCGCTTGGCCGATGGGCGCACCGTGTTCGTCCCGGGCGCCTTTCCCGGCGACGTCGTGCGCATCAAGCGCGGCCTGCTCCACGCATCGTACGTCGAGGCCCGAGAGATCGAGCTGCTCGAGCCTTCGTTGGAGCGCCAGGTCCCGGTCTGCGCCGATGCGGGGCGGTGCGGTGGCTGCGATTGGATGGCGCTGCCCTTACCCGTGCAGCGTCGCCACAAGCTCAGCATTCTGCGCCAGAGTTTGCAGAGGGTGGGTCGGGTCGCGCCGGAGCGCTTGCAATACGATTTGCCGATCGCAGCTGGCGCAGGCCTCGGCTACCGGCGGCGTGTTCGCCTGCACCTCGAGGGGCGAAAGCTCGGGTTTCACTCCGCGGCCAGTCACACGCTGGTCGAGGTGGAACGCTGTCACGTCTGCGCGCCGGAGCTTTGGCAGATCGTCACCCAGCTGCGCGCGCTCTTGGCAGACGACACGCTGGCGGAGAGCGCTCTCGCCGATGTCGCCGACATCGAAGTCCGCTGGCTCGACCAAGCCGAGCGTCCAGCGGTGCACCTCGGGCTGCGGCCTGGCGCGCGGGAGCCCAAGGAGCTGTCGCGTCGCCTGGCGGAGTTTGCCGACGTGGAGGGCGCGGAATTCGCGCAGGTCAATGCGGAGGTGAATCGGCATCTGCTCGATCGAGTGCTCGGCATAGCAAAAGCGACGGGCGCGAGGACCGCGCTCGACGTCTACTGCGGGAGCGGCAACTTCGCACTCCCCCTCGGGCGCATGGGCGTCGAGACGCTCGGGGTGGAGGGGAATCGAGAGGCCGTGCGTCGTGCGCGCCGCGAGGCAAGCGCGGAAGGGCTCGCGGTGTCGTTCAAGGGCGGCGATGCCGAGGTGCTGCTGTCCGAGCTCGCAGCTCAGAATAGGACGTTCGATCTGGTCGTGCTCGATCCGCCGCGTCAGGGCGCCAAGGGCCTCGGGGCCCTCCTCGCGAAGCTATGCGGTAGCGCCCTCGTCATGATCAGCTGCGACCCGGTCACCCTGGCTCGCGACGTGGCCGACCTCGAGAAATGCGGCCTCCGCCTGACGACGACGATGCTTCTCGATATGTTTCCCCAGACCCATCACATCGAGTCCTTGTGCGAGTTTCGTCCCGCCGCAGCCACCGAGCTGCGCTCGCCTGGTCTAGCTGCGCTGTGACAAGCTGCTAGGGTCCTTGGCGATGGATCCAGGAAAAGAACGACCCCCTTCGCGCGGCGGTGCTGGCTCGGGCGGTGCTGGCTCGGGCGGTGCCGGTTCGCGCGACCCTGCTGGTTCGCGCGGCCCCGCTGGTTCTCCCGGCGGGAAGGCCTCGGGCTGGCTCTTGCCGCTTTTGCTCCTGGCCTCGCTCCTCTTGTGGAACACCGTGGGCCAACGGACCGGCGGTGCGCCGGTCATTTCGTATTCGGAGTTCTTCCAATCCGCGCGCGCCGGGAAGGTCGCGAGCGTCGAGATCACCGGTCAGACCGTCGACGGCCGCTACGTCTCGGGCACCAGGTCGGAGAGCGGTGAACCGGCGTCCTTCCGCACCACGCTCCCCGCTCTCTACGACGAACAGCTCTTGCCCATGCTGCGGGACAAGGGTGTCAAGATCGAGGTCCAATCGGACGAGCCATCGCTCGCGGCATATGCGTTGCTCAACGTCTTGCCCTTCCTACTCATCCTCGGGGGCCTCTTCTGGATGTCGCGACGTAACGCCAAGCTGATGGGCGGACCGTTTTCCGGCCTGCTCAAAGGACGCGTCAAGCGCTTCGAAAAGGAATCGCAGGTGCAGGTCACCTTCCAGGACGTGGCCGGACAGAGGAATGCCAAGCGTGACTTGCAGGAGGTCGTGCAGTTCCTGAAAGAGCCGGAGAAGTATCGGCGGCTCGGGGGCAAAGTGCCGCGCGGAGTGCTCCTCGTGGGGCCGCCGGGAACGGGCAAGACGCTCTTGGCTCGGGCCGTGGCGGGCGAGGCCGGGGTGCCGTTTTTCTCGATCAATGGCTCGGAATTCATCGAGATGTTCGTCGGTGTCGGCGCTGGCCGAGTGCGGGAGCTGTTCGACGACGCCAAGAAGGTGGCGCCGGCGATCGTCTTCATCGACGAGATCGATGCCGTTGGTCGCTCGCGAGGGGCAGGCCTCGGCGGCGGACACGACGAACGCGAGCAGACGCTCAACCAGTTGCTCAGCGAGATGGACGGATTCAGCCGGAACGATCTGACGATCGTCATCGCGGCGACGAATCGACCCGACGTGCTCGATCCAGCCCTCTTGCGGCCAGGTCGCTTCGACCGCCGCGTAGTAGTGGACCGCCCGGAGCAGGGCGCGCGCGAAGCGATCCTGAAGGTGCACACCCGGGACAAACCGCTGAGCGATGACGTCGACCTGGGCTCCCTGGCCAAGGACACTCCTGGATTTTCCGGCGCCGACCTCATGAACCTGTGCAACGAGGCAGCGCTGCACGCGACGCGCCGTGGCGCAGATTCCATCACCGATGCGGACTTTCGCGCGGCCTACGACAAGATCGTGCTGGGCGATGTGCGCGATTCCAAGCTGGATCCCGAGGAAAAACGGCGCGTGGCCATTCACGAGGCGGGGCACGCCGTCGTGGCCCATTTCAGCCCCCTGGCAGAGCCACTCTCCCGCGTCACCATCATTCCGCGGGGCATGGCGCTCGGAGTCACCCAGCAGCAGCCCCAAGCCGATCGGCACATGATGACGCGTCCGGAGCTGGAATCGCGTTTGCGCGTGCTGATGGGCGGCTTCGCCGCCGAACGAACGCTCCTCGGCGACACCAGCTCGGGGGCCGAGAACGACCTGCAACGCGCGACGGAGATTGCCTTCCGTATGGTGGCGCACTTCGGCATGAGCGAAGCGATTGGACCGGTCTTTCACGAGCACCGCACCGAGCACCCATTCCTCGGCCAGCGTATGGCCACCGATGGCGGCACTTCGGACGTCACCGTGCATGCCATCGAGGTCGAAACCAGGCGCATCTTGGTGGCAGCCGCCAGTGAGGCCGAGGACTTGATCCGCAAGCACCAATCGGCGCTCGAGGCCTTGCGCGACTACCTGCTCGACAAGGAAAGCATCGAGAAGGCCGATCTTTTGAGCCTACTCGGCCCGTCGGTGAAGGTCGGCGTTCCGCGCGAAGGGGATTCGATCCACTGACGCCTGGGCTCGCGCGTCGCCTGGCCGGGTCGTGCCTGATCGCCCTCGGTAGCGCCCTGGCGGGGGCTTGCCAGCGCCACGATGCCGAACGCTTGGGGTCAGTGACCCCTCCAGTGCTCGCGGCAACGGTTCCGAGCGCGTCCGGGTCGGCTTCTGCGCAGCCCACGCCTCCACCCGGGCCGAAGACGCTCCGCTTGGTTGCTCATCACCCTTCCGGCGTGCCCGTGCACGAGGCCGCCCACGATCGGGGCTCGTTTCGTCGCGTCCCGGGAGGCACCGAGGTGACCGTGCTCGGACAGGCCGGAGGCAATTGGCTCCACGTGCGGCTAGGCGATGGCAGTGAAGGCTTCGTCACCACGCGCTACGTCGCCGGAGTCGTCGCTCCGGCGCAGGCTTCGAGCCAAGCCCTGTCGGATCGCGAAGCGACGTGTGCGCAAGCGCTCGAGCGAGCCAAGAGTCAGGGCCCAGCGGGCGTGGCGCGCGTCGCCACCTTCAATGTCCGCTGGTTCCCCGACGGACAGCCTGGGAAGAAGGCACCGAGTGGAGGCGGAACCGACCTCGATTTCCTCGCTTGCACCATGGCCGCGACCGGCGCCGAGGTCGTCCTCGTCCAGGAATTCAAGCGGGACGCCCGTGCGCAAGCGGCGCTCGGCACGGTGCTCACGCGGCTCGATCAGCTGACGCGGGGCAGCTGGCAGGCCCGCTTCGACGATTGCAAAAACGACTCGGCTCAGCACGTCGGCGTGCTGTTCGATCAGAAGCGAGCAGCCCCCCTCGGCCAAGCCCGCACCCTAGCGGAGCTCAATCCGCTGGGCGGGGCATGCACCGGCTCGCTCCGGCCCGGCCTCTTTCAGCGCTTCCGGCTGTCCAGCGGCATCACCACGGCCGTGATCTCCGTGCATCTCAAATCCGGGAGCGATGCCCGCTCGTACGGGCTGCGGGGAAAAACGCTGCTGGCGCTGAAGGACCTGAAGGGTGAGTCGGGCGAGCCCGTCATCGTGGGTGGGGACCTGAACACGATGGGCTGCGACGAGTGCGCAGCACCGGTTTCTCCGGCAGAAGAGCGGCGCCTGGCTGCGGCGGCTGGGATGCAGGCCGGCCTCGCCCTCGTGGATCCGAAAGGGGGCTGCAGCCACTACTACCGGGGTCAGCCCGGGCTACTCGACGGATTCTGGGTGCCGCAGCAGCAAAAGGCAGCGGTCGAGCTGGGTGGCGTCTGCGCTGACCTAGCGTGTCGCCCAACCGGCTCCGCCCGAGCCAGCAGCGCCCGAGCCAGCGCCCTCGATCGCGTCAGCGATCACTGCCCGCTGGTGCTCTCGCTGCCGGCCCCGTGATGCTCGCCATCGGCCAAATCGATGAGCGTGGTGAGCGCCTCGATCTCCCGTTTGATCCGCAGCTCGCGCTGGCGCACGGTCTTCAAGGCCAACTCGGCTTCGCGCTCCTGCACCTCGATCTCGCGCAAGAGGGTGCGCAAGCGTTCGCGCTCGTTCTTCAAGAGGTCTGGCGAAAGGCTCACGCTGGCTCCTTTGGTCTTCGGCGACACGGCGCTCATTCGTAGTCGCCGCTCGAGGGCGGGGCAACCACGGCTCCGTCGTCCGCGCCTTCCCCGTTTTCGGCAGGTTCGTCCACCGGGCCGCCTTCCACCGCCTGGCGAGCGGCAGCATTGGCAGCGGCTGCCTTGCGTTGTGCTTCCTCGGCCCGCGCCTTGGCTGCGGCGCGCTCTTCGGCCTTCCGCCGCTCCTCGGCCGCCTCGGCCTCGGCCTTGGCTTGGGCCTCCGCTTCGCGGGCCTCGGCCTCCTGCTTGGCCCGCAGGACCGGGCGCAGAGGTCCGCAACCCGCTTCGAACCCGTCCGAGTTGAAGCTGGTTCGCGCTTTTCCGCGGCGCGCGTCACCGCTGTCACTGGTGAAGTGCACCGAAACCTTCACGTCGCGGTCGCCACCGCGCGCCGGGCTGCAGTAGCTGACCAGGTAGTTCCGCCCCCAGGCCTTGCGGACCTTCATGCCGACTTCTTGCAGCGACATGGGCAAGGTGTCGATCGTCTCGAACTCGGTTCTGCTGTCGCGCCCGATCGAGGGCAAGGTTTTTACCGCGGCTTTCTTCTCGTGCAGGGCGTAAAACTCGTAGTCGGACTTGTCGATCGCACGATAGACGTCGTCGTCCGACTTTCGCCCCGCCAGGTCGGGTCCGCGCACCAAGGTCACCAGGGTACCGAGCTGCACCGGCTTCATCGAGAAAGCGAGTTGATCCTCCAGGATGGCGATGGCATCGATGATGCCGCCGTTCAGATTGCGAGAATCGTCGCCGGTGACGAACGGCGTCAGGTCGGGCAGCTCGCGCTTCTCGGCCGTCTCGACCCGGGGAAATCGGGCCACCAGGCGCGTTTCCGGCGAACCATCGAAGACCAAGACCGACACCGCCTGCGTCGTCGTTACCTTCTCGACGAACTGCGCCGCGCCGCGGGAGATGCGCGTGAGATCCTTTTCGCTGACGTCACCGCTGAGATCGAGCAAGAGCACCGTGTGCCCATCCGCTGCCGTGTCACGCGGCAAGAGCTCGAGGTGGGTCGATGCCCGGTCCAAGAGCAGTTCGTTCTCGTAGACGTCGAAGTTGCTGGCGCTCAGGTTGTCGACGGGCTTGTCCCCGTCTTCGACCGACACGTAGACGAGCACGTTGCCGGGCGGCTTGGTGACGGTCTTGGCCGTTTGCACGCTGACTCCAGACAGCGCTCCGCAACCGTTGAGGGTGAGTAGCACGAGGAGTGGCAGGAGGAGTCGGACGAGTCGTGACATGGTCATTCCCAAACGAGTGCTGCGGACAGGGCGTTTTGGAGCATGTCGCGCCCGCCGTGCGAGAGGGTAGGCGGCAAAGACGACACGTCAAATAGCCCGACCTCGAGTATCTCCGCAGGGTTGTGCGGGGAGCGCTTCGGCTCTTCGATGGTCGCCTCGACCACGATGGTGACCGCGTGGAACCGCGGGTCGCGGTCGAGGTCCGAATAGACACCGAGCAAGCGTCCGAGGGTAGGAGAGTCGACGCCGCCTTCCTCGTCGAGCTCGCGCTGTGCGCAGGCTCGCAGCGTCTCGCCCCATTCGAGCGTGCCACCGGGCAGCGCCCACTGTCCGGTATCGGCGCGCCGAATGAGCAGAATGCGCCCGTCCGGCGTCCGGCCAAGGACACAGATCCCGACGACCGGTCGTCGCAAAATGTGCCTCAAGATCTCCTTTGTGATCGTGAACAGGCCGCGCGGGATGCTCATCATGGGCGGGAGGTTCGCAGATCCGGACCCCTCCATGCTACTCGGCCACGGAGCAGCCATGAGCGTCAGGGGCGGAGCGCCAGCCACACTTCGGTACCTCGGTCTTTTCCTGCTGGCTTGTGCGTGCAGTCGAGCTGCGCCACCCGGGGCCGAGCTCGATCCGGGGCTGGAGCTCGTGTGGCAGCCCACGGCCAGTGCCGCGCTGCGCAGCGGTTCGACGCCGAAGCCAACGGCAGGTCTCGGCACCGCCGATGACAATCTGCCCTTCGTCCCGAGCGGGGAGAAGATTGGCAGCATCGCCTGGCGCACGTGGATCTACACGGACACCGGGCCCCGGCGCACCCGTCTCGGCTACCTGCGGGCAGGCGCCGTCGTCGACGGAAGGGGGCCTGCCATCGAGAATGACGGCTGCGAGGGCGGTTGGTATCGCATCAACCCGCGGGGCTTCGTCTGCATCGGCAAGGGGGCGACGACGGACCTGTCGCATCCCCTCTTGGTGGCGCTCGCGAAGCGGCCCGTGCGCGGGGCCGGCTTCCCTTACGCCTACGCCAAGAGCCTGGACAGGCCGCCGGACCGCTATTTCAAGCTGCCGAGCATGCGGCAGATGGCGGAGGTCGAAGGCGAAGCGGTGGCGGATCGGGCGGCACAATTTCGCCTGCGTGCGGAGCAGTCGGGGCTAGCGGCGAAGCTCGGCCTGACGGATGAGCTGCCTGCGTTTCTGGCGCCGGGCGTCGCGCTCGAAAAGCCCTACGGGGTCCGGATGCCCGAGCGGCGCGAGGTGAGCGCCGGTCGTGCCAGCCCCGACAGCGGCTTTTCCCTCGTGGATGCCTTCTACTGGGAAGGGCGCGCGTTCGGTCTGACGAGTGAGCTCGACCTGATTCCGCTCGATCGGTCGCGGGTGGTCGTCGATACCGAGTTCCGTGGCCTAGAGCTCGGCGCGGGCCGGGCTCTGCCGGTGGCCTTCCACGTCAAGGGTGCGCTCACGATCTGGAAAGGGGACCCAGGCGCTGGATTTTCGCCGAGCGCGGAGATCCACATGCAGCGTGGGTTCTTTCTGAGCGGACGCAAATCCAAGGGCCTCTACGAAACCAGCGACGGCGCGTGGATCCCCGAGCCAGGCCTGGTCGTGATCCAGCCGCGCGACGGGTTCCCGAGCGTCGCTACCGGCAATCGACGCTGGATCGACATTTCGATAAAGGACCAGACGCTCGTCGCGTACGTTGGCAAGACGCCGGTCTACGCGACGCTCATCAGCGCTGGCCGGGGTGGCCTCGGACCGAAGGAGGAGTCCAACCCCGACGGCGAACGGACCGTGCGTGGCACGTTCATGATCTTCGACAAGGCCATCTCGGCAACCATGGATGGCGACGAGGACCGCGCCGACTCCTACGACCTGTCCGACGTGCCGTTCGTCCAATATTTCCACCGCGGCTTTGCCTTGCACGGGGCCTATTGGCATCACGAGTTCGGCCGGGCCAGAAGCCACGGCTGCATCAACCTCGCGTCCTGGGACGCTGCCTGGCTGTTCGAATGGACCGATCCTCAGGTTCCGGAAGGCTGGCACGGCGTCCTGAACAAGGAGCGGGGTACCGTGGTCGTTGTGGGTTACTGACCGAGACCTTGACGGCTTGGCGCGTGGGCAGCGACCATGTACCCGTGGTGAAAATCAACCTGAAGGATCTGTTGAAGCGTGCCCTGATGGTCGATGCCCAGGAGGTGCGACTCGTGCCAGGCCGCAGGACGGTGGTCGTCACCGCGGTTGGTGAGAACGAGGTTCGTGGTGACGTCCAGACGCCCGAGCGCATCAATGCCATGATTGAGCCGCTGATGCCCGCCGAGGCACGCCGATCGCTCGCCACCGGCTGGGCGGAGTGGAACTTCGAGCTCGAAGGACACGGTACCGTGCGGGCGACGGCCGAGCTCAAGATGGGACTCGTTCACGCGAGCTTCGACTTGGCGGCGACCAGTCCTGCCCTGGGCGTCGAATCGGAGGGTGCGGTCGCTCCGATGACGCCTGCGGTCGCCCCGCTGCAAGTTCCTTTGCGTGGCGATCCGCCGACGCAGGCCAACCCGATGCAGGACAGGCCACCGCCGCCCATCTACAACCCGACCCAGCCGTCGATGAAGAAGCTCGATACGGTGGCGCCCGCACCTGCGCGCTCCCGCTGGGATGCTGGCGTCAGCGGTGGCTCGACGGCCGAGATCGACCGGCTGCTCTCCAAGATGGTCGACCTCAAGGCCTCCGATCTGCACATTTCCACCGGCTCACCGCCGCTGGTGCGGCTCGACGGCGACATGATCCCCATGCCCGGCGAGAGCATGCTGTCGGCGGAATCGGTGCAGAACATCCTGTGGCCGATGGTGCCGAGTCGAAACCGCGAGGAGTTCGATCAGACCCACGATACGGACTTCGCCCACGAAATCTCCGGCGTCGCGCGTTTCCGCTCCAACCTCTTCGTCGACTTGAAAGGCATGGGCGCGGTGTTTCGCGTCATTCCTTCCAAGATCTTGTCCGTGGAGCAGCTCGGCCTGCCCAAGGACTTGCTCACGTTGTGCAATCTGGCCAAGGGTCTGGTCGTCGTGACTGGGCCTACCGGTTCGGGCAAGTCGACGACTTTGGCGGCGCTCATCGACTACATCAACAGCACCCAGAAGAAGCACATCATCACCATCGAAGATCCGGTGGAGTTCGTGCACCCGAACAAGATGAGCTTGCTCAACCAGCGCGAGGTGGGTGAGCACACCAAGAGTTTCAAGCGGGCGCTCCGCGCCGCGTTGCGCGAAGACCCGGACATCGTGCTGCTCGGCGAAATGCGCGACCTGGAAACCATCGCGATTGCGATGGAAACGGCAGAAACGGGCCACCTGGTTTTCGGCACGCTGCACACGTCGTCGGCCCCCTCCACCATCGACCGCATCATCGATCAGTTTCCGACCGAGCAGCAGAATCAGATCAGGACCATGCTGTCCACGAGCTTGAAGGGCGTCATCGCCCAGATGCTCTGCAAGAAGAAGGGCGGTGGCCGCTGCGCAGCGCTCGAGGTGATGATGGGCGTGCCCGCCATCAGTAACCTGATTCGTGAAGGCAAGATCTTCCAGATCCCGTCGATCATCCAGACCAGCCGCAACATGGGCATGCGGCTGATGAACGACAGCCTGCTCGAGCTGGTCAAGGCTGGGAAGGTCGAGGCCGACGAGGCCTTGTCGAAGTCGAACGACAAGGGCACGCTGATGACTCAGCTCAAGCAGGCCAACATCCAGTTCTCGGCCAACGCCTGAGCCGGGGCGCAGGATTCGCGAGAACCGCATGGAATATCGGCGCTTCGGCAAGACGGACAAGCGCCTCTCGGTCATCACCCTCGGCGGCATGCGTTACAAGGGCGGCTGGGGCAAGCCCCGCGAGGAGCCCCAGCGCGAGCTGATCGAGCACTGCATGCGCTGCGTCCGCCGAGCGCTCGACGTCGGCATCAACCATATCGAGACGGCGCATGGCTACGGCAAGAGCGAGTACGCACACGGCATTGCGTTTCGCGAGCTCGGTCTTCGCCGCGATTCGTTCTACCTGATGACCAAGGGCTATGCCGCCTCGGCCGCCGAGATGCAGCGCATGTTCGAAGCGCAGCTGCGCGGCCTGGGGACGGACCACATCGACCTCTACGCTCTGCATGGCGTGAACAACCGGCACATGTTCGAGGTAGCGACCGCCAAGGGTGGCCCGCTCGAGGCCCTGCTCCGCTATCGCGAGCAGGGCGTCATTCGCCATCTGGGGTTTTCGACCCATGCGCCGCTCGACGTCGTCCTGGACGCCATTTCCACCGACGCGTTCGAGTTCATCAACCTGCACTACTACTACTTCTTCCAGCGCAATCTGGCTGCCATCCAGCTAGCCGAAGCCAAAGACATGGGCGTTTTCATCATCTCGCCCAACGACAAAGGGGGGCGCTTGTTCGAGGCACCGCCCGTCTTGCGCGAGCTCACGGCGCCGCTTTCGCCCATTCAGTTCAATGCGCGCTTCTGTCTGCGCTTGCCTGCGGTGCACACGCTGAGCTTCGGTATGACCGAGCCCACTCATTTCGACGAGATGCTCGGCATCTTTCCGACGGCGATTCCGCTGTCCGAACCGGACTTGCGTACGCAGCAACGCCTGGACGCGCGCCTCGCGCTCGATCCTCTCGCGGCCTACGAGGGTTACGAGCTCACGGGTGATCCGAGCGGCATCAACATTCCCGAGGTCCTCCGCTTTCGGCGCATGCTGCGTTGCTACGACATGCTGGGGTTCGGGCGTTACCGGTACAACATGTTCCAGGAGAAGGACCACTGGTTCCCGGGCTGCTTCGTCAGCGAGGAGGCTCTCGCCAAGGTCGACCTCGGGCGCGTGCCTCCCGGCATCCCGCTACTCGACATGCTGCGCGAGACGCACGCGGCGCTCTACGAGCCCCGACAGAAGTAGGGCCGCGGACGCTACAATCGTGCAGTCTCTCGCGAACAAGCGAGTGAAAATGGGTGGATTCCGAAAATCCCCGAGGACTACCTTGACGCAAGCTCGCCTACATGTACCCATATAAGGACCTATTGGGTCTGGGGTGACGGAGTAGCGAGCTTGGCAGCGAAGCGGGAAGAGCAGATTCGGCGGGACCGTGCTCACGGACGCACGACGTCCGGCGAGCATGCGGTGCCAGATCGTTCCGGGCAAACGCGCCCCGTGAGCGACTCGGTTCCCTCGGGTTCGCGGCTCGATCGGCTGGACTATCTCGCGGAGCCGGGGTTGGCGGAGGACGGCGAGGGCGTTGCCCTGCCCGAGCGCGCATCGGACGTGCCGTTCCCCTCGGAGGGATACCCTTCGGAGCGATACCCCTCCGAGCCGTGGACCTCATCGCTCGGTACGTTGCCAGCGGAGTCCTCGGACCGGGAACGGGGCGATGCCTCGTCGACGTTACCGCCGCCGCAGACGATCCGTGACCACCTGTCTCGGGGCGACGGCTTCTACTCGAAGGTCGTGCCGAGCGCAGAGAGCGTCAACATTCCGCGGCCGCCGCGGCTGCCCGCTCTCGACTCCATGGAAGGGAGCGACGCTCCGCCTCCCGGCAGCGACACGCCCCCCATGCACGTGCGTCGCACCGCGGCCACCGAGCCGCGGATCCCGCTGGCGGAGGCGGTCTTCATCCCCCCGCTGCTCAGGCGGCAGGGCGAAGAGTGGATGCGCACCGGGTCGCTCACCTTGCCGGATACGGTGTCCTCGCGTCATGCGCGCGCCCTGCAACGTGCGCTCTTGCTCTCGATGCTGCAGGCCACCGAGTTCTGTAATTTGCCCGAGGGAATTGCCCAGCGCGCTGCCTGGATGTTCCGAGAGGGCTGGGGCGAGGGCAAGAAAGAGCGCGACGCCGACGACCTCTGTTTCGTGCTCGGCCTGTCGTCGGGGCCGTCCATGCGGGCCGCCGTGATCACCGCTGCGACGGCGCACATGCCGGCCGAGGCCATCCTCCCGCCGTCCTCGGCGCGTTGGTCGTCTCCCCCTTCACGACCGTCTCGCTGACTCTCTCGCCCGGAAGAGCGCGCTCGTCCGAGAAGGTCAGTCCAGCAGGTCGAACCGATCGGCGTTGACCTCGATCGTGTGCTCGGCGTTGGGCAGAAAGCCCGCAGGCAGACGCGGGCGCACGTACACTCCTGCCTGAGCCGGAAGCACGCCATCGACCTTCCATTTGCTGACGGCCGTCACCTCGGGCGGGTTGGCCAGCGGATGGTGGGTGTCCAGGCTGCCGTGCAAAGACATCACGGCGATGCCGAGGTTGCCGCTCTCCTCGTCGCCCGCATTGTAGACGCAGACGCCCACCTCGCCGGGAGCCTTGCGATCGACGTCGCAGACGCGGACGTGAGCCGTGGCGGACAGGACGCGCCGGAGGTAGGGGCCTTCGGCTGCACGCATCGCTTCCCGGAGCTGCAGGGCCCCGGCACGACCCCGCTCGTCCCCCAGGTAGGAGAGCATGCGAGCCGCGTGCAAGCGCACCGGGCGGTGATTGGCTTCGAGCAGCTCCGCGAACCGGTCCGCCTTCGCCGACCCTTCCCCGTTCGGGCCGAGCACGCCGACATCCGGGGCGTGGATCTCGAACTCGGTGCCGCGCGCTTCGGTCGACCACTTGATCGCTTGCCCGGGCTGGAGCGGCCCCTCGAAATAGAGCGGACGTTCGGCCGTGTGCCGGGGTTTCTCGCCTCGCGCACGCTCGGCGAACTCGACGTGGATCGTCAGCTCGTCGATGGGCGTATCACCGTTATTGACCACGGCGACCTCGATGGCGAGCCTCGTGTGCGTGCGGCGAGTGACGGTGCGCTTCTCGAGCAACAGAGCGCTCAGCACGGGGATGGGCTCGGTCCACAGCTGAGAGTCGGCGCGGTCACACAGGCAGCGCTTCAGGGGCGTGAGCACCTCGCCACTGGTCGGCGCGCTCGGAGCTGGGGCTCGGGGTTGCTCGTCGTCGGCCCGGGCGGAGCTGAGCTCCTGCTCGTGAGGTACGGCCGGCGCCCCCGTTGGCGTCGGTTGCTCGGTCGTCCACTCGGGCTCGGGCGGCGGCGGCTGACGCTCGAGTGCGGCGAACTCGGCCTGGGCCTTTTGGCGCACGAGGAGCCGCTGTCCCGAGACCAACGCGGTCAGGACGAAAGCGGCCACGACCACGCCAACTAGGGCGGCTGCCCGCGGGAGCCAGCCAGCCAGAGCCGGTTGCTCGGGTCGCCTGGGGGGGGCAGCGGCCCCAGGCTGCTTCTGCACGCCAGCCACGTAGGGGGCGAGGTCTCGAGCGAATGCGTCCTGGATGGCTTCGGCGCCCGGAGGGTTGGTGAAAAACCGGCGATCGAGGGACAAGCCGAGCCCGAGCGTGCCCGCCCCCGCCAGGAGCGCGTAGGCCAGAGCCCCAAGTCCCACGGTCTCGGCCGGCAGGGCCGGGGAGAGCACGGCAGCGGCCACCGCCGCGCTCACCGCGAGCGAGCCGGCCACCACGTGCAAGATCATGCGACGGCGCCTGAGCTCGTCGAGCGGAACGCCCGGACCGGCCGAGAACCGGGCCAGGTGCAGGCGATCGTGCGGGAAGCCGGGGTAGTTGAGGTCGAGCAGGAGGCCATCGGGCGCCGTCACCACCCGGACGATCGCCGAATACGGCACGGTGATGCGCGTCCCCTGGGTGAGCGGCCCGGGCGCGTAACCGTCCTGATAGGCGCCGACGCCGTAGAGGCCGATGCAGAGGCCGCTGGGGGTGCACTCGAGCTCCACGCTCCCGATGGCGTTGGCCTCGGGGCTGGCGGTGGCGATGGCTCGGACGCGCATAGCGGCGGGAACGCTAGCCTAGCCGGGCCGGAACGGGGCAGGACAATTGTTTCGAAAGTTTTGGGTCTCGGGGTCGGACTCGAAACGGGGCCGAAATACAGGGCGGGTCACGGTCCGGACCATGAGAAAAGTCCAAGGGCTCGCAGCTTTGGCGATGCTCGTGCTGGCCCCGGCGCTGGCCTGGGGGCAGGACGCGCCCGAGGCGGTCCCGGCTGCCGAAGCTGCCGCGCAGGCCTCCTTCACCGCTCACAACGCCTGGATGCTCATCTGCACGGCCCTGATGTTCGTGATGCACCTCGGCTTTGCGACGCTCGAATCCGGGCTTTCTCGCTCGAAGAACACGGTGAACATTCTGTTCAAGAACGTCTTCGTCGTGTGCATCGGCATCCTCACGTACTACGTGGTTGGCTTCAACTTGATGTATCCACCGGATTTTAATGGATATTTCTCGTTCGGCGGCTTTCCGCCCAGTCCGGGTCCGACGGGCCAGACCATCGCGTACCACGGCGGCACGGCCACCTATTGGACGACCTTTCTCTTCCAAGCGATGTTCGCCGCCACCTGCACGACCATCATCTCGGGCGCCGTGGCCGAACGCATCAAGCTGAAGAGCTTCATGCTCTTCTCGACGTTCTTCGTCGTCTTGGTTTACCCGGTCGGCGGCTCGTGGACGTGGGGCGGCGGCTTTCTCGCGCACATGGGCTTCCACGATTTCGCGGGCTCGACGCTCGTGCACTCGGTGGGAGGCTGGGGCGCCCTGGTCGGTGCCTGGATGCTCGGTCCGCGCATCGGCAAGTACACACGCAATGGCCTGTCTCCCATTCCGGGCAGCAACATGCCGCTCGCGACCATCGGGGTGATGCTGCTCTGGCTCGGCTGGTTCGGCTTCAACGGCGGGTCCGTGGGGTCGGCGGATCCAGCGGGGACGTCGGTGGCGCTCGTCAACACCTGCCTCGGCGCTGCGGCCGGCGCCCTCGGTGCCGTGTCCGCTTACAGTTTCGTCAGCCGGAAGCCCGACCTCTCGATGCTCCTGAACGGCATCCTGGCTGGGCTCGTGAGCATCACTGCAGGAGCCGATTGCATCCCGGTGGGCGTCTCGATCGTGGTTGGCTTCGTCGCGGGAGGGGCAGTCGTTTTTTCCGTGCTCTTCTTGGACAAGATCAAGATCGACGACCCAGTCGGTGCGATTTCCGTCCACTTGGTCAGCGGGATTTGGGGCACCGTGGCCGTCGGTCTGTTCTCGTCCAACCCGGCGCACAAACTCGGCGTGCAGCTCACCGGTATCTTCGTCTACGCCGCCTTCTCGGTCGTGATGTCCCTTGGCCTGTTCGCGTTGGTCCGTAGCATGGTGGGCCTACGGGTCTCTGCGGAGGAGGAAGTCGACGGCCTGGATGCCAGCCAGCACGACATGCACGCCTACGCGCTGGTGAGCGCTGCCCCGATCATCGGACGCCCGCCGATCGTCGCCGAAGATCCCCTTCCGGGCGGGTGAGCCTGGCGGGTGAGCCTGGCGGGTGAGCCCTTCAGTCGCTCACGATCCGCACCCACGTTCCCGGTCCGAACTCCGCGCCTGCGCCGACGCCGTGCCAGCCGGCGGGCAGCGCGGGCTCGGTCCAATCGAACAGCCTGGCTCCGTCCTTGGGTGAGACGTTGATGCAGCCGCCGCTCATCGGTTCACCGAACGATTCGTGCCAGTAGGCGACGTGGATGGCGAACGGCGGCTGGAAGAACTGGGCGTGGGGCACATCCGCGATGAAAAAAGAGCGGTGCTCCGACTGCTCGGGGCTCATGTCATCGCTCTTGTGTTTGAACTGGATGCGGAAGGTGCCGAGCGGGGTCGTCCGGTCCAGGAGCGGGTCTCCGCCCGGCCGAGGCCGCCCGCCGCTGCCGGGGGAGGCGAGGGTGGCGAATGTGGGCCGCGGGCCTTCGAATGCGATCAAGGTGCCGCGGGCAATGGAGAACAGGATCCATTTGCTCTCGCGGGACGCGAGGTTCTCCGGGTATTCGGCCAGGTAAAGGTCGCTTTCCTTCAGCCATTTCCCGGCGCGGGTTTCGACGAACGTGGTCTTGCCGCTCCGCATGCGGCGACCCGTCAGCGCTACGGCCGCCCGCAGGGCGAGACGCTCGGCGGAGGTCACGAGGCATGATTCATCGCGGCTGGCAGCTACTCCCAGCCTGCCCGCGCGCTCTGCGGCGTCACCCTCGTTCGAGCAAGTCGACTCGTGGATCGCGGTCTCTCTCCGGGCCCAGGCTACGGGCAAATCGCTCGGGGCAGCGACCTCGATACCCTCGAACGCGGACGGTCGAAACGGCCGGAAGCGTTCTTCTGGCACGATGGTACCGTCGGCGCTCGAGAGGTAGGTGCGTCCGTCGTGCGAGAACGAGCTCGTCACGGCCACCATCGATCCGAACGGGATTTCGCGCCGTACCAGGCGGTCCTCGGGCAAACGACTGGCTGAGCCGGCGTCTGCCAGGAAAGCGGGCATCGTGGTCACCGGGAGCTCGCTCTGGCCGACGAGCTCCTCGTGGCCGCGCCAATGTGGAGGCAAGGGTCTGACACCCGCCGGCCCGAACTTCGCTTCGCTTCGGCGCACTTCGCTCGGCGTCGGCAGTCGTCGGTACGCGGGGCTCCCCATCGAGAGTGCGAAGTAAAACGGGAATGGACCCGCCTTGGGCGAAAGCGTCGCCAGGCTTTGCACGTAACGGGTGCTGGTCAGGCTCGCGCCTTTACCGAGACAGACGAACCCGGCCGGCTCGATTGCTTGGAAGCCACCGGGGCACCCCGCTGCACGCAGCGCTCCCTTGCCCGCCGCTTTCGCGCTCGCCCCGCCACGCAGGTAGCCGATCGGGTGGTCACCCTGCTCGGGGCGCGCGTAGATCCAGGTGACGAAGCTGTCGGCGAAGACGCGGTCCGGCGGACTGGACTGGCCCTGCGTGGACTGGCCCTGCGTCGGCGCTGCCAGCATCAGGCCTGCGGAAAGAACCAGTGCGCTGCGCCTCACGACCCCGGCTTTCTGGCATCCTGACCGCGCGCGGGCAAGGCGCCTGCTCGCCCGGAAAATTGGTGTACATTCGGGGCACTCATGCAGGACTCCGAGCCAGCGGCGCGAGTGGTAGCGAGCGGCCGTGTCGATGACGACGGGCGCTTCGACCGCATCTTTCGGCCAACCGCCCTCGGCGACTTCGTCGGGCAGGTCAAGCACACCGAGAACCTGAAGGTCTTCATCGAGGCCGCGCGGCGCCGTGGTGAGCCGCTGGACCACCTCCTGCTTTCGGGGCCGCCCGGCCTCGGCAAGACGACGCTGGCGGGGATCATCGCTCACGAGCTCGGCGTCCACTTGCACGTGTCGAGTGGTCCAGCCATCGAACACAAAGGCGTCCTCAGTGGCCTTTTGACGCGCCTCGAGAAGAACGACGTTCTTTTCATCGACGAGATCCATCGACTCAGTCCGCCGGTCGAAGAGGCGCTCTACCCGGCGCTCGAGGACTTTCGCATCGACGTGCTGATGGGCGAAGGCGCCTTTGCCGAGAGCATTCCCCTCGATTTGAAGCCATTTACCTTGGTAGGTGCGACGACGAGGACGGGCCTCTTGACCAAGCCGCTTCATGAGCGATTTGGGATGACGATGCGTCTCGACTACTATCCGCCCGAGGACTTGGCCAAGATCATCTTGCGCAGCGCCAACCTGCTCGGAGCTCCGTGCAATGAGGAAGCTGCGCTGACTTTGGCGCAGCGCAGTCGTGGCACCCCGCGCGTGGCCAATCGTCTGATACGCCGGGTGCGCGACTTCGCGGACGTGCAGGGTAGCGGCAAGATCGACGCCAGCATCGTGGCGCTGTCCTGCGCCCGGCTCGAAGTCGACCAGAATGGGCTCGACGCGATGGACCGGCGGCTGCTCGGCATTCTGATCGACCACTACGACGGTGGGCCGGTCGGTGTCGAAACCCTGGCGGCGGCCCTGAGCGAGCCGCGGGACACCATCGAGGACGTGTACGAACCGTATCTCTTGCAGCAGGGATTCCTCGGTCGCACCCCGCGCGGGCGAGTGGCGACGCGGCGCGCTTACGAGCACTTGGGGCTCGCCGTTCCGCGCAAGCGGAGCGAAGCGACGGATCCGGAAGAGGACGTTCAGGGCGAGCTGTTCTAGTCAGGCGTCTCGGATCACAGGCTCGGAAATCGGCTCGACCATGGAGCGCCGTTCGGTACGGGCGTCCGCCGGCAGGCGGACGGTGAAGGTCGAGCCCTGCCCGAGCACGCTGTCCACTTTGACCGAGCCACCGTGCATCTGCACCAGGCGCCGGGTGATCGCGAGTCCGAGGCCCGTCCCCTGACGCGCCGAGCTGCTGTCTCCGGCCTGCGAGAACTCGTTCCAGATGTTCTCCAGCGCGTCCTGCTTGATGCCCGGGCCCGTGTCACTGACGCTGATGACGATGTCGTCGCCCTCACGGCCGAGCGTCACCACCACGCCCCCTTGGGCCGTGAATTTGACGGCATTACTGACGACGTTCTGAATGATCTGACGCAACCGTCGGCGATCGACGTAGGCGAGGATCGGCTTGTCGGACAGCTCGGTCAGCTCGAGATAAATGCCCTTCTGGTCGGCGGCCAGCACGCTTTCGGTGACCACGTCGCTCGCGACCTGCGCTACGTCGAGCTCCTCGCGACTCAGCCTAAATTGCCCGGACTCGAGCGCGGAAAGCGCCAGGATGTCGTCGATGAGCGCGCGCAAGTGGTTGCCGCTGGTGCGGACGATGGTCAGATTCTCGCGCGCTTCTTCGGACAGTGGACCGTCGAGCTCACTCAAGAGGACGTCCGTGAAGCCGAGGATGGCGTTCAGCGGCGTTCTGAGCTCGTGCGACAGGGCGGCCAAAAAGGCGCTACGATCCTGGTCGAAGGCGTTCGCTTCGGTGAGATCTTGACGGTAGGCGCTCTCGGCAGCCCGAAAGCGTCCGACCAGCGTATTGAACGACGCCGTGAGCTGTCCAACTTGATCGATGGTGCGCACCGGAATTGGCGCGGTCGAGCCCTTCGAGTCGTGGGCCATGGCCGTGATCGACCGCCGCACGTAGAGCACGTCGAAATGCACGTCGCGGGCGAGAGTCCAGGCCACCAGTGCCGCCGCAGCCAAGAGCAGCGACGCGAAGGTGAGCTGCGAGGTCACGAGGGCGCGGCGGGCCGCGCCATGCTCCGGTACGGGCACCACGACCGCGAGCGCGAGATCCCGCTCGCTCGGCGGATCGACTCGCCCCTGGGCCGAGCGCCCGAATTCGGCTCCAGCATGGGAAAACGGCACGGTGACGTAGCGCGCCTGCGCACCCCGCAGGCGGGCCTCGCCAAAGGGCCGTGCCGGTAGCGCAATCGTCGGCGTCTCCGGTCCGGCGGGCACCGACACGAGCACCTGGGCTCGAGCGTCGATGAGCAGGCCCGCCGCCTTGGCCCGCATGAGCTCTTCGGCCACGAGACGCGGTTGATCCGGGACCGAAACGCCTTCCTTGCGTGCTCGGTCGAGCGTCCTAGCCACGATGACTTGCGCCAGCATCTCGGCCCGAAATTCTGCGCTCGCCGCGCCTTGGCGGTCCAAGCGGGCCATGCCGAGCAAGAGCACCACGATGGCCACGCCAGCTCCGAGGAGCATCACCGCGGCAGGTGCCATGATGACGAACGGAAGCGGCTGGGGCGCACGGCGGCGGCTCGGAGCGCCGACGAAAGCCCGCTGGCTACTGCTCTCTCTCACCACGAGCTCACCACGAGAACCTCCCGCGCCGGCCGACTGCCTCAGGGCTGGCCGATGCTGCACTGCGCGCGCGCGACGAAGATCTCCAGGTGTCCGGCCTCGAAGTCTCGCCAGGAGATCAGCCATTCCCCCGGCGCGCGGCCAGCGACCAGCTTGGGACCGGGTTGAAAGCCGCTGACTTTGCTGATCACGCTCGGGCTATTGATGCCGTCGCGCGTGACCAGCGCGAGCAACAGGCGATCACCCGCGAAATACGCGGCCGCCACATGACCGCTGCCATCCTGGGCCAAAACCGGGCGCTTGCCCTTGGTGGAAAACTCGCGATGCCACAAGACCGTGTCCTGGCCATGCGGCACGTAGGCGGCGTAGGCGCCGGCCGTTTCGTCGTCCCAGGTCACCAGGCAACCGTCCGCGTCGCAGGCCAGTGAAGGCTCGGCTTGTTTGGGGTGCGAGCGAAGCACGATCGTCTGACCGACGGCCCGATCCGGCACAGCCTGGTCGGCTTCTTGGTTGCCGCTCGGCGGGGCGGGGGGCGCGGTCCCGCGGGCTGCCTCGTCCAACCGCACCCGCAGCAGGCGAATCTCGGAGCGCTGTGGCGATGGATCGAAACGATAGGCCACGTACAGCCACTCCCCGTACACCGTGGCGTAGGGCTGTGACGCCGAGCCGCTCACCAGGGCGGTCAGGTGCACGGGATCGCCGGTGGGGACGAGCTCGCGATCCAGTCTGCGTGCCACGAGCTGCAGCTTGCCTTGAGCCTCGGCCTGCTCGGACCAGACGGCGATGAGCTCGCCGCCCGGATGCGGGGTGACCGAAGGAAAGTACTTGTCCTTCTTGTCGGCGCTGAGCAGGCGTGCCGGGGTCTTGATGCGGCCGTCCCAGCCGATGGCTCGCACGTAGACGCCTGGCTGTGCGCTGGCCGAATCCCAGTACACGACCGCATAGCCGTCGGACATGGGAATGAACGAGGGCTCGATGGCGCTCGACGCTTCCGGGGTGACGTTGCGCACGGGGCCTACTCGGCGCAGGGCCTCATCGAGCAAGGTCGCGTAGACGTTGCGCCGCCGTTCGTCCTGGTGAGCGTCCGTCCAGGCGGCCAAAAAGCCCTCCTTGCTCAAGGTGATGCGGGCGTGGGAGGCGGGGGCTGTCACATCGAAGGGCCGCGGCCGCCCAATGCCGGTCAGATCGCAGGGACCCGTCTCGTTCGCTTCGCGCGCCACCTTGGAGTGGTTGAGCAAGGAGCCCGCGACGTTCGGGTTCTCACCGCGGGCTGCTTCGAAGGCCTGGAATGCCTCATCGTCCTTGTCCGCGCGCAGGAGCGCCTGGCCCCTTCCAATCAGCTCGGCTCCGGGGCCTTTCTCGGCGGGCTCGAGCGGCGCGGCTTGATCGCCCGAGGAGGGGCTCTCGGCCGAGTCCGACTCCATGGCCAAGCTCTGGCCATCGCCGCCACGCAAGTAGAGCCAGCCCACGTAGCCAGCGAACGCGATGCACGCGACGCCCACGAACCAGATGATGGCCCGACCGGCGTTGGCACTCGCCCCTGGCGCGCCCGCGGCAGGCGGAGCCGCGGAAGTCGCCAGCGCTGGCTCCGGAATGTCCGCAAGGGAAGCCAGCGCTGCGGCTCGGTCCGAAGGACTCGAGTCGTCGTCTGCACCGGGCAATGCGAGCTCGAGCGATTCGAGGAAGGCACGCGCCGAGGGAAAGCGCTGGGAGAGCTCCGGGTGGAGCGCCTGCTGGAACCAGGCCGTGAAACTCTCCGGCAGATCGGGCCGATAGGCGCGCGGGTCGGGCAACACGCCCTTGGCAATCTGCGCCAGGATCATGGCGACACCTTGCTGCACGTCCCAAACCGTGCGCCCGGTCAGGCACTCGTACACGATGCAGCCGAGCGCCCACAGGTCGGCCCGATGATCGACTTCGCCCTGCCCGCGGGCTTGTTCCGGGCTCATGTACGCCGGCGTGCCGAACAGCGCGCCCTCACGGGTCAAGCGGACGTTGCGGTCCTCACCGTCCCTGCTCTCGTAGAATTTCGCGAGGCCGAAATCGACGATCTTCGCCAAGAGAAGACCCTCGGTATCGCGGGTCAGGAAGATATTTTCCGGCTTCAAATCCCGGTGAACGACGTTGACCTCATGCGCCTTGGCGAGGCCCCGGACGACGTGCCGCATGATCTTCATCGTCGTACTGACCCGCAGCTGCCGGACGCGGGTCATGCGGTCGTACAGGCTTTCGCCCTGAAGCAGCTCCATCACCAAGAACGGCCGGTCATGGAACATGCCGGAGTCGTACACTTCACAGATGTACGGGCTGTGGATGGCTGCCGCCGCGCGCGCCTCGCGCATGAACCGTTCACGCACGATGCGGGAAGTGATGAGGTCGGCCGACAGGATCTTCACCGCGACGCGCTTGCCGATGTCGATGTTTTCGGCCTCGTAGACCGCGGCCATGCCGCCACGCCCTATCTCCTGCGTCACTCGAAACTTCCCTTCGAGCACGGTTCCGACGGGGACCTGGGAAGACGACGGCTCGGGCATGGAAGACGGGCGATGCACCCTGCGTTCGCGCGCGGAGTGCGGTGAGGCGACTTCCACCCTAGACGTCCAAATTTCTTCCGCCAAGCCGCCGTTTTGCGGCCCCCGGATTTCGGGCCAAACGGGCTATCCCCCCTCGGTGGCCTCCGGCCCCGGACCCTCCTTTCGCGGCGGAGTCCCACCCCGCGCGGGGCGGTGGGCGACCTCCTGAAACCCGAGGAACCACCACGGCGCCCCGTCTTTTGGCCGCGAAGTCAGTTAGAAACAATTGCGAAACAGGTGCGCCGGTAGTTCCTGTCGAGACGCTGAAGGGGCGAAGCCAATCGCACCGCTCTTTCCCTGGTGCACTCTGTTCCTAGAGGCGCCAGGGTTCAGCAAGGTAAGTACATCATCCAGGCGCGGGGGGAGCCCCGGCCCAAACGCTCCCGAGCCAAGTGGCAGGGAGTCAGCAGCATTTTTGGAGAAACCCATGAAGAAGGTCGAAGCGATCATCAAGCCTTTCAAGCTCGACGAGGTCAAAGACGCCCTATCGGAAGTTGGCGTCCAGGGCATGACCGTGACGGAGGTGAAAGGCTTCGGCAGGACCGGCGGCAAGAAGGAGGTCTACCGCGGCTCCGCTTACGTCGTGGACTTCGTCCCCAAGGTCAAACTGGAGATTGTCGTGGCCGACGACCTGGTCCATTCGGTCATCGACGCGATCGAGAAGACTGCCAAGACGGGGCGCATCGGTGACGGCAAGATCTTCGTCACCAGCCTCGAAGAAGCGGTGCGCATCCGCACCGGCGAGCGCGGCGACGAAGCCATCTGAACCTGCGACTGCCTGGTGGCCGGCGTTCCTGGTCCCCGGCGCTGCTCGGCACCATGCCCAGCGCCGGCCCCGGGAATGCCGTGCGTGCCGGGACTTGGCGAGGACTCGGCGAGGGGAAGAGCGCAGGAGAGGCCAGGGAGGGCCCTCCCGCCGCGTGTAGACGAAGGTATGTCGGAGTGGGCAGGGGCGCCGCGGTGAATCGACCCACAGACGTGCGAAAATAGATGGCAGGAGCGTCGGAGCGGGGATACGAGCCTGCTGGTTTCGGGGGAGATGGCACAGGGCGATTGGTGGGACAGCACTGGTGAAGTCACGGTCCTCTCGGATCGGGAGGCCTTGCTCCGTAAGGACCAGGCGACGGGCCAGGCCATGCTCATCGTGCTCAGCGGCAGCCGGCTCGGTCAGAGAGCCGTGCTGGATCGTGATGATTTCGTGATAGGGCGTTCGGCCGGCGCCGGGCTCCAGCTCGAAGGCGATGCGGTCAGTCGGGTCCATGCACGTATTCAGCGCAAGGACGGCGGCTATGTTCTATCCGATGCTGGCTCCACCAACGGATCGTTCGTCAACTATGCGCGTACGACGGAGCGCGAGCTTCGCGACGGTGACGAAATTCAGATCGGGCACAATCTGCTCAAGTTCCTGGCGGGCGACAACATCGAAACCGCTTGCCACGAGGAATACCGCCGCTTGCTTCGGCGTGACGCCCTCACCGGCGCGCTCAACCGTGTGACCTTCGACGAAGAGCTCGCGATCTCGCTGCGTGGGCTCGTGGCCGATTCGAAGCGCGAGCTTTGCCTGCTTCTGATTGATCTCGACTACTTCAAGCGCATCAACGACACCCACGGCCACACCGCGGGCGACATCGTGCTGCGCGCGGTCAGCGGCAAGCTCGATGCCATGACGGCGGCTCCACACGCCTTCGCGCGCGTCGGTGGCGAGGAATTCGGCGTGCTCTTTCAGGGGTCCTTGCCCGAGGCGCTCCGCCATGCGAGCGCCCTGCGTGCCGCCATCGAGGGCCTCCTGGTCGAGTGCGAAGGCAAGCAGTTGAGCGTCACCATGAGCTGCGGCGTGGCCACGGCCGAGGCCACGTCGACGTCACAAGAGCTGTTCGAGCGCGCGGATCGCCTGCTTTATGTCGCGAAAGAGGCGGGGCGGAACTGTGTGCGCCCCGATCCGAGCTAGCGGATCCGAGCTAGCGGATCCGAGCTAGCGGATCCGAGCGCACAGCAGAGCTTGGTTTGAGTGTTCAGCTAGCACGGCGGGCGGGACGCTTCGCTCCGGCCTTGCCGAGCAGATCGGCCGCCACCTGTTCGGCGCGATGCGTGGACTCCCAGGGGAATTCCTTGCGGCCGAAGTGCCCGTAGGCCGCGGTCGGCCGGTAGATGGGGCGCAAGAGGTCGAGCTCCTTGATCAGGGCGGCGGGACGGAAGTCGAAGTTCTTCTCGACGTAGGCGGCGAGCACCTCGTCGTCGACCTTCCCGGTGCCGAACGTGTCGACGAAAATGCCCATGGGCTTGGCCACGCCGATGGCGTAGGCAACCTGCACTTCGCAGCGGCCGGCGACGCCGGAAGCGACGATGTTCTTGGCCACGAAGCGAGCGTAGTAGCAGGCCGAGCGGTCGACCTTGGAGGGGTCTTTGCCGCTGAATGCGCCGCCACCGTGACGGCCCATGCCGCCATAGGTGTCGACGATGATCTTGCGACCGGTCAGGCCTGCGTCGCCGCAGGGTCCACCGACCACGAAGCGTCCGGTCGGATTGATGAAGTACTGGGTCTCCTTGGTCAGGAGCTTGGGCGGCAGTGCCTTCTTGATCACGAGCTCCATCACCATCTCGGTGAGCTTCTTGTGCGTGATGCTCTCGGAGTGCTGGGTCGAAATGACGACGTGCGTGATGTGGCTCGGTTTGCCGTCCACGTAAGCCACCGTGACCTGGCTCTTGCCATCGGGCCGGAACTCCTTGGCCTTGCCCTGCTTGCGCACGCGCGTCAGCTGCTCGGTCAACTTGTGGGCGTAGGTGATGGGAGCCGGCATGAGCTCGGGCGTCTCGTCGACGGCGAAGCCGAACATCAGACCCTGGTCCCCGGCGCCTTGCTCCTTGAACAAGCCTTCACCGGCCGTGACACCCTGCGAGATGTCGGGCGACTGCTGCTCCACGGCGTTCAGGATGCCGCAGGTTGCCGCATCGAAGCCCATGTCGCTCGAGGTGTAGCCGATGTCCTTGATCGTCTCGCGCACGATCTTGGGGTAGTCGATGACGGCCTTGGAGGTGATCTCTCCAGCCAAGAGCACGAAGCCGGTCTTCACTGCCGTCTCGCAAGCCACGCGGCTCTTCTTGTCGCCGGTGAGGAAGGCATCGAGCACCGCGTCCGAGATGTTGTCGCAGATCTTGTCGGGATGGCCTTCGGTGACCGATTCGGAGGAAAACACGTAGTTCTTCATGCTGGGGCGCCTCATACGCGAGGTTTTGGATGGGTGGAAGTGGATTTTCCGGGGAGTCCGGAGGCAAGTGTTCTAGCTGCGGTAGCCGGCGTTGACGTCGACGTAAGCGTGGCCGAAATCGCAGGTGAGATAGGTGAATTCCCCCGGTCCGGATCCCAGTACCAATTCAATCGTGTATTCGGGCCCCTTCATCACCTGGGTCGCGGCGGCGTCGGTCTGAGCATTTCCGGGGCGACCGGAATCGAGGATGCAGTGGCCGCCGATGTACACGCTGGCTCGGTTGGGATCGAAGGGCACACCGGCCCGCCCGGCGGCCGCGAGCAGCCGCCCCCAGTTGGCGTCCTTGCCGGCCATGGCCGTCTTGACCAGAGGCGAGGTGGCGACCACCCGAGCGATGTCGCGCGCCTCGGCGTCGCTCTCTAGGCCGCGCACCGTGAGGTCGACCAGGTGCTCCGCCCCTTCGCCGTCCTTGACCATCGAGCGTGCCAGCCGTCCGCACACGTCAGCGAGCGCCTCCGCGAGTTGGTCCACGCCGACTTCAACACCGCTCTTGCCGCTCGCCAGGAGATAGACCGAGTCGTTGGTGCTGGTGTCGCCGTCGACGGTGGCCGCCGACAGGGTGCGGTCGACCGCCCGATCGAGCGCCGCCGCGAGGACCTCCGGGCTCGCCTTCGCGTCGGTCAAAATGTAAACGAGCATCGTGGCGTGCAGGCCCGCCAGCTCCGAGCCAGCAACGTCGCCGTCGTACCCGCTACCGTCCGGTTGGGGCAGCTCACCCGCCAGCGCCAGATCGGGGTGGAACATGCCCGCCCCCTTGCCGATGGCGAGCACGGTGGCCGTAGCCGCGCCGCGCTTGGATTCGCCCTGAATCGTCGCACTCTCCACCTTCGGAAAGCGATCGGTGGTCATGATCGCCTCGGCGAAGGTCCCGACCGCACCCTCGTGCAAGCCCGAGACCAGCGCTGGCAAGGCCGCAATGACCTTGGCCTCCGGCAAGACCTGCCCAATCACGCCCGTCGACGACGGCAGCACGTAGTCAGCGCTCGTCCCGAGTGCTTGCGCCACGGCCGCGGTCGTATTGAGCGCAGCCTCCATACCGGCCGGGCCAGTGCACGCGTTGGCGTTGCCGCTGTTGACCAGGCACACCTGCGCCCTGTGGCTCTTGAGGATCCGCTCCTCGGAGATGTGGACCGGCTGCGCACGCACGAGGTTGCGCGTGAAGACGGCAGCGACGGGCACCGGCTCGTCCGCCACGATGAGGCCTAGGTCGAGCGCGCCGACCTTCTTCTTGATCCCTGCGCTCACGCCCGAAAAGCGGAAGCCTTTGACCACCGTCATGCCGCGCCTTCTAGCACCAACCGGCCGCGGGGAAAGGTAAGCTCTCCGGATGACCGACTCCCTTTTCCCCCGTCCCACCGCCGCGGACGAGGGGGCTCCGCGCCTCTCGTCCTTCTTGCGCGAGCACATGACGGCGCTCCTGTCGTCCTATGAGCGCCTGCTCGGCCGACCGCTCGTCCCCGCCGGAGAGTCGGCCGCACGCTGGTCGGCCGTGTGGAGCGCGCCCCAAGTGATCGTCACCCACGGCCTCGGCTCCGACCCGACGTTCCTTTACGGCAACCGCTGGGCGCTCGAGCTCTGGGAGGTGACGTGGGCCGAGTTCACCTCGATGAAGAGCAAAGACAGCGCCGAGCCCGTCGAGCAAGCCGAGCGCGAGCGGCTCTTGCGGCAAGTCGAGCGTGACGGCTTCATCCCCAACTACGCTGGCATTCGTCGGAGCTCGAGCGGTCGACGCTTTCGCATCGAGGACGTCGTCGTGTGGGAGGTCCACGACGACAGCGGGCGACGCCTGGGGCAGGCGGCTGCCTTCGACCGCTGGACGTTTCTCTGATCGTCGCGCCGAGGAGGTGGGTGGGGGCGGCGCCCTGCCGGGCCCGGCGCATTCCCGGCGCCGCGTTTCACGCCGTTCGCCGCGCCTGGGCCCGACTTGCGGCATCGGTTCGCCCGGGGTTGAACCCGAGGCCGCTTCTGATAGGTTCGCCGCCCCTCGGGGCCTCCCCGAGCATTCTCGAGAATCCGCCAACCTAGCTCAGCTGGTAGAGCAGCGCATTCGTAACGCGCAGGTCACCGGTTCAAATCCGGTGGTTGGCTCCAGTCACAATTCGACGACGCGAGGCTTGACGCCGATCGTCGGGACTTCACCCGAGGCGTCGGGCAAGGGCCGTCCGAATGGCCCCGGACGGAGCCGCCTCGAGCGCGCTCGAGCGGTGGTGCTCCGCCAGCTCCTTGTTGCCGGCTCGCCGGTGCAGGTCGGCGAGCACGACGGACCACTGATACGAGCGCAGGAGCCAGGCCGGCGGCTCTAGGCCCTCGATCACCGCGAGCCCTTGGTCCGGCCCCTGCCATTCCGCAATCGCCAGCGCACGGCTCAGGGTGTGCAGGGGAGACGGCGCTGCCTGCTCGAGCAGCTCGTAACATTCGGCGATGCGGGACCAGCGCGTTTCGGCGAACGAGGGAGCGAGGCAGTGCTCCGCAGCGATGCCGGCCTCTGCGTGGTACCTGGAGAACACCTCGCCCTCGGTGGAGCGCGCCAAAAGAGCTAGCCCAAGCGCTATTTCCTCTTGGTCCCAGAGCGAGCGGTCTTGTTCCTCGAGCAGCAATAGTCCGAGGGTTGCATCCTGACGGCCCGGCGCTCGGGCGTTGTGCAGGTGCATGAGGGCCAAAAGCGCGAACGTCTCTGGTGCCTGGCCCACTGGGTGAGACGCCAGAACCGCGGCGAGGCGCAGAGCTTCGTCACAGAGCTCACGACGGATTGCGCTTTCGGGACGAGAGGACAGGTAGCCTTCCGTGAAGAGCGTGTGCACGATTGTGTGTACCGCTGGCAAGCGTGACCCGAGCTGTGTGCCCGTCAGCTCCGCACCGTCCGGGCCATCGCGCAGGCGAGTTCGGGCTCGTTCCAAGCGCTTGTAGACGTTGCCTTCCGTCGTGAAGAGTCGTTCTGCGATCTCGCGTACGTCGAATCCACAGAGCGTCTTGAGCGCCAGCACGAGTTGGGACTCGACCGGCAAGGCCTCGTCGCAGCAGACGAAGAGCATGCGGAGGAGCTCATCTTCGATGTCTCCCGGCAGCAGGGCGAGCTGTTCCTCTGCGGCAGGTTGGTGCGTCGAGAGCGCGTGCCCCGCGGCGAGTTGACCGTGACGGACCTGGCGACGTAGCTCGCCGCTGACGCGGTTGTGCGCCACCCGATAGAGCCATGCCGAAGGATTCTCGGGAACCGCGCCGCGGGGCCACGTCTCGACGGCCGCGAGCAACGCCTCTTGCACGGCGTCTTCGATCGTTTCGAGGTGCCGCGCTCCGACCCGACGAGCGAGCATCGCGACGAGTCGCCCGTACTCGTGTCTGAAGAAGTGGTCGTCGGGGGGGACGCTCATTGTGGCGAGTGAATTTCGATGACCTCCACGCCGGAGCCCGGTCGAACGAGCCCAGGACACTCCCGGGCAATGCCGAGCGCTGCCTCGAGGCTATCGGCGGAAATGATCATGTAGCCGCCGACGAGCTCCTTCACCTCGACCAGGGGCCCGTCCGTCGTCGGTCCTGCCGTCGCGATTCGCCCCGCGCCCAGTCGGCCACCGAGGTCGACCAGATTCGTCTGGAACTTCTCGCGCCAGTCGTTGAACTTGGCGTACATCGCCTGCATCTGAGCGGGCGACGGCTTGTCCCCCGACGGGGTGGCGCTCGCCAGATTGCGCTGCAAACAGAGATACTTCGGCATGGTGTCTTCTCCTCGGGAGTCGGTCCGAATGGGCCGACAGCACCATGTCGTCCGAGCCGTTCGGGATTGGACACTCGGGTGGACGAAAGGTCCACGCGGGCCTGGCGGCCAACCGCTCCTCGGCCTTCGGGCCGGAGTCCCGGGCTTTCCGCAAATCCCGGTCCTCCCGTCGAAATACTGAACATCTAGATAGTGCCAATGGACCGATCCAAGGTGGCGATCCCCATGGCCACCCTAGCGCCCGATTTCGAGTCGATGCCTCTCGAGGAGCTGCGCGCGTGGTCGGCGCAACGGATCTGCGAAGCGGACCCGCGAGTCTTGCGAGCGCGCGGCACGAAGGACGGCTTCACGGGGGTGCTCTTCGTCCGCATCACCTGGCGGCCGGAAGCGAAGCGAGCGCTGTCTCACGAGCCGCTCCTGTCCGGTCTTCGCCGCACGCTCGCACGCTGGGCGCCGAAGGACTGGCTGGTCGTCGTGACGGATGAGCCACCCGTGCCGCCAGCTCGGAGGCGGACCCCGACGACAGAGCCGTTGAGCCGAAGCCGAGTGCGGTGATCCTCGAGGTGGCGCGGGCGCAATCGGTCGGCCGTTCCGTTTGTCGCGCGTGCAATTTCCGGAGCAAGTCGGCGCGCCTGCCTGGTAGCGTGCCGGCATGAGCAAGGCGTGGACGTTGGGGATCGTGTCGCTGCTGGCTGTCGTGTGCGGAATCAACTGCAATGGGGGCGGGGACGACGACGACGGCAGCAGCGGTGCATCGAACGCGGGTGCCGGGGGCGATGGATCGGGCGGCGATGGCAGCGAGAGCGGCGGTTCGAGCTCGGCAACGGGGGGCAGCTCGGCGGGGGGCAGTGACGCAGGCGGAAGCAGCAGCGGCGGCTCGGGCAACGAAGGCGATGGCGGCTTCGGCGGCGGAGGCAGCGAAGCATGCGGCTGGACCTATACGGCCGGCGGCACGCTCGAGGACGCGGCCTGGAGCGTCGTGGCGCTCGACGACCACAGCGTCATCGTCGCGGGCGCGACGGGATCATCGAACCATCCCTTCGGCGACGGGGGCACTGGCGCCTTCGCATTGCGCCTGTCGCCGGCCGGGCAGGTGCTCTGGTCCGAGGTCTATCCAGACGTGCTCGGCGACGTCTTCGTGGCGCACGGACATTCCGGCCGCATCGTGATCGCCGGGACGGCCATCTCGGCCGAGGCCTGCGAGGACTACCACGGTGCCCACGACGC
>Ga0164308_10000154_pt1 | contig 36531 bp, 30 predicted proteins | sample Whisoiple_246_MG_FD_109983 | JGI IMG/M metagenome (GOLD analysis project Ga0164308, IMG submission 109983) | Soil microbial communities amended with fresh organic matter from upstate New York, USA - Whitman soil sample_246_MG | ecosystem: Environmental > Terrestrial > Soil > Unclassified >... | reverse complement strand
CACGCCTTCTTCAACGGACACCGTTGGCTGATAGCCGAGCAGCGACTTGGCTTTGTCGATGTTGGCGTAGGTGAACGCAACGTCTGCGCGCATCATCGGCTCACTGACCAGCGGGGCGGCTTTCCCAGCGAGCTTCTCGAGTGAGCGGACGAAGTCGAGCACGAGCACCGGTTCGCCGCGACCAATGTTGATCACCTCGTAGCCGAGGCGCTTGTCGACTGCGGCCACGACACCGGACACGATGTCGCCGACGAACGTCCAGTCGCGCGACATCTGCCCGCCGTTGAAGAGCGGCATGGGCACGCCGGTGCGCATGGCATCGAATAGTTTGTAAGCCATCATGTCTGGCCGTCCGCGCGGTCCATAGACGGTGAAGAAGCGTAGCGCGGTGAAATCGACGCCTTGGATGTGGTGGTACGAGTGCCCGAGCATCTCGGCTGCGCGCTTGCTCGCCGGGTACGGGGCGAGGGGACGATCTGCACTGTCCGTCTCGATGAAGGGCAGAACTTTGGTGTTTCCGTAAGCCGACGACGTGGATGCGAGCACGAAGTTCGGATTGCCGTAGCGGTGGGTCGCGTCGAGCAGGTTGAGCGTGCCGGTGAGGTTCGTGTCGTAGTAGAGCCAGGGATCTTCGACCGAGATGCGAACCCCGGCCATCGCAGCCAAATGCGCCACGCCGCTGAAAGCGTGCGTTCGGAAGAGCTCCTCCACGGTGGCTCGGTTGCGGATGTCCCCTTCGATGAACGTGAATTGGCCGCCGCCTCGCGCCGCACGGTTGATTTCAACCAAGTTCGCCCGTTTGCGCGACGGGTCGTAGTAGTCGTTGACGTTGTCGAGTCCCACCACGCGATCTCCGCGCTCGAGCAAGCGAATCGCGGTGTGACTACCAATGAAGCCGGCAGCGCCGGTAACCAAGAACGTGCGAAGATCCGACGTGGACATGGACGTCCTATTAGTCCGCCCGATGGCGAGCTTCAATCGCGGTGTCGCTAGTTGGATGCTAGAAGGTGTGTAAGGAACTGGCTTCGGGCGTCGCCGTCGCGTTCGATAGAGCAGTTCGGCGAGGCGTCGTGCCAAACGCACTCGCGAGGAGCGCGTGGCACGACGTTCGGCTCGCAACCAGATGCGAATGCCGCTACGCGAAGTCGGCTTCGTCAATTACATGTCGGCACTTCACAGGAACCATTGTCGACCGCGGATGCGCAGACCAGGTCTGTTGCGCATGGTAGGAGATCGCAGGCCGCGCCCAACGGCGCCGAAGATGTGATAGGGGGCGTGACACAACTGCCGGTTTTACAGAGCAAACCTGGGCCGCAATGGTCTGTATCCGCGCAGGCTTCACCGAGGCCGGGGTAGGCAACGCAGATCTCTCGGACCAACGAACTGCCCTCCGAGACCGGCACACTTAGGCAGCGGCTGCCCACCACGCAATTGCCGTGGTTGACGACGAGGCCGCAAGTTCCGCCAACGGGGATGGGCGCAAAGCAGTAGGTGAATCCGTGCAGCGACGTGGGCGCACAATCGAACCCTGGCTGGCAATCGGCCACGGTTTGGCATTCGTCATCCTGACCGCCCAGAGGCTGACAGTAGGTTCTGTTCGAGGCGTGGTGGAAGACGCAACGCATGTCCTCACGGCAGTGGGGCCCGCCAGCGACATTCTCCTGCACGCAAAAATCCGAACGCCCGGCGCGTGGCTCGCAGACGTGGTTGGCGTCCGCATAGAAACCGTGTGCACACTCGGCACGCTGAGCGCCCGCGCCAGTTTCGCCTTCGACCGGACCAAAGACGCACTGGCCAACGGCGCACCGGTAGCTTAGCGGGCAATCAACGGCCGTGTCGGCGCAAGGTGCAGACGAGCGGGGCACGCACCGCGGTCCGCAGGTCGTCCCGCGACAACGGGCGGCGGCGCCGCACTCGATGTCCGTGCGGCAAGAACTCACTCCGGCAGAGCATTTGCCCTCAAAGCAACGCAACCCAGGAGCGCACTGCTTCGTAACGGCGCAGCTTTCGCCGGCGTGCTGCAGTCCTGTGCAATCGGCTGGGAGAAGATCTGCCACCGCGCAAGAAGTGCCGTGGTCGGAGGTTCCGGCGGCCCCTGCGTCTCCCGTTTCTGCGACTCCCCCATGATTAGCTCCTGCGGTGACGCTCTCCGCACCTGCCGCCGATGTTGGATGCCCTTCTGCTCCCGCGTCGCCACTCATTGCCCCGCCGTCGGGGGTTCCAGCTGCCTCTTCTCCAGCTGCGCCACTCGACCCACTATTTTGACCTCCGTAAGTGCTTCCTGCTCCGCCTTGCGTGTGTGAGCGACCGGCATCGCCATTGGCTCCGCCGGTGCCCCCCGAGAGAGGGGTCGAGACGTTGTCCAGGCTGCAGGCAGACCCAAAAGCGACGAAAGCCCATTGAGCCATCCATACGATTCTTTTCATTTGGGCCTCCTCCGCGCTCGCCCGTGGCGCGCTTCCCATCGACAGACTGCCATGGGCTGGGATCGCTGACCACTACCATCCGTCGGAGATGCAAGGCCCAAGCTTTGCCCGGCGTCACACCCGGGCATGGCAACCATGAATCACTCATTGTTTGACCCGCACATTCGGTTGATAGCGACCAAGTTCTTGGGCTTGTCGACGTTCGCGTGCGCATAAGCGACAACCGCTTGCGGCATCGAAGCAGGTTCGCTGCCGTGCTAGGACGAGGCATGGACTTGGTTCAAGGCATCATCCGGCAGACGAGCTAGGCGTGCGCCTCTGTTCGTTGTCCATTGATCTCGACGAGATCGCTTGCTACGCGCAAATTCACGGTCTGGCAGAGGACCAGAGTCACGCGGTTTACGACGTGGCATTGGCGCGAATGCGCCGATTTGCGGCTGACCTCGCGGTGCCATTGACGCTCTTCGTCATCGCGCGGGATCTAGATCGCTCGCAGAACGTGACGGCGCTGCACTCCCTGGTCGCCGAAGGCCACGAGATCGGCAATCATTCGCTCGATCATTGGTACGATTTGACGAGGCGCGACCCGGTCGAACAAGCTCGTCAGATAGACAGCGCCAATTCGCGCATCAAGAGCGCCCTCGGCGTGTCCCCGAGCGGTTTTCGCGCGCCAGGCTACACCGTGACGGATGAGCTGCTCTCCGCCGTCGCGGCATGTGGTCTATCCTATGATTCCTCGGTCTTTCCGTGCCCGCCCTATTTTGCCGCGAAGGCAGCCCGGCTCTTACGGATGAAGATCGCCGGCTCGTCCTCGCGCGCGGTACTCGACACCCCAACCGTGTTGCGTGCGCCAGCCGTTCCCTATCGTATCGGCCGTCCTTATTGGCGACGGGGCTCGGGGCTACTCGAACTACCCATTCAAGTCGCAGGTCCGCTGCGGGTGCCGTTCATCGGTACAGCCCTCTCGTTGCTGGGGCCGAGTGCGGCTCGTTTGCTGACGCTGAGCTTGATCGGAACGCCATTGGTCAACCTCGAACTGCATGGAATCGACTTTCTCGACGCTGCAGACGTTCCCGCGACGGTTGCTGCGGCGCAACCAGACGTGCGCATTCCCGTGTCTCGCAAGCTCGAGACCTTCGGCGCTGTGGTGGCACTGCTTCGAAAGCACGGCTACGCCTGGCTGCGGCTAGATGAAGCGGCGCGCGCTTTTTCCTAGCGTCGCGCGGCCCCCGCCATTCAATCGTTGGCGCGGGTGAGCTTTTCCGCAGCACCCGGCATGGCGGTCACGCCACTCGACTGCAGAAATTGCTGCAACAGTTCGTTGTCGCCACGGATGAGCTCGCCGGGCGGGCCGGACGCGACGATGTTGCCCTTGGAGAGCAGGTAGATCTCGTCGGCAATCTGCAATGCACCCACCATATCGTGAGAAATGATGACGCTCGTGACCCCGAACTTCTTGCGGGTTTCGACGATCATGTCGTCGACCAGGCGGCTCGTTACCGGGTCCAGGCCGCTCGTGGGCTCGTCGTACATGATGATTTCTGGCTCGAGCATCAGCGCACGCGCCAGCGCAACGCGCTTTCTCATGCCGCCCGAGAGCTGACTCGGAAAACGCTTCTCGACATTTTCGAGACCGAGCGAATTCAACTTCTCCGTCACCTGTGCCCGGATCTCCTTCTCCGAGAGCTTCGTGTGCTCGCGCATCGGGAACGCCACGTTGTCCATGACGTTCATCGAATCGAGCAACGCCGAGTATTGGAACACCATGCCGAACTTTCGGCGTACCTTGTTCAACTCGCGGTCGCTCAGTTTGGCGATGTCTTGCCCGCTCACGAGCACGGAGCCTGAAGTCGGTCGTTCGAGCCCGATCAGAATGCGCAAGAGCGTCGTCTTGCCGGCGCCCGAGCCGCCGATGATGACCGCGATGTGTCCGCGGCCGATGCTCATGTTGACGTCGGAGAGCACCGTCGTCTCACCGAAGCTTTTCTGAAGCGAGCGCACCTCGAGGTGCGGCCCGTTGGCTTCGGCGGGAGTCTGCGGGAGGTCTTGGCCTGAGCCTTCGGCCCCGGTCATGCTAGCGGGCACCGCGCCACGATAGAGCGAGTTTGGCAGCCCTCCACGATAAAAGAGCGCGCGCCTTGACTTCGGCGCGGAAAAGAAAAACTTTAGGCCATGACCGAAGAGCACCTGACCACGCTGTTGAACGCCGCGGAAGCGAAGAAAGATGAGAAGGGTTGGGTGGCCGCCAGCGATGGACGGTTATTTACCCTGTACGTTGCCTTCAACGGGGCTGCCCTCACGGTCAGCCGTGTGGAAGCGCTGCGTCTCGATGGCAAGCTGCTGCACGCGCGCACGAACCGCGGTGAGCTGTATTTGCTCTCGATGGGTGACGTGTATGCGGGCGCCATCGAGGGACCGACCGCAACGTCCCGAAAGGCCGGCTTCGCCTGAGCCGCTGAGCGGACTCAAAGCGGTGGTCGAAAGCTGCGCAGCGCCTCGACCACCGCGCTCAACATCCAATCCTCGAGTTCCGGGAAAATCGGCAGCGCGAGCGATTCACGAGCGGCCGCTTCCGCGTTGGGGAAAGAGCCGAGCCCATGGCCGAGCTGAGCGCACGCCGGCTGAAGATGGATCGGCACTGGATAGTACTGTTCCGTGCGGACGCCCTGGGCGGCGAGGTGAGCCGCAAGCGCGTCGCGCTCGGCGCAGCGCACTACGAACTGGTGGAACACGTGCATTCGCCCCGGCAGCTCACGAGGCAATTCGAGCCAAGTCGGCGCCGCGCTCGAGTAGTGCTGCGCGTTCTTGCGCCGACGCGCGTTGAAGCCATCGACGTAGCGCAACTTCACGCGCAGCACGGCCGCCTGCAGCGCGTCGAGCCGATAGTTACCGCCGAGGCGCTGACTGACGTGCTTCACACCGAAGCCATGGCTGCGATGTGAACGAGCCAACTCTGCAAGGCGGCCATCGTTGGTCGTGACCAGCCCGCCGTCGCCAAAAGCGCCGAGGTTTTTGGTCGGAAAAAAGCTGAAGCAACCGAGGTCGCCGAGCGCGCCCGCGTGGGCGCCATGCAGGGTGGCACCGAATGCTTGGGCCGCGTCTTCGATCAACGCGAGCTTTTTTTGCGCGGCAATCTCGCGTAACGCGCCCATATCCGCGACTTGACCGAACAGGTGCACCGGTAAGATCGCCCGGGTGCGTGGTGTGATCAGCTCGTTCACGCGTCTGGCGTCGAGGTTGAAGCTGTCCGGCTCGATGTCCGCGAATACCGGCGTTGCGCCGACGCGCAAGATCGCGCCGGTCGTCGCAAAGAACGTGTACGGCGTGGTGACTACCTCGTCGCCTGCGCCAATGCCGAGCACGCTGAGCGCGATTGTGAGCGCGTCGGTCCCGGACGACACGCCGACGGCGTGTTCGACGCCCAGGTACGTGGCTGCCTCTCGCTCGAATGCGCTGACCTCATCACCCAAGATGAAGCGCTGCGAGTTGAGCACTCGCTCCATGGCTGGCCGGATCTCGTCGATCAGCTCCGAGGTTTGGGCCGCCAAGTCGAAGAATGGGACGGTCGGCGGTGAGGCTACTTGGCGCGCGGTGGGTGAGGGGAGGTTCACGGCAGAGGCAAGTCTTCAGGGTGATCGAGGCAGCTGAGCGTCCCGTTCGCGGATTGACGGTAGCGAAAGCGGCTTTCGGGGCATAGCAGGTTTCCTTCGCCGTCGCGCGCCTCCAGGCGATGTCCGTGTCGGCTGACCCAGCCCACTCGACGGGCGGGGACGCCCAACAGCAGCGCGTAGTCCGGGTGCTTCCCGCTCACCACAGCGCCCGCGCCGAGCAACGCGTAGCGACCCAGATCCGAACCGCAGATGATCGTCGAATTGGCGCCGAGGGACGCGCCGCGGCGGACGCGTGTCTCCAAAAATTGGTGTCTACGCGAGATCTCGGCGCGGGGGCTCTTCACGTTCGTGAACACGCATGACGGGCCGCAAAAGACCTCGTCCTCGAGCTCGACGCCGTCGTAGACCGAGACGTTGTTCTGGATTTTGACGTGGTTGCCGATTTTCGCGCCGCCCGCCACGAAGACATTCTGTCCGATCGTACAATCCTTGCCGAGCGTCGCGCCTGCCATGATGTGGGAGAAGTGCCAGATCCGTGTCCCGGGTCCGATTGAACATCCGGGGTCCACGCAGGCGCTTGGGTGAATCGTCACGTCGTTCGGCCAGCTCATCGCGGGCGCACTGTAGCGCGCTTTGCCGTTGCCGCGCGCAGGAGGCAGCGCTAACTGACGGCACATGACCGAGCAAGACAGCCTGAAAATCGGCTCCCACCTCTTCCGCTCCCGGCTCATCGTCGGCACGGGCAAGTACCAAAGCGTCGAGGAAACGGAGCAGGCGCTGCTCGCGTCTGGCGCGGAGGTCATCACCGTGGCCCTGCGCCGAGTCGAGCTCAAAGATCGCAGCGCGGGCTCGCTGATGAGTCTCGTACTCAGCAAGCGTTGGACGATTTTGCCGAACACCGCAGGCTGCTACACCGCGGACGAAGCCGTGCGAACTCTACGGCTGGCTCGTGAGCTCGGCATCGCCGATCTGGTCAAGTTGGAGGTGATCGGCGATCCAAAGACGCTCTATCCAGACAACGAGCAAACGCTCGAAGCGGCCAAGCTGCTGGTCAAAGAGGGCTTCACCGTTTTGCCCTACTGCATCGACGACCCCATCGTGTGCCGCAAGCTGGAAGACCTAGGGTGCGCCGCCGTAATGCCCTTGGCCGCCCCGATTGGCTCCGGTCTCGGAATTCGAAATCCCCACAATTTGCGGATCATCCTGGAGAACGCCAAAGTCCCAGTGATCGTCGACGCGGGCGTCGGGACGGCCAGCGATGCGGCCGTGGCGATGGAGCTCGGTTGTGATGGCGTCCTGCTCAACACGGCGATTGCCCACGCCAAGAAGCCGGTGTTGATGGCCGAAGCCATGCGGGGCGCCGTGGTCGCTGGCCGCCAGGCGTTCCTCGCCGGGCGCATGCCGAAGCGTGCCTACGCCAACGCTTCTAGTCCCGAGGCCGGACTCATCGAATGAGCGGGGAACCGACTTCGGGCGTGAGCAAGGATTCCAAGCCGCCTCCGCTTTCCAGCTATCAGCGCCGGCTGCTCATTTTTCTGAGCGTGGCGAGTTTTTTCGAAGGCTATGATTTCTTCGCGCTGACGCAGATTTTGCCCAATTTGCGGGCTGATTTGCAGGTCGATATCGCGGGGGGCGGGCGGCTCGTCGGCTTCATCAACGTGGGGACGATCCTGGCCTTCATCTTGGCGCGCAAAGCGGATCGCTGGGGGCGAAAGCCGGTGCTCACGGCCACTATCGTGGGCTACACGATATTCACGTTCTTATCGGGGCTAGCGCCGAACGTTTATGTGTTTGCCGTGCTTCAGCTGGTCGCGCGCGTGTTCTTGATCGCTGAATGGGCGACGAGCATGGTGATCGCCGCCGAAGAGTTCCCAGCGAACGGTCGCGGCACCGTGCTTGGCGTGGTGAGCGCAGCGACGGGCCTCGGGGCCATCGTGTGCGCCGGAGTGGTGCCGCTATTGCTCAAGACCGCCTATGGCTGGCGTAGCGTGTATTTCGTGAGCATCGTGCCGCTAGTGATCGTGGCGTTCGCGCGCAGTGGTCTGAAAGAGACCGCTCGTTTCAGTGAACAAGCCACCGCACGCGCAGCACGTGCAGAGGAGAGCCTGTTTTCAATCTGGGGCACGTTCCACAAGAAGCGCGTGCTGCAGCTAGCGCTGATTTGGTTCCTGACCTACGTCTGCACGCAAAACGCGGTCACCTTTTGGAAAGAATTCGCGGTCGCTGAGCGCGGCTTGAGCGACGCGCAGGTGGGCAGTGCCGTCAAGCTTTCCGCCTTGGCATCGATGCCGCTGGCGTTCGCCGCCGGCAAGTTGCTGGACGTGGTTGGTCGTAAGATCGGCGCTACTCTGATCTACGCATCGACGATCCTCGGCGTAATCGGCGCTTACACCGCACACGGTATGACCGCGCTCACGGTGTCACTCATTTTCGCTGTTTTGGGCGTCAATACGGTGCTGACGGTGCTCAATGCCTTCACCACCGAGTTGTTTCCGACGCGCTATCGCGGCTCCGCGTTCGCGTGGTCCAACAATCTAATCGGTCGCATTGGCTATTGCGCGTCACCGGTCGCGGTGGGCGCGCTGGTCCCGCGTTTTGGTTGGGGCACGACCATGGCAGCGACCACGGCGTTTCCATTGCTCGCGTTGGCCCTGATCTGGCTCACCCTGCCCGAGACGCGCGGGCGTGAGTTGGAGGAGACTGCGCAGCTTTAGAGCGCTCGTTTTGCGACGGCTAAGTTCCGAGCAGCGAAGCGATGCGTTCCTGGTGGCAGCAGCTTCACCGGCTGACCCGCTCGAACGCGATGAATAGGGGAAATCGCGCTGATCGGTCAGGTAAACTGTTCGAGGCGGTTGCGTGACCGTTTGGTGACACCGGGTTAGAAAGGCTGTTGTTTCAAGCGCTTATGTTCGGTCGTTCGGCGCCCCGGCCGGGCCGCGAGGGGGGCTGGGAGTGCCGAGTGCCGAGTGCCATACTCGTCAGCGATCGCAATGACTATCACCCTCGAGTGTGCAGAAGAGACTCCCGGCCGCTGGCTCGCGGAGGTCCCGCAAATTCCTGGTGTGCACGTCTATGGGCCGACCCGCGATGCGGCTGCTGAACAGGCGTTGGCGATGGTCTATCGCGTGCTCGACGACGCGCGCCGCTTGGGTGCAAACCGCGCGGAAACGGCTGATGTATTTGGTCGCCAGTCCGAGCGATCCGTGAGAGTCGCTGCGTTCGAGTCTGCTCTGTCCTGATACGCATGCGGCTCCGCGCAGTTCGGCGAGCCCTCAGCTACTGAAATCAGGCGCGCTCGAACCGACGCGGCGGGGGCCATAAGGTGCGAGCCGGACGACCTTCATGAGCGTCGTCGGCGAACCAGGTAGTCGCGCAGCGCGAGCTCCCAGGGGCGCGGTGATTGCGCCAGCAATTGCTCGATTTTTCGCGTTGCGAGCACCGAATAAGCGGGACGCGGCGCCGGCGACGGGAATTGCTCGGTTCGGATCGCTTCGAGCGTTCGCGTGCGAACGTCGTAGCCGAGCTCGCGTGCCAATTGAAGGATGCTCATTGCGAAGCCATGCCTGCTGGTGGCATTGGCATTGGCAAAATGGAAGACGCCTGACGCCAAAGGCGCAGAACGGGCGGTGACCCCGAGCAGGGTGAGCGCTGCTTCGGCCAGGTCGCGAGTGTACGTGGGGCGTCCGATTTGATCGGCGACCACTCGCAGTGTCTCGCGTTCGGCCATCAGCGTGAGCAAGGTATCGACGAAGTTTTTGCCTTCTTCACCAAAGAGCCAAGACGTGCGCACGATTTGCACCGCCCGTTCGGCGGTTGGTCGATCCTGCGTGGCCAAAAGGAGCTGTTCCCCGTGCCACTTGCTGCGACCGTAGGCGCTTTGGGGCGCGCACGGTGCGTCTTCCTCGTACGGAGTAGAGCCCGTGCCGTCGAATACATAGTCGGTGGAGAAGTGCAGGATGTGCGCGCGGTGCCGTCGAGCCGTAGCGCCCAAATGGGCTGGACCGTCTCGGTTGATGAGCAAGGCGAGCGCGGCTTCGGCCTCGGCGTCATCGACGCGTGTGTATGCGGCACAGTTGATGATGTGCGTGACCCGCTGATCGCCCGCAAACTCCGAGACCGCGCGCGCATCCGCAATATCGACCTCGATATCCGTGCCCACGAATGGCACGACCGCGCTTCGCAACGCGTCGGTCACGGCGTGAGCCAGCATTCCGCGGCTGCCGGTCACCCAGACGTTCAACGCCCGACCCGCGCCCGATACGCGGCGAACGACTCCGCGCGCTGATCCCGCACCGAAAGCAGCGGCTGCGTGACGGGCCATTCGATCGCGAGTTCCGGATCGGCATAGCTGATCGCACGCTCGGCCTCGGCGTCGTACGGTGCGCTCACTTTGTATTCGACCTCTGCGAATTCGCTCATCACGCAGAAGCCGTGGCCGAAGCCGACTGGGATGAATAATTGCTCGAGCGCCTGGTCGTCGAGCTCAACGGCTTCCCACTGGCCAAAAGTCGCGGAACCGGGACGAAGATCGACGATCACGCTCCAGGTGCGGCCCAGCACCACGCGCACGAGCTTGGCCTGGCCGGGGTACGCTTGATAGTGAATGCCGCGCAGCGTCCCTTTCACGGAGCGCGAATGGTTGTCTTGGACGAACGTGACGTCGATGCCCGCCGCGGCGAATGCCTGGACGCTGTAGGACTCCAAGAAAAAGCCTCGATCATCAATGAACACTTTAGGCCGAATGATCTTGATGCCTGGGAGTTTGCCGTCGACCACGTGCACGGTGAATGTGCCTCTGCTGACTGAAGATTCGGAAGCGTTCGACTGCCCCGAGCGTTTCGCTGACGCCACTTTATCAGAGTCGCAGACCCGGGGTCAGCGCGAAGCGAGTGAGTCGAGCGTGCGTCCGGTTGTCGAAAGCGGGGCCAAGTGCGCGGAGCTGGCGGGCCGAGATTTTGCGCTGCCTAAAACTTGTGGCAGGCTAAGCGTCTTCCGTCGAGCATCCCTTCGTGCCACCTGAAGCCAACGACCTCCTGAATCGGCCGCTCTCGTTTGCGACGCATGTATTCCCCGCGCTGGGCTACGCAGGGGCCGTTTTCTACGGCGGTTTGATTCGGCTCGGGCCGCTCCCAGAAGTGACGGGCTGGGTCGCTAGTGACAAGCTGCTGCACGCATTGGCTTTCGGAGGGCTCGCTTTGTTGCTTGCGCGAGCCCTGCATTGGCTTCGTCCGCACCTCACGTTGGCAAGGAAGCTTTGGGTCGGCCTCGCGGGCTCGTCGCTGCTGGGTCTTTTGCTCGAGTTGTGTCAGGCATTCACGCCCTATCGTTCATCCGACGCGTGGGATTGGATCGCGGACAGCGTGGGGGCGCTGCTAGCGATTGGGCTTGCGCTGCTCTTCCTGATTTGGATCCCGCGCCGCGCGCATGGCTAGTTTCCCGCCACGCCTGGTCGTATTCAGCGATACCACTCGGGCAACGATCCCAACCATGCTCGAGCGGTTTTCGGTGCTCGCTGAGCGGGCGCTCGCGGGCGCCGTACAGTTCACCCTGAGGGACTACGCGCTAACGGCGCGCGAGCGCTGGGCCCTGGGCGAGCGGTTGGCCGAGCTCACGAGCCGCACGCAGCAGTGGTTTGCAGTCGCCGAGCGCGCGGATCTCGCGCGCGCGTGGGGCTGTCGCGCCTTCCACTTGCCCGAGGGCGGTCTCCGCGCCGCGGACGCGCGCCGTTATTTGGGAGCCGAGGTCGTGCTCTCGCGCGGCAGTCACGACCCCGCCGGCGCCGTCGAGGCCGAGCTCGATGCGAGCCTGTTGTCGCCGATCTTCGGCGCGAGAAAAGGCCGTCCCGCGCTCGGGCTGGCTGCCCTCGCGCGTGCGCGCGCCGAGCAGCCCGGCGTTTCCTGGTACGCGCTCGGAGCGGTCGGAGCGGGCAATGCGGCTGCCTGTCTGACTGCGGGCGCTGCCGGTGTGGCGGTAATTGGCGCTGCGCTGGAGCCGGATCCTGCGCCGCTGCTTGCGGCCCTAGGGATTTTGGCCCGTTAGGGCGGGCTCTCCGCTCGCCGGGCGGCGCGCCCGCGCATTGGGTCGCTGTATGGTATACGGCCCGCAATAAGGCCGATCTGTCATGACGAAACCGCCGTTCCAAGCTGTCCCCACCGAGCTCGATTTTCCCAAATACGAGCAAAACATCCTCGACCTGTGGGGTACGCGCGGCATTTTCGACAAGGCGCTGGAGGCAGGCGACCCCTCCGCCAAAAAATACGTGTTTTATGAGGGCCCGCCCACTGCCAATGGGTTGCCTCACAACGGCCACGTGCTGACGCGCGTGATGAAAGACCTATTCCCGCGCTACCACGCGATGCTCGGGGAGCAGGTGCTGCGCAAGGGGGGCTGGGATACGCACGGTCTTCCGGTCGAGGTCGAGGTCGAGAAGGAACTCCGCATCCATGGCAAGGCGGCCATCGAGCAGTTCGGTGTCGAGCCGTTCGTCAAACGCTGCATCGAAAGCGTCTTCCGCTACACGAGCGAGTGGGAGCGACTCACCTCACGCATCGGCTTCTGGGTCAGTCTCGACGACGCCTACGTCACCTACCACAAGAGTTACGTCGAGAGCGTGTGGTGGGCGCTCTCGGAGCTGTTCAACAAGGGGCTGCTTTATCAGGGCCACAAGGTGGTTTGGTGGTGGGCGCAGGGCGGAACCGCGCTGTCTGCCGCCGAGGTCGGCCTCGGCTACAAGACGGTCGATGACCCGAGCGTCTACGTCGCATTCCCGCTCGTCGACGACCCGGATACCGCGTTGATCGTCTGGACGACGACGCCTTGGACCTTACCGTCGAACGGCTACGCCGCGGTCCGGCCGAACACCAGCTATGACGTCGTAAAAGTCGGTCCAGCGCTCGAGGCCAAGGGCAAGAAGCCCGCGGCCGCGCGCGAACTGGGAGTCACTCAGCTGATCGTCGCGAGTGACCTGCGCGCTGCTCTGTCGGAAAAGTTCGGTCACGAGCTCTCCGTCGTGCGCACGATTTCAGCCAGCGAGCTGGTCGGCAAACGGTACCGTCCGCCGTTCGATTTCTACGCCAAGACGTTGGCGGAGGCGCGCGTCGCGCTCAAAGGGGGTGGGGACGACGCGCTCTGGTGGCGAGTGATCGCCGAAGATTTCGTGACGCTCGACACCGGCACCGGCATCGTGCACGTCGCGCCTGCGTTCGGTGAGGACGATCACAACGCCCACCGTAAGCAGCTGGCGCGTTACCAAGATCCGTTGGCCGTGGAGCTCTTGTGCGCAATCTTGCCCAACGGGGAATTCAAGCCCGAATTTGGCTGGCTTTCTGGTCGTTGGGTGAAGAGCTGCGATCGCGACATCATTGCCGATCTCGGTCAGCGCAAGCTGCTCGTGTTCGAAGAGATTTATCGTCACGAGTACCCGTATTGCTGGCGCTCGGACGATGACCCGCTGATCCAATTGGCGCGCCCGGCGTGGTTCATCCGCACGACTGCGCGCATCGATGACGCCTTGGCCAATAACCAAGCCGTCAATTGGCTACCCGATCACATCAAAGACGGTCGCTTCGGCGACTTCTTGAAGAACAACGTGGATTGGGCGCTCAGCCGCGAGCGCTATTGGGGCACACCGCTCAACGTCTGGACGTGCAGCGCGGACCCGGAGCACAAACACGCTCCCTCCAGCATCGCCGAGATCGAGCGTCGCAACCCCGATGCTTTTGCCTATTTCCACGAGGAGCGCCGCAAGAATCCGGACTTGAGTCCCCACCTTCAGGTGCACAAGCCCTGGATCGACCAGGTCACGTTCCCGTGCCCGACGTGCGGCGCCGAAATGCGGCGGGTGGGGGAGGTGATCGACTGCTGGTTCGACTCCGGTTGCATGCCGTTTGCGCAATGGGGATTTCCACACCAGCCCGACTCCTTGGCGAAGTTCGATGCTGCATTTCCAGCTGACTTCATCAGTGAAGCGATCGATCAAACGCGCGGCTGGTTCTATTCACTGCTGATGATCTCGTCCTTGCTCTTCGACAAGGACACGCAAGCTCGCCTCGGCTTGGGCCGCATGCGCGAGCTGCCGCATCCTTTCCAGAGCTGCATCGTTCTCGGGCATGTCTGCGATCGAGAAGGAAAGAAGGAGTCCAAGAGCAAGGGCAATTACACGCCGCCGGAGATCATCCTCGATCGCGTGCGCATGGATTTCGGAGTGCTGAGCGAAGCGCTGGGCCAAAAGGCAGCAGCAGGCGAGGCGCTGATCGCACGTGAAGATTTGGAAGGAATGGATCTCGAGGACGGCGCGAGCGTGCTCCTGTATCGCCCGGACCGCGCCGAACACACACGTTCGGTGAAGCTGCGCGTGCTCAAAAAATTGCCGCGGCGTGTGCTCGTGCTCTCGGCCGAAGACCAAAGCGCGCTCGCGACCGAGCCGATCACGACTGGCCTCGGCACGATGCCGGCGGAAGTGCCGCGCAGCGCCTTCAATCAGCGTGTCACGTGTGAAGATCCGCACACACCGGCGCCCGGTGCCGACGCATTCCGCTGGTTTTTCTACGCTTCCTCGCCGCCCTGGAGCAATACGCGCCACTCGTTGCGCAACGTCCGCACGCTGCAGAAGGATTTTCTGATCAAAATCCGCAACGTGTATTCGTTCTTCACCATCTACGCCAACATCGACGGCTGGAACCCGGCCAACTCCGAGCACGCGGGGGCCCCGGTCGCCGAGCGTCGGGTGATCGATCGCTGGCTACTCAGCGAAGTCAACCTCGCGACCAAAGGAGTTCGTAGCGCCCTCGATCGCTACATGAGCTACGAGGCCGCGCTGGTCCTGATCGAGCTCGCCGAGAACCTCTCGAATTGGTACGTGCGTCGCACCCGTTCGCGCTTCTGGGCTCCCGGGCTCGAGCAAGACAAGCGCGATGCGTACGCCACGCTGCATGAGGCTCTCTCCACGCTGAGCCGGCTGATCGCGCCCTTCGTGCCCTTCCTGAGTGAAGAAATTTACCAGAATTTGCAGGTTTTCCCGCAAGTGGCGGGGCACGCGCCGAGCGTTCACCTGGCGCGCTTCCCGGAAACGGACGACGCCTTGATCGACCTTCGTTTGGTCGAAGAGGCGCGTACCGTGCGTGACATCGTGAGCCTCGGGCTCAGCGTGCGCACGGCCAACAAACTCAAAGTGCGACAGCCCCTGGAGCGCGTCGACGTCGTGTTCAATGACGGCCAAGTTTGGAAGCGCCTCGACGACTACAAGTCGTTCATTCAAGAAGAATTGAACGTGCACGAAGTGCGGTTCATGTACCCCGGACACGAAGACGGCGCGGTCACGTTCCGCATCAAGCCAAACTTTCGCGCGCTCGGACCGCGTCTGGGCAAGAACGTGCAGGCCGCCAAGAAGTTCCTGGAAGCCGCTGACGGCAGTGCGCTCTACGCCGAGCTCTCGCGCAGGGGCAAAGTCACGATCACCATCGAAGGCGAGAGCTACGAACTCGGGCCCGAAGAGATCCAAGTGACCGCAGAAGCAGCCCCGGGTTTCGCTGCTGAAACGGGCCGCGTGGGCGTAGTCGTGCTGCACACGACGCTCACCGACGCCTTGATCGACGAGGGCTTGTTGCGCGAGGTGATGAGCCGTGTACAAGCCGCGCGCAAGGACCTCGGGCTCGAGTTTACGGCTCGCGTGCGTCTTTGGCTCGACGGCAGCGAGCGCCTTTTACGCGTGGCGCGAAGCGGCGAGCAGCACCTGAGCCAAGAATGCTTGGCTCCCGAGCTGCGCTTCGCGAAGCACGACGCGGCCAGAGAGTACGCGCTTGGCGAAGAGACCATGCGGCTCCTCGTCGAGAGCATCTAGCCTAGTTTCACCGTCGTCCCCAGTTTGGCTGACAGCAGTCGCGCAAGGGTGCTCCACATTTCGTCGCCACTCTTGCTAGCGACCCAGGTCTTCGAGCTGGGGACATAGTCGAAGTGCCAGGCGGAACGTTCCGCCGAGAGCCAAATTTGCCGGGCTGCGCGGTGGGAATTCAACACGTAGCGAGTGCCGTCGGAAAACTCGATGGTCAAAATGTCGCTCGCGAGCTCCGCCTCGAGTGAATCGTCCGACTCCTCGGTCAGTGTGTCGAGGCGAGCGATCAAGCGCTGGAGTTCAGGGGCAGCAACGGCGTCGTAGTCGGACTCGGTGAGAGCGGTCGAGGGTGGCGAGGTCATGGCGGATGGGAGCTTACTGCAGCTTGGGCAAACAAGTGGGGGCGATGCAAGTGTTGCCCGGGATGCAATCGTTGTCGGTTTGACACGGCCAAGCGCACTTTTGCGCGGCCACGTTGCAGCGGTGGGTCAAGCAATGGGCGTCCACGGTGCACGGCAGCGCGAGCGGGTTGGGCGTCGAAAGGGGCGGTGCCGCGCTGGTCGCTGGGGCCGGATTGGCAACCGGGGTCGCGGCGAGTGTAGGGGAGGCAGTGCCGTCACCGTATCCGGGCGTTTGTGTCACACCGCCGCCCTGATTCGGAGCAGGTGACGCGTAAGCGGGTGGCGCGTTGCTCTGGTTCGCACAGGCCAACGCGCTGAGTGCGAGCAGCGGGCCGCCCACACCGAGGACGAGCCTGACAAGGAGCGTGATATTCCGCATGGACTACTCGAATTCTCTGCGCCGCTGATTCCAGCCAAGACAGAGCGTACTACAACTCGAAATCGGTGCGGCCCAAAAGGGTGTTATCCTCGGCGGCTCGGCTCATGGTGACTCGAGCGGAGCGCGCGGATGTGATCGACGAGCAGGTCGTGGCGCGCCTAACGAGCGATCTGCGCGCCGCATTGCGTCGTCGTCCCGCGCAGGAAGCGCGTCTGGCCGGCGTGGTTCGCGCTATGGCGTCGCACTCGGCGTCCTTGTGCGATGGCATCTTGGAGGCGTTCGAGGTGATGGTGAAACGTGGGTCGTTCGAGCGCCCCCTGTACGCCGCGAGCGTGCGCGCCATCGGTGAGCACGTCGATCGGCGCGGGACGTCGAGTTTCAAACGAGCGCTCGAGTCCGATGAATCGGGCGGTTTTGCCACGCTATCGGCGGCGTGTCGGACCAGTGATCCGGCGCTCTGTGAGCCGTTGGCCAAAGTGGCGCGGAGTCGCCACGCGCATTTGGCGTTTGCCGGTGAAGTCGCTCGGATTGCGCGCGGCGAATCTGCCGGCGAGCACCTGACTGCGCTCGCGCCAAAGATCAAAGAGAGCCATCGGATCGCGCTTTGTCTCGAACTGTTCGTGCCGCTCACGTGGTCCAAACCACTGTCGCCGGTGGTCGCCCCTGCATTGGCCGTGCTGCGCGACGCCGAACGCCACCTCGGGCGATGGCTCGTGCTCGGCGAGGTCGCAACGCGGGCGGGGGACGGCGGGCCGCTCGCCGACGCCTTGGCGCGCGCCAATGATGGACCGCTCAGCTCTCGCGCTGCTTGGGCGATGGTGGCTTGGGCTTTGTCGCTTGCAGCGCCGGCGCCTGCGATTCGTCCGACCGTCGAGCTGGTGGCACGCCTCAGCGATCGCCCGAGCGCGGACCGCGACACGACGTTCCTTTTTCGTTTGGCTCGCGATAAAGCCCCCACGGCACGTGCAATGCTCGAAGGCCTCGCGAAAGGTCCGCTGAGCGACGAGTCCGGAGTGCGCGCGGCCTTGCATCTGGTGCGCGATTACGATGACTCGCGACCGCGCGAGCTCTTGCGGGCGGCCGCGACGAGTTCGCGGCGCGAGGCCTTGCGCGGGTTAGCCGTCGCTGCGCTGTATGACGTGGGCGATCGTCAGTGGGCCGTCGAGCACGCGAAATCGCTCGTCGTTTCGAGGCACCTGGCCTCGGTCGCTTGGGGCGCGTTGATCCAAGCCGCGCACGCAAAAAACGTCCCCGAGGTGACGACCGAGCCCAGCGTTCGGCGCATTCAATTCGGGTGGAGTGAATGATTCGACGCGGGCTTTGTCTGGCTTGCTTATGCACGGCCACTCAGCTCGCGCGAGCCGAAGCACCGGTCCGCGTCTTCGCCGAGCGCTCGGGAGGGAGTTGGCTGAGTGAAGCAAACGACCACGTAGCTCTCAGCCGGGATTTGCCCACCACCACGCAGGGCTCCGCCGAGGCGGAAACGGTGCGACTGGTGATCAGCGCGCCAGGTGACACGGCCCCAGCGATTCACGTGAGTACGCGCCGCGGAGACGGCACTCTGCTCGACACGCTCGCCGAACCCAAACTGGTCGGAGGTGCCTGCCCACCGGGCAGCGTCCCCAACGCACGGTGTTGGGCGACCGAGCCACTGCGGCTCACTCTCGATCGCCTCGATCGCGACTATCCCCTCACGCGCGAGCGCTCGCTAGAAGCCGAATTGGGCGGAAAATTATCGGTAGAAATCGCAGGAAGAGCGCTCGCGAGTTGGGCGGTTGGCGCTCCACATAGCCCCGTGTTTTCGGGGATTGAACGCCTGAGCGTCAAATTGCGAGTGCGCATATTGAAAGTCACGCCCGGTGGCGCGCCTTCGATCGGCGGCGACAGCGGCACGGCGTTGAGCATCGCGCGCAATGAAGTTCGAGCAGCGAGCAAGCTGTGGGCTCAATGCGGCATCGATCTGCAGGGACCGAGCGGGCCGGAGGTGCTGCTGGTCGACCCACCGCCGGTTCAGATGCTCGCGATTGGTTGTGATTCGGGCTTGCCGGCCAGCGGTGGTGAGCTCAACTTTCGCGTCCAGGGGCGACGGGTGAAGCTCGCCACGCGCGCGGGCGACAAGCCGGCGATGGTCGCCCAGCGGCTCGCTCGTGTGCTTTCGAAGCTCGGCCTCGAGGCTCGAATCAGCCCCAATCCGCGAATTGCGTCGGGGGCCTCGGGTGCGATCGACGTGCTCGTGCGCGGCGCTGGAGGGCGCCCCGTCGCCTTCGAAGGCGAGCCGGGCGTCGTCTTGAGCAGCGATGCGACGTTGGGTGTGTGTCTGGGCGAGGTCGATCTGAGCAACGGCCTGTCGCACTTCGTCGAAAACGACGCGGCTGCCGGCACGGTCGAGGAACGCGCCTTGATCAAGGCGTTCGACGACGGAGATCCGAGCACGATCGAAGTGTTCGTCGTGCCCTCGTTCGACCAATCCGGACGCATCGGCGAATCGTTCATCGACGAAGATGGCGCAGCCATTCAAAATACCGTGATCATCGATCGTGCCGCGCTGCGCGCCGGGCCGCGCTCTTATGCCCTGGCCCACGAGCTCGGCCATATCTTGCTCGACTTGCCGGGCCACCCGGACGACTACGGCGTCGATCAGGCAAGCTCGCTGATGGATTCGGACGCATCGGACGCCTCGGTTTTTGGCCCGCGTCGCTTGTCACTTTCGGACTGCGAGCGAGCGCTGATCGAGAGCGGCCCGGGTGCTCGAATTCCGCTCGCTCAGCCGTGGCCGCTGAATCACGCGCCGAACCCGGCGAGCCTCGGCAAGCCGCCTACTTCGTCACGATGAACTCGAGCTCCGTCCCCGCGGCGTAGGCGTAGCTCACGTACGAGTCGAAGCCGTCGACCAGCACGCCCACTTTTTCGTTCGACTCCACCCGATGCACGCCGTCGTTTTGAGCGCCGGGCGACAAGTTCGCTGGTGCCATCTTGTTCGGGTCGATGATCGGAAAGCTGATCTGACACTCGTAGACCAAATACGGCGACGGCCCGACGAGCTTGCGGCGCGCCGCGTCCGTGATGCCGTCGGCGTCATGCGCCGTGCAGCCGGCGATCTCGTCCACCGAGCGACCGTCGAGCACCACCACCGCGGTGCGCGATGCGACGATGCGAATGAAGTCGAAAGCGTACTTGTCGGGCGTCAAAAATACGTAGGAACTACGGTATTGTTCCAGCGGCGGTACGATGACCAAGCTCGGATCGCCGCCCGGGAATCCGGTCGGGACACTCGCAGCTTGTTGGCTCGGCGAAACGCTGCTCAGCATGACAGGGGAATCACTCTTGAGGGTGAAGTGATGAGCGCTCGCGATGGTCACGAACGAGCCGCGCTCGCCGAGCTCGAACGCCTGAAACTCGCCGTCCAAGCTGGTGGTGACGCGCGCCCCCGCTTCGGTCGTGGCAATGACGCGAAAATATTCCTCCTGCTCGATCTCACCTACCGGTGCCCCCGCTTTCGAGAGCGCAGCGGTGCGGCTCGGTGAAACCGTGGCCACGAAGGTCTGCCCCGAGGTACGAATCGGATCGAGCTGCTCTTCCAAGTGATCGGCGCAGCACTTGCGATCCGCGAGCTTGTCGAAGAACGGGGCGTCGCTGGCTTCGTTTCCACTGAAGACCACCAAAGCGGCGTCGGTGCTGATCAGCGACCCCGTGAAATCCGCATTGAAATCGTCCGTTTCGAGGTTCAAGACATCGAACGGCGAAAGTTCGAACTCCAGCGTGCCCCCCTTGGGGATCGCTGGGATCATTCCTCCGGGCAGGATGCGCGCGCGGCTGTCGATGCGGACGTGTGTGTTCGGGGTCGTGCCGACCAAGGTCAAGAAAGCGCGCAGGCTGACCGGATTCTGGGGGCTGAAATTGGTGTCCGGATCGCTCGAGTTGGCGATCGTCTGCGGCCAACCGAGCGCGACGTATGCGGGTTCGAGATCGTCGCTGATCGGCGTCAGTGCTTCGGTCGGTTTCAAGAGCGAAGCGTCGTTCGAAAAGACGTTCACGTTCTCGAGCGGGTTGAATTGATAGGCAACGACCGGAAAGGTGGAATGAATGCGATAGGCATGCCGAGTGAGAGCGGTATGCGTGCCGGTGTCGAACTCGTTGGCCGGCGACCCGTCGACCTCGCGCGGGCCGAGCCGAAACACCCGCAAATTGAAGGGCGGGATCGTGGCGGAGACCACCGAGTGCGGCGCGTTTTCTTGTCCCGGTTCGCTGTCATCCAGCTCGATCGTGACGTCGGTCGACACGTCGGTCTCTGGGTTGCTGATCACCACCGCGAATTGTTGAGCGGCGGCATTCAGCGTGTCGTTGATCTTGGCGTTGTCGAGATCGACGGCGAAGTACTCGCAGCCAACGTTGCTGCGTCGCTGCGAGGCCAGAGCGCACAGATTGACGCAGTTGCCGTCGCGACACACTTGGCGGTCGCCCGGATCGCAGGTATCGAGCGGAGTCTGCTCGGCGCCCGAATCGTCGCATTGCATGATGGTTTGGCCCGAGCAGCTGCGCCGGCTGGGTTCGCACACGGTGCAAGCTTCGAGCGTGGTGGAGCAAATCAAACCGCGACTCGAGCAGTCGTCTGCCAGTGCCCAGTGTGCTCCTTGCAGGCCGTCCTCACAGCGCTCCAACTCCGGCGCGCAACGCAGCAACCCGAGGGTGCACACCGGCGTGCTCGCGCCTTGACTGATCCAGCGCGTGCCCGTGTCATAGCCACACGCGGTCAGCAGCCAGGCCGCAAAAATACCCAGCGTCAGCCGCGAGGGCGCGGGCAATCGTTCAGTAACTCGCGAAAAAGACATCGGTCGCGTATGCCGTCCAGCCTCGTTGTGCGATGTCTCGATAGCGGAGCGCCCCGTAGACGAAGTTGTCGATGCGAGCGGCGTTGACGGTGATGGTGATCGGCCCACGGCTGAGGCCCAAATCGGGGCCGACTGCATTCAAGTCGGGCAAGCGGAACGACTCGGCCGAGCCCGGTGCGATTACTTTCCACGCGATCAAGCCCCCGCCGCTCTCGACCTCGTAGACGAACAGGTCCGCGTTCGAGCCGCCGGGGGCGCGGGTCGAAGCCAGGGCCATGCCGTCCCAGGTGGTGTTTGGCGCGGGGGTCGTCAACTGCGGCACCTGCATGAACTGGTCGATCAAGAGCGGGGCGCTGGTATCGCGAGCCGAGAGCAAGCCCACGACCGAGCGCGGCGTGCTTGCTGCTTGGCCGGTGACTGCGCGCGCGGTCACGATGTAGCTCGTGCCGAGCAAGCTGTTGCTGAGCGTGGGTACACCGACGAACGACAATGGGCCGGAAAGCGGCAAATCGCGCGAAAGATAGCCGTTTGGAATCGGCGCGAAGCCCTCGTTGCCGACTTGAATCGAGGCGCTGGCCTGCACGCGGTCCGGCCCGCGCGGAGTGGCGTCGGGAGGACTCAAGTCCAGCGTGAGGGTATGGTCGAGGTCGACGTCGATCTGAATGAACACGTCATTGGTCGATTGGCCCGATTTGGCGGCGACGCCGCGTACTAGGCCCATCTGATAAGCGGTAAACGTCGGCGGATTGAGCGCCCGGTTTTCGATCCCGGCCAGCGCATAGAGCGTGAAGTTGCCGGGTAAGCCGTAGTTGCTGAAGTAATAGCCCCGCGCCCCGCCGGAATCGGGAGTGATCGCTTGCGACGCCGAGGGCAAGCTGAAGCGATCGGTCGGGCTACCCGTCAGGCGCATGACGTAGGCAACGAGCCGCTCGTCATCCGACTTCGGGTTGGGCACGTTGAGCCAGCCATCGCGCTTGAACTCGGCGGTGGCGGGCCAAACGACTTCACCCGACACATTGGTCCCATACACGCCGGAGCCCCCGCTGGCCGGCAAATCACCACTCGGAGGCCCACAGCCGGGCGCCAAGATCGGATCCAAAAACACGGTGACGCTCTCGACGTCGACGTCGACGAACGTTTGCGGCTGGTAGCACTTGCGCGCAACCGTCACCGTGCGCTTGGGGCCGAGTCCGCGCTTCGAGTCGACCGTGACGCCACTGTCGTCGGTCTTCAACAGATCCGCGCTCGCAGCGTCGTCACCGACGATCACGGTCGCACCGGGCACACCCTCGGCAGTGATGTTGTCGAGCACCAGCACACGCAGCTCGTCCTCGAGTGCATTGCCGCTTAGGCCACCTTTGTAACCGTTGTCGCTGTTGCTGTAGACGAATGCATCGAGCACGTCGGTATCCACCGAGGTGGACACACGGATCGGCTTGCTTCCTGGCGTACCCGCCGGAGTCGTGCAGCGAAGCTCGGTCTTGCTCACGACTTCGTTCACCACGCACGGGCTTTGATCGATCGTGACCTCGGTCGCCTCGTTCCAGCGAGTGCCGTCACCGTACAGCGTGATCTGGGTCCCACCGGAGGTCGGGCCACTATCCGGAGAGGCGAAGAACTGGTCATAAGTGTAGCCACCGAGCAGTTCGGCCGACGTGGACTCGTCGCTGCCGTTTTGCACTCGGACGTCGACCGCGCCCGTGTGGCCGGGGGGCACGGTGACCTGAATGCGCTGCGGATCGATCGGTACAATCGCACTGCGTTCGAGCTCGAGGTCGCCAAACCAAACTCGCGAATTGCCTGCGAAGCCGTTGCCGCTGATCAGCGCCAAGCTGCCGCCGGCAAACGAGCCCCGGGGCGGATTGACGCCGAGCACGGCGTGCGGCGCCGTAGGAGGCAGCTCATCCGTCGCGTCGGTAGTGCCGGCGTCGATATCGAGACCAAACCCGCCGCCTCCGCCGGCATCCGGATCGCGATCGGAGAGCCGCGTGAACGGTCCATCGGCGCGAGAGAGACAAGCCGGCGCGAGCGCCGCGAGCACCAACGCAAGCACCGCACCCAGCCCTAAGGGACGCGCCAAGACTCTCATTCGAAGCAGCTCGTCATGGTTTCAACCGGGCGCCGTTCGAAAGGCTAAGCCCGGGTAGGCCTTCGAGCAAGCCGCGGTAACAATAGCCGGTGCAGCCGAAAAATCCCGCCGCGCGGGCCGACCCTACTCAGCCCGCGCGCGCTGGTTCGGGGGTGGCGTGACGGAGCTCGAGCGCATTAAGAATATGTAGTGACACGCGCTTGCGGACGCCGTCTTCCGCTGGCCCCACGCAAGCAGGGCAACCGCCGTTTTTACACGGGCACGTCTCAATTAGCAGCCGGGCTTGGTCGAGCAGCTCGGGCGCGCGTTCGAACAGCCGCTCAGCGAGGCCGACGCCGCCCGGATGCGCATCGAACAAAAACACGGTCGGGTCGAAGCCACCGGTGCGTCCCGCGTGGAAATCCCGCCCGGGAGCGGCGAGCGCGCCATCCGCCCCTGGCAACCCACCGTCCCCCAAGGTCTGCCCGAGATCACGTGGGTCGCACATCATGGCCAGGGTGGACACGGTTTCGAGCGCGCCTCCCAGGCCGCGCAAGCCATCGATCACGGTTGCGCGCGGGTAGGGCAGGGTGGCCACGACTGCTTCGGGTAACGTCAGCCAGAAGCTGGTCGTGTGCATCTGCATCTCCGGCAAATGCACGTCCCCGTAGCCCGCGTTTTCGTGGGTGAAGAACTTGATCTTCTTGTAGCCCGTGACCTTCTCCACCACCTTCACGTCGCCAAAACCGAGCACCGCGCGGCCGAGCCCATGCGTCGTGCGCTCCTCGATCACGGCCACGGTGCGGTAGGTGAGGGCAGTCGTGAAGTAGTCGGGCGCCACCTTGCGCACGAACGCCTTGTGGTTCTCGAAATCCAAGCGCTCGACTTGGTATTGCTCGGCGTCGTGCTGGTAGATCGCTTGCTCGTGGAGCATCGTGTGCGTCGCGCGAAAGTCCAGCTCGGCGATCGATTGGTTGGTGGCGACATCGACGATCACGAAATTGTCCCAGCCGATGTTGCGCAGGGACACGTGATTGGCTGGAAAAGCCTCGCCAGCCCAATGATAACGACCGCCGGCTTGGTGCACCAAACCGTGACTTGCCAGATAGTCTAGTGCGTCGCGCGTGGCGTTCGGATCGAGCGTGAGGTAGCTCTCGCCCACCGCGGGCTCGGGGCTCGCTACGCGCTCGCCGCGCGAGGAGAGCTCGAAAGGCGCTTCGAACGCCGCGCACTTCAGGTGCTGGATCAAGACCTCCACGTTGCTCGGATCGATGCGCGCTTCTTCCGCATTCGAGTCCAACAGATATTGAGGCTCGCGCGCCAAGTACTGATCGAGCGAGTCACTCGAGCAGACCAGCACGGCGATGCTCGTGTCACCGCGCCGGCCGGCGCGCCCGAAACGCTGCCAGGTGCCCGCGACGGAGCCCGGGTAGCCAGCGCACACGACAGCGTCCAAATCACCGATGTCGATGCCGAGCTCGAGCGCGTTGGTCGCGACCACGCACAGCACCTCGCCATTGCGCAGACCCGCTTCGATCGCGCGTCGGCGTTCGGGCAAATAACCGCCGCGGTAGGCCATGATCGCGTCAGCGCCGGCGACGTCACCCACCCGCGCGCGCAGGTACTTGAGCATGATTTCGACCGAGTTCCGCGATGGCCCGAAGACAATCGTGGGCACCCGCGCGCGCACCAGATCCGCCGCCAAATTCACGCTTTGCTTCAGCGTGCTGGCACGGATGCCGAGCTCCTCGTTCACGACCGGCGGATTGTAAACATATACCTCGCGGGTGGAGCGTGGCGCGCCCGAGCGATCGACGAGCTTCACGTCTTCCGGCACGGCGCCGATCAAGCGCGCTGCGTGTTCGCGCGGATTGCCGATGGTGGCGGTTGCGGAGATGAACACCGGGTTCGAACCGTGAAAGCGCGCTACCCGGCGCAGGCGCGCCAAGACGTGGGCCATGTGCGAGCCGAATACGCCGCGATAGGTGTGCAGCTCATCCAGCACGACGTAGCGCAGGCCTTGAAAGAGGCTCGCCCAGCGCGCATGGTTGGGCAAAATGCCGGCATGGAGCATGTCCGGATTGGTCAGCACCACGCGGCAGCGCTCGCGCGCGGCGCGCCGTGCATCAGCCGGTGTGTCGCCGTCGTAAACCATCGCTCCGGAGCGCAGCTCGCTGTCTTTCATCAGCTCGCGCAGGTTGTGTTCCTGGTCGCGAGACAGTGCCTTGGTCGGATAGATGAAGAGCGCGGTCGCTTCCGGATCGGCAATCAGCGCGTTGAGCACTGGGAGGTGGAAACACAGACTCTTGCCGCTGGCCGTGGGCGTCGCGACGACCACGTGCTGGCCGCTCAGCGCGGCGTCCACGGCCTCCACCTGATGGGTGTAGAGCTGCGCAATCCCGCGCTGTTTCAGCGCGCGGTGCAGGGACTCGTGAAGCGCCGGCGGAACGGGGGAAAACGACGGTTCGGCCGGCGGGAGCGCGCGTTCGGCCGTGAAGCAGCGCCGAACGCTACCGCTGGCCCGCCAAGCGTCGACCACACTGCGGACGCCGTTGCTTTGAGTCCAGGGCGGTTCGGGCACCGATGAACACTAAACGGATGTGCGGTGTCTGTAAATCGTTTCCGGAATGCGAACGGCCAGGTGGCCGTTCATACTGAACAAGCTGGCCGCTTGCCGTCAGCTAGCGTAGGAACTCGACCGCAATCATGAATGGTGACCCCCCCCCGCCGACCCCCGCCACCCTAGGCAGTGACGCGCCCGCGCTCGAAACGCCCGAGGCGGCGCTCGGGTCTCGCCCGCCGGTCGAGCCGGTGCTCGGCGCATCGGACGCCTCCGTCGTCGCCTCGCGTGGGTCAGAAGCGCTCGAGCGGTCCGAGGTCGCCCCCGCGCCGAGCTCCGTTCGCCCGTCGCAAGGCCCGCAAGCTCGCCCGACATTTCTATTTTTGGGAGTCGTCGCGGCGATCTCGCTGGTGGCCGACGTCACCAGCAAGGCCTGGGCGGAGATCGTACTTTCCAAGCGCACCCTGGTCGACCCAGCAATCGTGCTGATCCCCGATCATTTGAGCTTCACCCTCGCGCGCAATCGCGGCGGCGCCTGGGGCTTGCTCGAGAACGCGAGCGAGATGATCCGTCGCCCATTCTTCTTGCTGGTCAGCGGTTTGGCGATCGCGTTCATCGTCTCGCTCTATGGGCGACTCGGGTCCGGGCAGCGCGCGCTGAAGTGGGGTTTGCCTTTGGTGCTCGGTGGCGCGCTCGGCAACCTGAGTGACCGCATCATTCGCAGCAGTGTGATCGACTTCATCGACTATCGCGCCAACTGGATCGAGTCGATGAATCGCGGCATTTTCAAGGTCGTGCACAACTGGGGCGTCACGGATCACTGGCCGACGTTCAACGTTGCGGATGTTTCGATCTGTGTGGGGGTGGGTTTGATGGCGCTCGATATGTTCGTGTCGAAGCGCGGTCATCCCGCGCCGCCCGTGCTCCTCGCGCACGAGCCCGCGCTCTCCACCGGTCCAAGTAGCAAGCCGCCTAGCCCGTAACGCGCCGATGCAAGGTCGGCTGTTCACACTCGATCTGTCGCTGTTCGGCAGTAGCTACGCGATCCCAGCGCCGAGCTACTTCGTGCTGCTGCTCACGGGCTTCGTGTTCGCGACGTTGATGGGCGCGATCTGGGCCAAACGTATCGGCCAGGATCCCGACGTGATCGTCGACCTGGGGTTGGCGATGTTGCTCGCGGGGATCGCCGGCGGGCGTTTGTTGCACGTGTTCGCCGACGGTTACTTTTGGGACTACGTGCACTTGTGCACGGATCCGAGCAAGGTCGACTGGCATTTGGATCGAGCGCAATGCCTGAGCCCTGACTACGGCGGCATTTGGGATGCGGCGCGCGGCGTTTGCAAACCCCAGGGGCGTGATTGCTTTGCCTGGGCTCGTTTCTACGCGGGAGGCCTCGCGTACTATGGCGGCTTTCTCGGCGCGTCGGTGGCTGCCTGGTACCTGCTTCGCGCCGATCGGTTTCCGTTTTGGAAAGCAGCGGATATGGCCGGCATGGTGGTGCCCCTCGGTTTGGGCTTTGGGCGCATGGGTTGCCTGCTGGCGGGTTGCTGCTTCGGTTCACCCACCAGCTCGGGTTTGGGGCTGGTGTTTCCGCCCAATAGCCCCGCAAGTGAGTCTGAATTCAAAGCTGGGCTCCTGCACTCGATGAGTGAGTCGTCGCTCTCGGTGCACCCCACCCAAATCTACGAATCAGGGGCGTCGTTTGCGATTTCTGCGTTGCTGATTCTGTATTTGCACGGCCGAAAGCGCTACGATGGGCAGGTATTTCTAGCGTTTACCGTGCTTTACGCCGCGGTCCGCTTCGGGCTCGAATTCTTGCGCAGCGATGATCGCGGTGAGCTACTCGGTTTGAGCACCTCTCAGCTGATCGGCGTACTTCTGATCATCGCGGCGCTGGCCGAGCATCGGGTGTTGGCCGCGCGGGTCGGGAGATTGGCCCAGGCTCCGTCGGCCGCGTAGACTGTGGAGCGTGAGTGTCCCTCGATCATCGCTTCCAACGCTCTCCATCGTCCTGATCGGGCTGCTTTCGGGCTGCCAAACCACGGATGACCATCCGCCATTCACGGCGGCTTGTGAGGGCAAATGCCCGGTCTTTCCGGGAATTGGCGTCGGAATGGGCAGCGGCAACGCCGGCGCGTCTTCGATGAACCCGGATCCGGACGCGGGCATCGGCACGCTCCAAGGTAACGTCCTGCTGCTCACGGATGACTCCTTCGCACAGGCTACTTTGTTCACCGGGCTAGCGACCGTCTCCGCCGACGGTGCGAACGGCTCGCCAGTGACCGCAAAGTGGGACGGGCACCCGCCCGCCGATCCGTTCATGCTCGAAGCCGTGGCGCGCGTGGCGACGAATTGGCTCAGCGTCAAACCGGAGCAGGCGGGTGACGCGTTGCCGACTTACCAAGCCGTACAAACCAACCAGGTGACGAACGTGAATCTGGGCATGGTCTCCTCGACCGTGCTCGACGGCATTTTCAATAAGATTTCGAGCATCCGCAGCCCGGATTCCGGCCAGGCCGTGCTGTTTTTCCGCAATGCGGGGACTGGAGTGCCGCTGTCCGGGCTGCACGCCAGCATGGTCACTGCCCAGGCTGCGATTTACAGTACAGCGACCGGCTGGGTGCTCGACGACGGTACCGCGTTGACTAGCAAGGACGGGTTGGTCGTATTCGGCAACGTCGAGCCCGCGAATTCGAGTGGCACCCAGATGGTCACCATCACCCGCGCAGCGACCGCGACGTCACCTGCAGCGGCGGCTGGCCAGTTCCCGGTCAGAATCGTGCAAGGCGCCGTCACCGTTGCCGGTATCGACGTGCAGCTCTGACGTGCGCCCAGCGGGCGCTGGTGAGCACACTGGCGCCTGGGGCCGCGCTCTGATAAGCGTCCGCCGTGGCGACCCTGATCGACGGCAAGGCAGTTTCGAAGATCGTCCGCGAGGAAGTGGCGCGCGGCGTGCAAGCCTTCAAGGCCAAACACAACCGCGTGCCCGGCCTGCACGTGGTGTTGGTCGGTGAAGATCCCGCGTCCACCGTCTACGTGCGGAACAAAGAAAAGGCGGCACACGAGGTCGGCATCGCCGGCCAAGTGCATCGTCTGCCCGCGTCGACCACGGAAGAGACGCTCCTCGGCCTCGTCAAAGAGCTGAACCAATCCGGCGAAGTCGACGGCATTCTGGTGCAGTTCCCCGTGCCCAAGGGGATTCGCCAGCAAAAGGTGATCGAGGCGACCGCGCCGTCCAAGGACGTGGACGGTCTCCACCCCGAGAGCATCGGGGCGCTATGGGCTGGGATCACCGGACTCGTGCCCTGTACTCCCAAGGGGTGCATGCGCTTGATCGCGGAGACGGGCGTCAAGGTCGACGGCGCGCAGGCCGTCGTGGTCGGTCGCAGCAACCTGGTTGGCAAGCCGATTGCCGGGCTGCTCTTGGCGGCCAATGCGACCGTCACCCTCGCGCACTCAAAAACTCAAGATTTAGCCTCGGTTTGTCGCGGCGCGGACATCCTCGTCGCGGCGGTTGGACGCGCCAAAATGATCCCCGGCTCATGGATCAAGCCGGGCGCGATCGTCATCGACGTGGGCATGAACCGCGATGAAGCCGGTAAGCTGTGCGGCGACGTTGACTTCGAATCGGCATCCGCTGTCGCGTCGGCGATCACTCCGGTCCCCGGCGGCGTCGGGCCGATGACCATCGCGATGTTGCTGGAAAATACGCTGCTCGCGGCGCAGGCCCGCATTTCCCGCGCTTCGCGCACGCTCATCACCTGAGCGGTAGCTTCGGGTAGCGCGACACGGGCACGGCTAGCGCGTCGCACAGCGTGGCCAGCACGCGGTCCGTATTTTCTGCCAGCTCTTCCACGGTCCCGCCATTGTCGATCACGTAGTCGGCGCGGCGAACCTTCTCCTCGAGCGGCATCTGCGCTGCGATTCGCGCGCTAATTTGCGCGGCATCGAAGCCATCCCGGAGCGCGATCCGTTGCTCCCGGAGCGCGAGCGGCGCGCTCACCACCAGCACCGGATGGTAAGTTCGCTCCAAGCCGACCTCGTACAAGAGCGGCACTTCGTAACAAGCGAGCGGTTCGCCGCGTTCGCCGAGCTCGCGAAAGCGCTCAGCCGCCAGCTGACGCACGATCGGATGGACGATTGAATCCAACATGGTTCGCGCTTCCGGATCGCTGAACACGATCTTGCCGAGCTCCGCGCGATCGAGTTCACCCTTTGGCGTGAGCACGCCCGGGCCAAAATAGTCCACGATTTGCGCAAGCCCAGGGCTCTCGGGCGTGACCGCGACCCGAGCCAAATCATCCGCGTTCACGACCGGCAAGCCTCGCGCGCGCAGCCGCTGCGCGACCGCGCTCTTTCCCGAGCCGATACCGCCGGTCAGTCCGAACACGCGTAGCGCCACGAGGCGAGGGTAGCGAAAGCCGCTCCGCGAAGGGCAAGGAAAGCGGATCTGCTCGGCACACTGGTGCTTTTCCACCAGGAGGCTAAAACGGGGCAGTGAACCTGCGTGCTCGAGTGATCTGGCCTATTTGCGGCCTGGCTTGGCTGTCCTTCGCGGCGCCCGCTGCGCGCGCAGCGTCCTCGGCCGCAACCGCGAGCACGCCCCTGCAACGCTTCCGTTTCGACGCGGGCGCGCCCTTGGCTGCGCCTGCTGGGGTCGCGCCCGACGGCGGCGTGTGCGTGGGTACGGTGGATGGCTACGTGCACGCGCTGGGTCCCGACGGCAGCTTCCGTTGGAGCCGCAGCGTACAGGGGGCGGTCACGCGTCGCCCGCATTTTGCCGGTGAGCGCTGGTTCATCGCGACCAGCGCCAAGCGCGTGTACGCGCTCAATCGCGACGGAAGCCTGTCCTGGGTCTTTCAGCTGTACAGCGCGATTGATAGCGAGCTCACCTCGGACGCAAAGGGGACACTGTATTTCGTCACTGCCGATCACTTGGTTTACGGCTTTACGGCGCGCGGCCAGGTCACGCTGCGCACGCACTATCGGCCGACAATCACGCCGGAAATCACGTTTGCTCAACCGGTCGAGCTGCGCGACCCGGAAGGGAATTGCTGGCTCGGTCGGAGTGATGGCGTGCTCGAATACCGGCCAGCAACGGGAGAAAATCCGAGTCTGTTCCCGCTCACGAGCTCGGCGCTGCTGTTGCCCGCCTGGTCTCGCGCGTCGCGGGTCGCGGTGGTGAGCGCGCGCAGCGGTCTGGTGTTTGGGCTCGACCCCGCACGCCTTCGTGCGAGCCACTGAGCATGGATTTCAAGAGCAAGCTCGCCCTGCTCGCTCGGCCTGCGCCGAGTCAGCCGAGTTCGCCCGAGGGCAACGACAAGGCCTCGACCCTGCTCGAATTGCGCCAGAAAATGGCGGAAATCTTAGCCGCATCCGGACCCGCCCCGAGCTCGAGCCTACCCGCCGAACCGCCCCCGCTCGGCGTCATTTTGCCCTTCCGGCGTGAAGAGCGAAAGAGCGGCCCGCTCTTCCGTCGTCACCAACTCTTGCCTCCGTCGCACCACGTCGGGCGCATGCCGGTCGACGCCGCGGCCAGCTCACGCGCGGAGCTGCTCGGCCTGCTCGCGCTCGATCCGCGCATCTCCAGCGTCGATCCGCGGCGCGCTCTGTATTTCGACACCGAGACGACCGGACTCGGTGGCGGCGCGGGGGTACTCGCGTTCTTGGTAGGAATCGCTTGGTTCGACGCGGAGCTTCGCCTGCACGCCGAACAATTCTTGCTGCGCAGCCCGGCTGAGGAAGCCCCGTTGCTCGAGGCCTTTGCCGAGCGCTTGGAGGCGTGCGACTTGCTCGTGTCCTACAACGGCAAGGCCTTCGATTTACCGCTGCTCAATGGCCGGATGGTGATGAATCGCCGGCCCAAGCTGCCCGATCGGGCACACCTCGATTTACTGCACATCGCCCGCCGTTTGCACAAAGGCCGACTCGGGCCGTGCCGACTGATCGGCTTGGAAGCGGACGTGCTCGGCTTTCAGCGCGGCCCGGACATCGCGGGTATCGATATTGCGCCGCGATATGCGCATTTCCTGCGCTCGGGCGACGAAAGCGCGCTCGAGGACGTGGTGGAGCACAATGCGTGGGACGTGGTGTCGATGGCCGCGCTGGTCGGCTTGTACGGCGAACCTTTCGAGCTGCTCCACGAGCAGGATTTGTTGGGGCTCGCGCGCACACTCAAGCGCGCCCGCGCCTTCGACGAAGCGGAGCGCGCTGCGAGCGTCGCGCTCGAGCGCGGCGTCGGGCCCGAGGCCCGCCGCGCGCACGGTGAAATCGCCAAAGCGCGTGGAGACCGCGCGCAAGCGCTGGCGCACTTCGAGGCCTTCGCCGCCGAAGTGCACGACCCGGCAATTCGCTTGGAGTTGGCCAAGCTGTACGAACATCACGTCAAAGCGCCGCTCAGCGCGTTGAGTTGGGCGGATGACACGAGCGAGGATCCGGAAAAAGCCCAAAGGCGGCGCGCGCGCCTCGCCCAGAAAATCGCGAAATCCGCCAAAAAGTCGGGCAAGTAGCCGCCTCGCCAGGTCGCGCCGTGCTAAACCTCCGGCTCTCAGATGGCCTACGACCACAAGCAAATCGAGCCGCGCTGGCAGGCGTATTGGGCGGAAACGCAGACCTTCAAAGCGGAGCGCCGCCCGGGCCGGCCGAAGTACTACGTGCTCGATATGTTCCCGTATCCGTCGGGCACCGGCCTGCACGTGGGCCACCCCGAGGGTTACACCGCGTCCGATATCGTCGCTCGCTACAAGCGCATGAACGGCTTCGACGTGATGCACCCGATGGGCTGGGACGCATTCGGTCTTCCCGCCGAGCAATACGCGATCGAAACCGGCACGCCGCCCGCGAAAACCACCGTCCGCAATATCGACACCTTTCGCCGGCAGCTGAAGGCGCTGGGTTTTGCCTACGACTGGTCGCGCGAACTCAACACCACCGATCCGGACTACTTCCGTTGGACGCAATGGATCTTCCTGCAACTGTTCAAGCGCGGACTCGCGTTTCAGGCTGAAATTCCCGTCAATTGGTGCCAGGAGCTGGGCACCGTGCTGGCCAACGAAGAGGTGATCGACGGTCGCAGTGAGCGCGGGAATTACCCCGTGGTGCGCACGCCTCTACGTCAATGGCAGCTCAAGATCACCGCCTACGCCGACCGCCTCTCGACCGAGCTGGAAGACCTGGCGTGGCCAGAAACCAAGCAGAAGCAGCGGGATTGGATCGGTCGCAGTGAAGGCGCGGAGGTGGACTTCCCGCTGGTCGGTCGCAGCGAGAAGTTGACCGTGTACACCACGCGGCCGGACACGCTGTTCGGTGCGACGTACATGGTGATCGCCCCCGATCACCCGTTGACGCTGAGCTTGGCTGGTGCCGAGCAACGCGCTGCCGTCGCCGCTTACGTGGAAGCCGCCGCGCGCAAGAGCGACATGGAGCGCACTGCGCTCAACAAAGAAAAATCCGGTATTTTTCTGGGCGCTTTCGCGAAAAATCCGCTCACCGGCAAAGACATCCCGATCTACACCGCGGACTACGTGCTGGGCGCTTACGGCACCGGTGCGATCATGGCCGTGCCCGCCCACGACGAGCGTGATTTCGAATTCGCGCAGAAGTTCAAGCTGCCGATCGTGCAAGTCGTCAGCAAGGACGGCTCACTCACCGAGCAAGTCGACCAAGTCTTCAGTGACGACGGCATTGCCGTGCGCTCCGGCCAATTCGACGGTCAGCCGACGCCGCTGATGAAGTCGAACGTGATCGCATTTCTGGAGGCCCAGGGCATCGGCCGACGGCGGGTGAACTACAAGCTGCGTGATTGGGTATTCAGCCGCCAGCGCTACTGGGGCGAGCCGATCCCCATCTATTTCCCCGTAAAAACCGCGGGGGATCCGCGGCGCGGCGACGCCTACGAGATCGACTACAACACCCCCATCGCGGTCGCGGAGAGCGAGCTGCCATTGTTGTTGCCCGCGCTCGACGACTACCGTCCGGGTGACCCGCAGGGCCCGCTCGTGCGCGCGACCGATTGGCGGTTCTTCCAGAAGGACGGACAATGGTTTGCGCGTGAAACCAACACCATGCCGCAGTGGGCCGGTTCCTGTTGGTACTACCTGCGCTTTCTGGATCCGACGAACGCGCAGGAGCTGGTTTCCAAGGCCGCGTATGACGCTTGGATGCCGGTCGACCTGTACGTCGGTGGTTCCGAGCACGCGGTGTTGCACCTGCTTTACGCGCGTTTTTGGCACAAAGTGCTGTTCGACGTCGGCGTCGTGACGGACCCCGAGCCGTTCCTCAAGCTGGTGCACCAAGGGATCATCTTGGGCATGGCCTACCGCTACTACGCCGTCGTGAGCGAGGGTGGGGAACTCCTGCGCGCGCTGCCCGGCGACGAACCCGGCATCGCCCCTGACGCGGATGGTGAACTCCGACTATCAGCCACGGGCGAGAAGGTGCAGGCGCGCTGGGCCAAAGAAGCGGAGATCGAAGTTCGCGACGGCAAGCCCGTACATCGCGAACTGGGCGTGCGGCTTCTGGGCATCGCCGAGAAGATGGCGAAATCACGCGGGAATTCGGTGAGCCCCGATCTGGTGGTCGAAGAGTTCGGCGCGGACAGCTTGCGGCTGTACGAGATGTTCATGGGCCCGCTCGAGCAAGCCAAGCCTTGGCAATCCAGCGGCATCCAAGGCGTGCGCCGCTTTCTCGATCGCACTGACGCCATCGCGCGCCGCCCGCTGATCGACGGCCCGTTGGACCCGGAGACCGCCAAGCTCGTTCACCGCACCGTTCAGAAGATTGGCCGGGACATCGAGGTGCTGTCGCTGAACACCGCCGTGAGCACGATGATGATCCTGGTCAACCACCTGAACGGCATGGAGCAGCCGCCGCGCGAAGCCGTGGAGAAGCTCGTCCTGTGCCTTTCACCGTTCGCGCCGCACCTGGCCGAGGAGCTGTGGGAGCAGTTGGGGCACCCGCCCTCGATCGCCAACCAGCCTTGGCCGCAATTCGACCCGGCCTTGACCGAGGATTCGGTGCTCGAAATTGCCGTGCAAGTGAACGGCAAGGTGCGCGGTCGCGCCGCGCTAGCCCGCGACGCGGACGAAGCTGCCGCCAAGGCAGCAGGCCTCTCGGACCCCAACGTCAGCAAGTTCATCGACGGCAAGACGCTCAAGAAGGTGGTCTACGTGCCGGGCAAAATTCTCAATTTCATCGTGGCTTAGCGGGCCAAGAGCGAGCGAAAATTTGGCCGATGCAAGCGAGCTGCGATACAACCTGCATAGAGACACACAACTCCGCGCGTTTCGCATTTGTCCTGCGCGGATGGCACCTGACAGGCGTCATCCCGCTGAACGAGCGAAGCGCTGTGGATAGCCTGTTGTTTCCCGTGAAACTTGTGCGCTAAGTCAAGTTCCAGGTTGGTTTTTTGTTTGCTTGCGGGCCTGTGGGCAGCCGCGCTGCCTGGCTGTGGCTATCGTTCCGTATACGGTCAGCCAGGGAGCGAGCGGCTCTCGGTGCAAGTCGGTCAGGTGCTCATCCCAGAGCCGATGGCCGTGCAAGCCGCCGCCAGCGGGGCGCGTTCGGAACTCGCGTCAGCAGGGCTCTTGGCTAGCGGCGCCCAGTTTCCGCGCCTGGTCGTTGACGTGTTGCGGGTGGACGAGCTGTCCCGCGGTATCCATGTCCAGGACGGCCAGCCGCGGGCGGGTGGGATGAGCATCGCGCTCACGGTGCGCGGACGGATCTTTGCGGGAGAGAACCAAGAGGCTCGCCTCGACTCGGGAGATCTCCGTCGCTCGGTCCAAGTGAGCGGGGACTCGGACCCGCGCGCTGACAGCGCTGCCTATGACGCCGCTTTGCGGACGGCGGCCGAGCACGCGGGTCGAGCGGTCGCCCGCATCGCCCTCGGGATCCCCGAACCCAACGACGATCCTCCGTAACGGCGGCGCGATCGACTCGCTCCGAGAGAGATTCACGGCCCATTCTTACGCGCCGAGCAGCGAAGCAAGTCGCCGATAGCGCATGCGCGCCGTGCGGCTAGGCAGCGCGCGGATCTCGACTTTCCCGGATGGGGGGGCGATCCCAAGGCTGGCTCAGCACCTCCTGGCGCATCCAGGCAGCCCTCGGCCGTCAAGCTTGGTCTGGCCCTGGTTCCGCGCGGGAACAGCTCGGCCGTGAGCTGCTGTGCTGGCCTTCGAGCGCCCCAACAAGTTCCAGCAATACCTGGAACCTGGGGGCTAAACGTTCGAACTTACGACCGAATCAAACCAGCCCGACCGAGCGCTTGAAGCGCTTGGCGTCGGCGAACATGTCCACATTGGTGAACACGTACGTGGCTTGTTGATCGCCGCCGGCCAGCGCGATCTCGGCGAGCTTTTCGATCGCGGGGTCCTCATAGCGCGACTTGTGGCCTGCCGGGCCAGGGAGGCGATAGTACGCGCTCTTGCGCTT
>Ga0164308_10000153_pt1 | contig 36631 bp, 31 predicted proteins | sample Whisoiple_246_MG_FD_109983 | JGI IMG/M metagenome (GOLD analysis project Ga0164308, IMG submission 109983) | Soil microbial communities amended with fresh organic matter from upstate New York, USA - Whitman soil sample_246_MG | ecosystem: Environmental > Terrestrial > Soil > Unclassified >... | reverse complement strand
GCCTGACGAGGCGTGCGCCGCGCGAATATCGAGAGCAGAAGCGGTGCCACTCGACATGTACATCATGCTGGACGTGTCCGGTTCGATGCTCGAGGCCACGTCTTCGTACGACAAGACCGGCACGCCCATTTCGAAATGGGTCGGCATCAAGACCGCGCTGCAATCGTTCATCGAGGACGAGGGCTCGCAAGGCATCGGAGTGGGGATCCAATATTTTCCCGTGCTCAAAGCGGACGTCCCAAGCTCGTGCACGAGCGACGCGGACTGTGGGGATAGCGCGCCTTGCCAATTTCATTTCTGTGCGTCGAGCGGTTTGTCCTGCACGAAAAACGCCGATTGTGGCGGCAGCGTGCTCAATCCGTGCGTGGTCGCCGGTGAGTGCGGCGGCTTCTTGTGCGAAGCAGGCACGACCTGCGCGCTCGACGACGGTCCCGTCGCGTGCACTAAGCTCACGACCAGCACCTGCCAGCACATCGCCCAATGCGATCCGTCTGCCTATGCCGAGCCGGCCGAGCCGATCACGCCGCTACCCGGCGCGGGACCCGCGTTGCTGGCATCGCTGGAGGCGCAAGTGATCGATGCCGTGAGTCCGACGCCGACGGGGCCCGCGCTGACGGGCGCGCTCACTGCCGCGAAAACTTGGGCCAAAGCTCACCCGAGTCATCGCGTCGTTGCGGTGTTGGCGACCGATGGCGTGGCCAACGAGTGCTCGCCCGTAGACACCGCCGATCTGGGTCGGCTCGCCGCGGCCGCGCTTTCCGGAAAGCCGAGCATCACCACCTTCACGATCGGCGTCTTCCCGACCGCGGCGTTGGCCAAGGGTCGGTTCGTGCTGGACACGATCGCGAGCGCGGGCGGCTCCCAAGAGGCGTTCGTGATCGATACCAGCCACGACTTGAAGGTCGAGTTCAGGGCCGCGCTCGACGCGGTTCGCGCCACTCAGCTCGCCTGCGAGTTCGAGATCCCCGAGCCTGAGACGACCGAGCGAGCGGACTACACGTTGGTCAACGTGAATTTCAAGAATGGCAAGAAGGCGAGTCCCCTGCTGTACGTGGGGAGCGCGACCGAATGTGATCCGCTGCTAGGCGGCTGGTACTACGACACGGATCCCGAGCTCGAGGATCCGAGTCGGATCGTCGTCTGCCCGACGACTTGCGCGACCTTCCAATCGGCCAGCAACGCTGCCGTCGAGATCGCCGTCGGCTGCAAGACGATCGTCAAGTGACGCTAGAGCGTCGACGAGAACTTTCCAGCGGCGGTCAGCAGGTAGAGCACGCGCAGTGTGCCCTGGAAATACGGCGCGTCGTCGAGCTCGGCGCCCAGCCAGCCGCTGACGTAGCTGTCGAACTTGGTTTGATCGTAGCCACCAGCGAGCGCGAAGGCGCCGACGAAAGCGCTGTTCTGTTGCTGGGCGGCCTTTGGCAACCCACCGTGCTGGTCGACCCAACTGGAAATGTTCTGCATGAAATTCTTGGCGCGCGTATCACCCGTCCACGAGTAGTCGACCGCGACTCGCCAGGGCGTACGGCAGGCGTCGTACCAATACTGGCTGCCATTGTCGGCGCCGTTGGGTCCGCTCCAATCCGGAACCAGGTTGTTCATGCGTGCCTGGTAGATGGCGTAGAGTTGGTAAGATGAGTCGCTCAGCGCGAGCCAAGAGGAGGCTTGCGCACTGAAGTAGTGCGCGAAAACCTTGTAGTATCCAGGCGAGAAATACGACGGGTTGATGCGAGGATAGCCGGGGTCGCTACAACCGCCGTAGGCGTCGCCGGGACGCAGGATGCGACGGCCGTCGCACATTTCCGACTCGAATTGCAGGATCTTGGCGGCGAGGGCTTCCGCCTTGCTGCGGTAGGCCGCGGGCGCGTTGGGCCAGCGTGACGAGGCCTGCACGAGCGCCATGGTTGCATCGAGATCGGCGTCCGTGGCCGCGTTCGCATTGTTGTTACCAGCCGCTTCGCACTTGCTGGTCTTCCAATTCATCAGCCCGTTCTTGTCGAGATGATCTTGGTAAAACTTCCACAGCCCGTCGAATAGCGACTGATCGGCCATCGCGACCGAGAGCAGCATGCCGTACCCGATGCCCTCGGAAACGACTGCACCCTCGTTGACGACGACCAAGGAGCCGTTCGAGCACGCCTCGACATGCGCCATCTTCCACGCGGCGTACTCGGCTTGTAGCCGAGCTTCATCGATGCTGGCAGACTTTGCGCCGTTCCAGATTGCAGTTGGCGCGGTCCCGAGACCGTTCGAGCCGCCCGCACCTGCCGCTGTCGGGGGAACGCTGGAACCCGCGGCGGTCCCACCAACGTCAGAGAGCGACCCCGCGCTGCCCTGCGTGCTTGCCTTGCCTCCGGCTCCCGCCCCCGCGCCTTGAATGTTCCTGGATCCGGCGGGATCCGCGCTACCAGCACCGGCGTCGGCACAGGCCGGCAGGATGGCCGAAATGAGCGCGAAAAGTGGCAATATTACGCGGAATGTCATCGAAGCAGACACGCAAACGTTAAGGGTAAGCCTTACTGTGGCTCCAGAAGCTGACTCTGGCCACAGCAATCGGCATTACGCCAATTTGCGGTGTGGTGAAGCCCGATACTCTGTCGTACCCGGACACCGTGGCTGTTGCTCTGCGCGCAGTTCGGCGACCAAGCTGAAACAGTACCGAAGCTCGCGCCGCCTATTCGGCGGAGCGAGCGAGCTCGACGACTGGCGGCGGCAACGCCGAGGTCACGTTGCTCGGCAGCTTTTGCACGATGCCCCAGGTGCGCAACTGCGCGTCCATCGCGGGCGCGGGCTCCACGGGAACGCGCCGTCGATAGCCGCCATCCGGCTGCATCTCGTACACCCGTTGATTGTCGACCTCGAGCGGCAAGACACACTCATTGCGAATGCGCGCGCGAATCGCCTCGCTCGTCACGGGAAACATCACTTCAACCCGGCGATCGAGGTTACGCGGCATCCAATCAGCCGACGACAGGTAGAACTCTTCCTCGCCTTCGGGACCGAACAAGAACACGCGTTCGTGCTCCAAAAACCGCCCCAACAGCGAATACACCCGGATTCAGTCGGAGATCCCCGGCAGCCCCGGGCGCAAGCAACAAACCCCACGCACGACGAGTTCGATTTCCACACCGGCGCGCGACGCGCGATAGAGCTCACGAATGATTCCCGGATCCACCAACGCGTTCAGCTTGGCCACGATGCGCGCCGGCTGGCCCGCGAGCGCGCGGTCCACTTGCTTCTTGATCAGTGACAGCACTGTCTCGCGCAGCGTCACCGGTGCAACGGCGAGCTTGCGATAGTTGAAGCTGGTAGAAAAACCGGAGAGTGAGTTGAACAGCTCGGAGGCGTCCTCTCCAATCTCCGCGTCGATCGTGAATAGGCCCGTGTCGGTGTAAAAACGCGCTGTGCCTGCGTTGTAGTTGCCGGTCGAGAGATGCACGTAGCGTCGCAACTCGTGACCTTCACGGCGCACGACGAGCAGCACCTTGGCGTGGGTCTTCAGTCCCGCCGCGCCGTAGAAAACGTGAACTCCCGCCCGCTCGAGCGCGCGCGCCCAGCCGATGTTGTTCTCTTCGTCGAAGCGTGCCTTGAGCTCGATCGAGACCGCGACCTGCTTGCCATTCTCTGCCGCGTGCATCAGCGCCCGTACGGCCTCCGAGTTGGAGCCCGCGCGATATAGCGTCATTTTGATCGCCAGCACGTTGGGATCTTCAGCGGCTCGACGCAGAAAAGTGAGCACGGGCGTGAACGCCTCGTACGGATGATGCAGCAGGATATCGCCTTGGCGGATGGCAGCAAACGGATCGCTCAGCTCACTCAATTCATGGGGGACACGCGGGACGAGTGGAGCGTCGTGCAAATCCGCGCGCGGAATTTGCGACAGCGCCAGCAGACCCGAGAGCCCGAGCAAACCCGCCGTCTCGTACACGTCGTCTTCGTCGATCTCGAGCTTTTCCAGGAACAGTTTGCGGATGCGATCCGGAACTCCAGGCGACAATTCGAGCCGCACGGCGGCGCCGAAACGACGTTGGCGTAATTCGCGATCGATGGTCGCCAGCAAGTCGGCCGCCTCGTCTTCGAGAATGTCGAGGTCCATGTCACGCGTCACGCGGAACGGGTAGCAGCCAACGACGTTGACCCCCGGAAACAGATCCGCAAGATTGCCGCCGATCAGCTCCTCGAGCGCGACGTAGTCGGTGCCCTCGGCGCCGCGTGACGAGCTCTCGCTCTGCGGCGCGATCAGCACGAAGCGCGGCAAGCTCTCCGGCACTTTGATGCGTACGAAGCGCCGCTCGGAGGTGACCGGATTCTCCGCTTCGACCGCCAACGACAGCGACAGATTGGACAGGAACGGGAACGGGTGCACGGGGTCGACCGCGAGCGGCGTGAGCACCGGAAACACGGAACGCCGAAAATACGCGCGCGCCCAAGCTCGCTGTTCTTCCGACAGCTCGGCAAAGCTGCGCACACGGATGTCGTTTTTGTGCAGTTCGGGCAAGAGCTCGTTCAACCAGAGCGACACTGCTGCTTGCGTCAAGCGCACGACGAGCCCGCGGATCCGCGCGAGCTGTTCGACGGCGGACAAGCCATCGGGAGCGGTACCCGGCGCTTGCGACTGCAATTGCTCGTGCAAGCCGGAGACTCGAATCATGAAAAACTCGTCCAGATTCGAGCCGAAGATGGCCAAGAACTTCAGGCGCTCCAGCACCGGCCAGCTGCGATCGCGCGCCTGATCCAGAACGCGCTCGTTGAACGCGAGCCAACCCAATTCGCGATTGAGATAAAGTTCGGGGTTACTCAGTTCCTGATCGTCGACGGGAGGCTCTGGAGACATGGTTGCGTTGGCTGAGTGCGGATTCAGTGCGAGGAGTGTCTCGCATTCGTGCGTCGTTCGTGTCACGCGTTGGCGGCGTGAAACGTACGTCAAAACGAGCGAGGTGTGTGAATCGCCGACAATTCGTCACACGTTCGTCACGAAGCGCTATGCTGCTCAGCGAACAATTGGTCCTTCATCGAATTCAACGAAGCTTCTGGGCATTGCTGGCGGCGGTCGCCACGACGGGCCTCTCCCCGCGGAATGTGCAGGCCAACGGTGCTTTTCCGGCGGTGAGTCAATTGGTGGCTGACCCAGCTGATCCGACGCACTTGGTGTTGCGCTCGAACTTCGGTCTTTTGATCAGCCATGACCAGGGCGACCAGTGGGATTTGGTGTGCGAGGCTGGCGTCGGCTATCAAAACGTCGACCCCGCGATCGCGGTCCTCGACGACGGCACGACCATCGCGGCGCTGCCGAACGGCATTGCCCACAGCGAGACCGAATGCGCGTTCGATCTGGGCGCGGGCGTCGCCGACTACGTCGCAGACGTAGCGCGCAGTCCGGACGGACCAGGCGCAGCTGCCGCCGTAGCGGTGAGTGTGGACATCGACGCGGGTGTCTCGCGGGTATGGCGCTCGCTCGACGCGGGACGCTCTTGGAGCCAGCTCGGGAGCGCCTTGCCGGATTTGAACGCGACGACTCTCGACGTCGCGGCCAACGATCGAAATACGCTGTACGTGAGCGGCGTCGCTCAGAGCCGGACCGTCACGGGCGTGCTCGCTCGCAGCTCGGACGGCGGACAGACATGGACTCGTTCCGAAGTGCCAGGTGCGAGCAAACTGAGCGCGCCGTACATCGCTGCCATCGCCGCTCGAGATTCGAACACGGTGTACGTGCGCCTGAGCGGCACACCGGGAACGCTGCTCGTCTCCCACGACGGCGGCGCAGGCTGGAAAGCGGCGCTCGATTTCACCGGGCCTGTCGACGGCTTCGCGCTCTCGCCTGATGGTCGGTTTGCGCTGGCGAGCGGCCGAGTCGACGGCGTTTGGCGCGCGAGCACGTCGGAGCTCGCCTTCGAGCGAGTGTCGTGTACGAAGCTGCGTTGTTTGAGTTGGACCCACGCTGGCCTATTCGCCTGCGCCGACGAGTTCCAAGCGGGCTTCCTCGTCGGCGAATCGACCGACTCCGGCGCGAGCTTCCAGCCGCGACTTCACTTGTCCTGCGTGCGTGGACCGCTGGCGTGTGCCGCTGACAGCCCGGTCGCCAACGCGTGCGACGCGAGTTGGCCGGCGCAGTCCGAGGTGTTGGGCAGCGACTGCGCGAATGCAGGCTTCACGCCGCGTGACGAGTGCTCGAGTGCAGGCGGCGCGAGCGGCGGGGCGGGCGCCATCGCCGGCGCGAGCGCAACCGCTGGTGCTGCAGGCACGAACCTCGGAAGACGCGTTGCTGGGGGGTGCTCGTTCAGCACGCGGACCAAAGCCCCTTGGCTCGCCCCGAGCGCGCTGGTTACCGTATTCGGGTGGGCGCGCCGCCGCTGGGCACGCATACGCAAAGCCCGACCCGGCTGAGCGAACTAGGGTTATTTCGCCCCGTGTGGACTTGTGCCCCGACCTTTTTTCGCTTTGCCGCGAAATCCTACGCTGAAGACGGCCGGAAACTGCGACAAGCTGCAACAATTAAGGGTGGCACGCGACGTGCGTTAGCATCTGCGTCACATGCTCGAGCGCTTACTGGACTACTCCCTCTCCCATCGCATCGCCACGTTCGTTCTGACTGTCGTACTGCTCGCCGTAGGCCTGTTCGCGTTCAAGAACCTCACCATCGAGGCGTTCCCCGATCCGACCGACACACAGGTCCAGATCATCACGCTGTTCTCCGGACAGCCGACTGAAGAAGTCGAGCGGCGCGTCTCGTTGCCTTTGGAGCGGGCGTTGAACGGCACCCCGGGCCTGACGCGCCTGCGCAGCATCTCGCTATTCGGATTGTCGTTCCTAACGATGACCTTCGATGACGCGACCGATCCGATGCGCGCTCGCCAGCAAGTCACCGAGCGCATGGCCGACGCCGCGCTCCCGGAAGAAGCGCACCCCACTCTCGGTCCCTATGCGACGCCGATCGGCGAGATTTATCGTTATACCCTGGAGAGCACGAAGTCAGACCCGATGACGCTGCGCACCCTGCAAGATTGGGTGATCTCGCCGCGCCTGCTGCAAGTGCCCGGCGTTGCCGACGTGGTGTCCTACGGCGGCTTGGTGCGTGAAGTCCACGTCGAACCCGACGTGAGCAAAATGGTCGACCTGGGCGTCAACCTGACGGACGTCTTCGCTGCACTCAAGAAGGCGAGCTCCAACGCCACGGGCGGCTACGTCGAGCGCGGGTCGGAAATGTTCGTCATCCGCAGCCTCGGCATCTTCAGCAGCATCGACGACTTGCAGCACGTCCGCGTGGGCTACAACAAGACTCGCCCGGTCGAGTTGCGTGACGTCGCCAAGGTCAACGAGGGCTACGCCCCGCGCCAAGGCATCGTGACCCGCGACTCGAACCCGGATGCGGTCGAGGGCATCGTGCTGATGCGCCGAGGGGAAAACCCGACGGTCGTGCTCGACGCACTGCGCGCGCGCATCGAAAAGCTCGCTCACACGCTGCCGGCAGACGTCAAGATCAAGCCGTTTTACGATCGCACCGAGCTGGTCAATACCACGCTCAAGACCGTGTTCGAGAACTTGGCCGAGGGTGCCACGCTGGTCACGCTGGTGCTGTTCGCGTTCATGCTCTCGCTACGCGCGTCGCTGATCGCGGCAGCCGTCATTCCACTTTCGTTGGCCGCGTCATTCGCGTTTCTGTACTCGCGCGGCATGTCCGCCAACTTGCTCTCGATGGGCGCCGTCGACTTCGGCATCATCGTGGATGGCGGCGTGATCTTGGTCGAACACTTGTTCCACAAGTTGTCGCCGCACGCGCACGGCGGCCACGCCGCAGCGAGTGACCCATCCAAATCACTGCTCGAGCGCGTGGGCGATGCCGCGAAAGAAGTCGCGCGGCCCACGCTGTTCTCGCTCTTGATCATCATCGCCGCGTACATTCCGATCTTTTCGCTCCAGCGCGTCGAGGGCCGTATCTTCTCACCGCTCGCTTACACGGTCGTGAGCGCGCTGGTCGGCGCATTGTTGGTGAGTTTCACGCTCGTCCCGGTGCTGTGCGCGATGGCGCTGAAGAAGCCCAAGGTGATGCGCGACTCGCCGCTCTTGGTTTGGGCCCAGCGCGCGTTCGACCCCACGATCCGCTTCGCAATGAGGAACGTGGTGATCGTGCTGATCCTGGCCGGCGGCGTATTGGGCGGTGCGATCGCGCTGATGCCGCGCTTGGGCAGCGAATTCTTGCCGGCGTTGAACGAGGGCGCGCTGTACGTCACCGTGGCGTTGCCCGGCAACATTTCGCTGAGTGACGGGCGTGCGCTCACGCCCAGGCTCGCGGGACTGCTGCGCAAAACGCCGGAGGTGGTGTCCGTGCTGTCCCAACTCGGGCGGCCCGAAGACGGCACCGACACCAAGCTGCCGAACAACTTGGAGCTGTTCATCAAGCTCAAGCCGATGTCCGAGTGGCGCCACGACAAGCACACCATGGGTGACTTGATCGAGGAAATGAGCTTCGCGCTGCAGCAGATCCCAGGAATCGACTACAACTTCTCGCAGCCCATCCGCGACAACGTGGAAGAGAACGTATCCGGCCAGAAGGGCCAGGTCGCGCTCAAGATCTACGGCGAGGACCTGGACAAGCTGACGACAGCGGCGGAGAAGGCGCGTGACGTGATCGCCAAAATCCCGGGCGCGGTGGACGTGGGCATCACCAAATCAGGCAGTACGCCGCAAATCGCGGTCCACCTCGATCGTCAAGCGCTGGCTCGCTTCGATCTCGATCTCGGGGACGTGCAGGACTACATCGAAACCGCGATGGGGGGGCACACCGCGAGCGAGTTCTGGGACGGCGAAAAGCGCTTCGACGTCACCGTACGTCTGCCGACCTCGACGCGCGAGGATATCGGCGCGATTCGCAAGATCATGCTGCCGCTGAAAGACGGCACGCTGCTGCCGCTCTCGGCGATCGCCGATGTCTCGATGGCGACCGGGCGCGCGGCCATCACCCGTGAAAACGGTCAGCGTTACATCGGCGTCCGCATGAACGTTCGCGGCCGCGATCTCGGCTCGTTCGTAGCCGAGGCCCAACAAAAAGTATCCACCCAAGTGCCCGTTCCGCAAGGTTACGAGGTCACTTGGGGCGGCGAGTTCGAGAATCAGCAGCGCGCCATGGCGCGCCTTCGCATCGTGATCCCGCTCGCGCTTGCCATCACCTTTCTGCTCCTGTTCTCTGCCTTCAACTCGATCTTCGACGCGACCTTGATCTTGTTCAACGTGCCCTTCGCGCTGGTGGGCGGGATCTTCGCGTTGGCCGCGGCGGACATGCCGCTCAGCGTGTCGGCCGCGGTGGGGTTCATCGCGTTGCTCGGACAAGCAGTGCTCAACGGTGTGTTGGTCGTCGCCGCGATTCGCACTCGCCTGGCCAACGGCGAGCCGCTGCAAGACGCCGTAGTGCAAGGCACCCGCGACCGGCTCCGCGCCGTGCTCATGACCGCGCTGCTCGCGTCGCTCGGCCTGCTACCCGCTGCCATGTCACACGCCATCGGCAGCGAGACACAACGACCGATCGCGGTCGTGGTGGTCGGTGGTACGATCACGGCCGCAGCATTGGCGTTGGTCGTGCTCCCAGTCACGTTCTACTTGGCCACGCTCGTCCAGGAGCGATTTAGGCGGCGGGCGTTGACCGAGCTACCGGCCGAGTGAGCTCCAGCTACTTTTTCCGGGGTCCTTTTCGGTAACTTGGGCGTGCGTGGCGCGCCCGGTCTAACCTGAGGTCGGCACGGCTGACTCCGGCGTGCCACCCCGCCCCGCATGGATCCCAACACAATCGCTCTCTGGTTCGCCGGGATTCAGGCGCTGAGCATGTTCTCGCGCAGCGCGCGGGCATCTCGACAGAGCCTGGGTTGGGCAGCCGTGAGCGGATTCGTGCTGCTCACGGCCGCCGTGGGCTGGCTGCGCTTTCGCGATCACGTGGGTTACGTCAGCTTCGCGCTGACACTGCTCTTGATCTCGTTGCCTCGGTGGGCGCACACGTCAGCGGCTCGGGCACTCAAACGGTCGGAGTACCGGCGCGCCTACCGCTTCGCTAGCCTCGCGGCGCTACTGCACCCGGCTGACGGTTGGCGACAATTGCCGAGTCTGTTTCACGCCTTCGAACTGGCACAGGCGGGCAAGATCGCGGAGGCCGAAGCGCGACTCTCGGCGCTGGAAGGCAGCGAAAGCGGCGTGGCCGCTACCGCGCGCGCGCACCGACTCCGGCTCTTGGAGCGTTGGGACGAAATCAAACTCTTGGCCGAACGCGCAGGGCTACATGCGCTGATTCGCGACCCGAGCCTGCTCGTGCTCTACCTGCGAGCGCTGGGTGAACTGGATGAAAGCCACAATCTGGCTGAATTCATGCTCACTCAAGAGTCGACGCTGCTCAGCGGGGAAGTCCTCGAGCCGGCTTTTTTGTACTTGTTCGTGTACACCGGTCACGTCGAATTGGCCCGCCAAGTGCTCGCTAGCGCGACCCCCGACTACGACGATGAAACGCGCGAAGCTTGGCTTGCGCTAGCGAGTTTGCACGCCGGCAATTTCGAGCAAGCGCAGCACGCCTTTACCCAACTGCGTCAGAGCAAGAATCCGTCGATCCGTGAGCGCGCCAAGCGCTATCTCGGTATCTTGGCGACGGCGCCCGCGTATCAACCTCCCAGCGCTCGCACGGCGCACATCGTCACGCATTTTGCGCGCGTGTTTGCCAATCGACAAAACCTGATTTTGAATCACCCAGCGCAGCGAGTTCGACGGCGTGTGACCACGACGCTCGTCCTGGTCAACGCGCTCATCTACGCTTGGGGTAGCTATCCGCTCATGCTGCTGGCCACTGGGGATGATTTCGGCGAGCGTTGGGCCTTCATCGCCCCCGAGATCCTCTCTGGCGAGTGGTGGCGCATGTTCAGCTACATGTTCGTGCATGCCAATTGGCTACACTTGGTGATGAATCTGCTCGGGCTTTGGGTGCTGGGCCCGTTCGTCGAGCGCGCTTTCGGCTGGCTTCGCTTCGGCCTGATCTACCTGTTTTCCGGGTTCACCGGCAGCGTCGTGTATCTTTGTATAGCCTGGTACCAGCTCTTTGATCCGCACGCCGAACCACATGCCTTGGTGGGCGCTTCGGGCTGCATCATGGGGCTTTTGGGCGCGACCGGCGCGGTGATGCTGCGAGCCTGGCTCGTGCATCGCGCGCCAATGGCAAAACAGATCTTGTTGCGCTTACTCGTCGTGGTCGCCTTGCAGGTGACGTTCGACTACAACACTCCGCAAGTGGCTGGACTCGCGCACGCGCTGGGTCTGCTGGGCGGGTTCGTCGCCGGTCTCTTGCTTCGCGAACGGGTCAGCGCGCAACGCTCCGTACAGCCGCTCCGCTAACGTTCTCGGTCAACCTCGACGATTCAGGGCGTCGGTAGCTCGCGAAAGCCATCCCTAGTCCACGTCAGTAGCGACGGCGAGACTGGGCGCGCAGCCCGCGGGTACGTATTTTGTACGATTACCGCCAGCTTCTGCAGAATTTCCGGGGTCGGATTGCAGGCCACGAAAAGCGTATCGTTGCTGGGTACGGCCACCACGACGATCCCCGCGCGCGCAGCAAGCTGTGCCCACTGCTTGTCGAGCAGGAGGCGACTCGATTCATAGTAGTCGTGGTGCGCGGGCTCCGTCAGCGCGTGGCTCGCGCAGGTCAGCGGCTCGCTCAACACGTGCGCCAGGTTCCACTCCACCACCGCGCGCAGCGCCTCCCGCGTCACGCCGCTCTCTTCCAGATCCGCCGACTGCGCGCCGCGCGCCGCACCGCGATCGTCCACCTGGTACAGAACCACCATGCGCCCGGAAAAGGGCTCGGAGATCGTGGCAGCGCGTACGGCTTCGGACAAATGATCGACGAACGACTGATCGCGAATCACCGCTCGCAGCCGCGCGCGAGCAGCATCTTGATGCGCGCTGTCCGTCGAAGCAGTAGGAGCCGCGAGCTGACCGGGCGGCGCGACTGACGTCTGCTGCGCAGCGCAACCGCAGACCGCGAGCGTCGAACACAGCGCCGAAGCAACCTTACGCCAAAACATGGCCGTGTTTCTCCCGAGTTGAGCCAAGCAATTCACAGCTGCTGGAAGGCTTCTGCAGCGTTTACGGGTTTATCTAGAAACTTCAGATCCAACAGCTGATCCGCGAGTGTCTGCCAGCGCGCCTGCTGCATGCTGCCGAGCCCGTGCTGTTTGCTCTCGGGGTTCTCGACCAGCGGCTTCTGCGCTTCCGCGGCAGCGCTCAGCGTGGCAAGGTCGAGCGCCGAGTTCAGCTTGGCGAGCAAGGCGTTGGTGGCCTCGGGGTGCTCGAGGTAGCTTTGCCAGCCCTCGCGCGTGGCGAGCACGAATTCTTTGGCCAGCTCGGGTCGCTTTTGCAGCAACTCCCGGCGCGTGACGACGACCGTCGCGTACGGGTTGAAACCAGCATCAGCGATGAGAAAAACCGTCGGATCTGCGCCTTTTTGCCGAGCCGCAATCGGCTCGGAGGTCACGTAGCACTGCTGACCAAAGGTCGGATCGGTCAGAAAATGCGCCACGCCGCCGTCGTAAGGAACGACCTTCACGCCCTCCCAAGCGAACTTCTTCTTCAGATAAGCAGCGTACGCTTTGCCAGTTTCGAGCGCGAGTGTGCCCGAGTGAAAGGCATCTTCCAGCTTTTGCAACTTGCGCGAAGCGTGCACCATGATGCCTTGCGGCGAGGTTTGGAACACCGCAAACAGCGCCACCAAATCTGCACCGCGAGCCCGCGCTGTCAGCAACTCATCCGCGCCGACGGTGCCGAAATCCGCGCGCCCGGTAGCCACCATTTGCAACACCGGGACGCCTGCACCGCCGCCCTGGATCTCGATCCCAATGCCATGCCGCCGATAGGCGCCACTCTCGCGTCCCGCATAGAACCCTCCAAACTCGGGTTCTGGCACCCAATCGAGAGCAAGCACGACCTTGGTTTCCTTCGGCGCGCTCGCGTCGGTACCAGCAGCAGGCGCTGATTTCTTCCCGCAGCCTGCGGCAAAACACAGCGAAAGCCCGAACAGGATCGTGGAAAGGCAACGGATTGAAAGCACGCCCCCTTTTACCACCTCTCTCACGACGCGAAGGATAGGCTCTTATCCAGGCGCGCGCAGACGCCGCAGAAATAGCGAGCTCAGGCCGCTGACCAGGGCAAATAGCAATAGACCCAAGAGTGAGGCCAAAAGCACCGCAGCGAACAACAAGTCGGTCCGCAGTTGTCGATAAGCGGCCAGCACGGTGATGCCGAGGCCCGCGCTGCCCTCTGAAAAGCCCGCCACGAACTCACCGACGATGGCGCCAATCACCGACAAACCCGACGCGACCTTGAGACCGGTCATCATGCTCGGAATCGCGGTCGGCAACCGCAACTTGAGCACCGTATCGGCGAGGGTCGCGCCGTACAGTCGAAATAGATCGGACAGCCGTGGGTCGACACTGCGCAATCCCGCCAAGGTGTTGGCGATGATCGGAAAGACGGAAACGATGAACGCCGATACCGCGACCGCGCGCAGCCCAGGTCCGAACCACAACACGAGCAGCGGCGCCACTGCGACGATCGGCACCGTTTGCAGAAACAATGCGTACGGATAGAGCCCGCGCTCGAGCCAACGCGACAGAGAAAAGGCCAAACCAACGATCGTGCCGAGCGTCGCGCTGAGTAAAAACCCGAACACTGCGCCCTGCGCGGTCGTGAACAACGCGCTGCCGAGCGATGCACGCTCGGTCCAGACCGCCATCAGCACGTCCGAAGGTGGCGGCACCAAAAATCGAGGCACCGAGCACGCGCGCACGATGCCCTCCCACAGCGCGATCACGACCACGAACGTCAGCGCAGGTGGCAACACCGACGACCAGAGCTCGCGCGCGGCGCCCGGTTCGAGCGATGATCGCGTCATCCGTCACTCCGAGCGTTCGATCCGTCATCGAACGCGCCGTGCTGCTGAAGCGCCCGGTAAAGCAGCGCCGTTTGCGCCGCGAACTCCGCGTTCGCGCGCAGATCGAACGCGCGCTCTTCGGGCAAATCCAAGCGATGATCGAGCACGATCCGCCCCGGACGCCGCGACATCACCAGCGCCCGCTCGGCCAAAAAGGCCGCTTCAGCGAGCGCGTGGGTGACGAAGATCACCGTCATTTTCCGGCTCTGCCAGAGCTTGCGCAAGCGCTCGTCCAACCGCTGACGAGTCAGCTCGTCGAGCGCTGCGAACGGCTCGTCGAGTAAAAGCACCGAAGGCTCGGTCACCAGCGCGCGCGCGATCGAGACGCGCATGCGCATGCCGCCCGAGAGTTGATCCGGAAATCGCTCGTACACGTCACTCAACTCCACTTCCGCGAGCGGCCCGCGCGCGCGTTCGCGAGCCTCCGCGCGGCTCGAGCCCGAAAGCTCGAGCGGCAGCGCGACGTTGTCGAGCACCGAGCGCCACGGCAACAGCTGAGCATCTTGAAACACGAACGCGAGCTTCGTGCGCGCCCGCGCCTCGCCTGAACTAGGTGATAGCTCAATCGAGCCAGACGCGGGTTTCTCCAAGCCGGCGATGAAACGCAGCAAGGTCGACTTCCCGCAGCCCGACGGCCCCAGCAGGGCCACGAACGAGCCTTCTTCGATCACGAGGTCGATGTCCTGCAACACCGGACCTCCGGAATTGAAAGCGTGACTCACACTGCGAATGGCGACTCGGCTGCTAATGGCGACTGCTCCCGTGGACCCGCGCAGCTTCGCTCAGCGCCATGCAGCGCGGCAAACGCGCGAAAACCCAAGCCAATCGGCCGGCGAGCCGACAACGCGCCGCACGCCATTTTTGTGCTCAAGTCTGACCGGCCCCAACCGTTCACTCAAATTGGCGAAGTCCGCCGCGAAAGGTCGAACCATGGCTGATCCCATTGCAGCAATCGGAGCCACCACCGCGACCACGTACGCACTCGCAGTCACGCGCCAAGAGCACGACCAGAAAAACCTCGAGGGCCAGCAAGCCGTGCAACTGATTCAATCAGCGGCCAGCGCGCCCAAACTGGAAACCTCCGGCGCGGTCGGCACCAAGCTCAATTTCAGCGCCTGATCACGCGACCGCACGCGGCACATCCCGCCGCGAAAACAGCGCAATTGGCGCTGGAACCGCGCTCACACGCGCGACCTTCGCAGCCGCACGCGGGGTGCGCTTCACGCTGCTGCGGGCGCCACATGCCACGGCGCAAGCAAGCCCGGACAACGTGAGCCGCAAACGCTGGGCGTCGAGCAACCCCAAGCGATTGAGCTCCCCAATGGCGTCGTTGAGGGCAACCGCCGACACCCCCAAACGGCGCTCGAGCCGAGGCCGCGTGAGCGCGGTCGAGCTGGAGCTGAGAGCAAACACGAGCTTCAAGAGGCGACGAGCCAGGTCGGTGATCTGCATGTCGGTTCAGTACGTGACCACTGAACAGAAGGCTAGAAAACGGCAAAAGTTCGCTTCACTTCGATAAGTCGATCGCTCGTAAGCTACTGTATTTATTACCTTCACGACCAAAGCCAATGCTTGCGACGTCGCGGTGCAGCTATACGGCCGAGCAGTACACTCGCTGTGGCTCTCGCTGAACGTATCTGGCCGGACGCAGGAATGGGGCCACGGTGAAAAGGGCGCGCTACACGGCGCGCTTCGGCTCAATGCTCTGCCTTCGACGCCCCAGCGCGGCGCTGCGGCCACGCCTGCCCTCGCTCAAGAGCGAGACGTCGAGGAAACCTCGCGCCCCCTGCCGAAGTGACGACGAAGCGATTCGCTACCTACCGTAGACCGCTTCGACTTCAAGGTTCGGTTCGAATGCGCAACCGCGTGACGTTGGTCTTGCGCTCGGAAGCTGCTCCAAAGTCGTGAACGCGAAGCGCATCTGCATCCAGCAGCGCTACGCGGGCTTTTCGCTCGCGCAGCGCAACAAGGAACAGGCGCTTGGCCTGTAGTGATGTCAGGAAGCTCGGGCGACTGGCCCAGTACGGATGCCGCCGCGCTCAATGCAATGCGTTTAGATCCGATCGCTCCCAATGGGCGGCGCTTCGCGTTGGGGCAATCGCCAAGCGTGTTGAGAATCTTTGCCGTGGAAGGCTGCCGCATTTTACGGTGATGAGCTCAAACTCACGGCCAGGGCTAGGTGAGCCATCACAACGCCGCAATGCCCTCGGCCGAGCGCGGCGGCTCGGCTTCGAGGCGCCGCGTCCGGCCTTGAGGGCCACGGGCGCGCGGAGGCCCGCAGGGCCGAGCACGGCCGGCCGCGACGCGACGCCCCGTGCGGGAGCATCCAGGCTATCTTGCGGGGATGTTCGACCCTCATCCGCTGGTTTGTGCTGAGCGGCAGTTGGACCGCGATCGGCTAGCGACCGCGGCGTTTCCGGCGATGTTGGCGCGCAAGGTGGCGCGGATGACGACCTCGCCGCTCGGGTATTTGCGCGGAGCCGCGGTGTTATTTTACGAGTTGCTCGCGGAGCATCCGGAGCTGGCGGCGGGGCCGGATGGCGAGGGGTGGTTGGTGGGTGATGCGCACCTCGAGAATTTTGGCGCGTTTCGCAGCGAGGATGGGCGCGGCAGTGAAGCGGTGGTGTTCGACGTCAATGATTTCGACGAGGCGATCGTGGGGCCGCTTCGCTGGGACGTCGTGCGGTTGCTCACGAGCGTCATCCTCGGAGGACGAGAGATTGGTTCGGACGGCAGGCAGAGCGTGCGACTGTGTTCGGCAATCCTCGAGGGTTATGTGCCCGCGCTGTGCGAGGGGCGCGCCGCGCGTGAAGTACCGCAGGCCGTGCGGCGATTGCTCGAAAAGGTCGAGCGGCGCACGCACAAGGATTTGCTCGATCGCCGAACCGAGCGCACGGCCACTGGGCGGCGTTTCGTGCGCGGAGATCGCTATCAGGATTTGGCGCCGGAGTTGGTCGACAAGGCTCACGCAGCGTTCGCCCGCTATGTCGAACGGCTCGATCCGGCACGGACGCAGAGTCGCGATCACTTCGTGATCGAGGATGTCGCTTTTCGAGTCGCGGGCACGGGCAGTTTGGGCGTGCTGCGCATCGCGGTGCTGACGCGCGGCAAGGGTGAGCCCGATAGTCGCTGGATTTTCGACATGAAAGCCCAGGGAATCCCGGCGGCTCGGACATTGCTGGGCGAAGCGCCGCCGCCCGCGCCACCGCTGTTGCCGGCGGAGCGGGTGTTGCGCGCAACCCGCGCTTGTTTGGCCCATCCGCCGCGCATGTTGGGCACGACGGACCTCGACGACTTCAGTTTGTTCGTCCGACGCTTGCTACCGCAAGAAGACAAACTCGATCTGACGCGCTTGCAGCCCGGAGAGCTGCCAGAACTCGCGCGTCATCTCGGCGCGCTGCTCGGTGCCGTGCACCGGCGCGGCGCGGTCCGAACGCCTTCGACGTCATGGACCGCAGCCGAGCAGGCATTGCTCACGGATCACGCGATCGTGATCGCGGGCTTGCACGAGGCAGCTTATCTCGCGTTGTGCAAAGCCACTAGTCCGTGAATTTTCACTTCGGCAGTTTGGCGAACATCTCGTCGACGGCGTAGGCCAGGCGTTTCTTGGCCACTTCGGTGGTATTGCTGCCGCGAAGATCACCTTCGGCGGCGCCCAGCCACACGGTTTTGCCGGTTTGGCTGTCGACCAGTTCGACGACGAGCGCGCCTTTGCCGACTGGATCCAGGCTGCCCACGACTTCACCGTGCTTGTCCTTCATCTGCTCCAGCTCTTTGACGTCAGCCAGGATCAGCACGGAAACGAGCAACTCCGGCGCGCTTTGCGCTTGCGTCATGCCGCGGTCACGCAGCTTCTTGTCGATCAGGAACTGCACTTCGGACTGGACGTCGATGTCTTTGGGCGTCCATGCGCCGGTGCGGTCTTGAATCACTCCCGCATTGAGATCCCAGGCGTAGGACTTGTACGCGCCGATATTCGCCTTCGCGTCCGCCGCGGAGTGCACCTTGATGTCCGAGGTGGGCGTCGACGCGCAAGAAAGGCACAACACGGCGCTCAGCGCCGCAACCGACATGATGCTGCTCAAACGATTGACGATGTTCATATGGGAACTCCCCGAGATCTCGATTCGATCGGGGGCGTCATCTCGCAGATCGCAAGCCGTGTCAACGACGCGGCCGGCGACGGTCAACGGATTCGATAATCGAGCACGTAAATGTCGCTTGAATTCTTGCGAGGGTAAAAGATCGACAAGATGTCTTCGCTCGCAAGCCGAGCGGTGTCGATCAGCGGATCCGAAAAGTACTTGCCCGAGTCCTCGCTCGCGAGCAGCGCCCACGGTTTGAAACCTTGTGCGGCTGACGCCGCGACGAGGCGCATGTCCGGTAACACGGCGTACACGTTGCCGCTGGCTGCGATCGCGAGTTTTCCACGAAACGCCGCCTGCGCCGGCAACGTGATCGGGTTGCGGCTCCAGGTGCCCGCGGCATCCCGGAAATAGTGAAAGTATTGGCTCTTGCTGCGCGCGTCGTCGAAGTTGGAGTCGTCGGCTTGCGCGTCCGGCAAATGCGAGAGCAAGACGTGCACTCTGCCCGTCGCGTCGATGGCCATGTGCTCTTGATTGATCAGGCCACGGTTTTGCCCGATCGACCACACCTTGATCCCTGCCGAGTCGCGCGTGATCGACGAAGCGCCGCTCTTGGCGATGTTGGTGCCGGCGTTGTTTTTCCAGGTCCGGCCGTGGTCGTCGCTGTAGGCGTAGAGCAAATCGTGATTGGTCGCGGCGTTGCTGGTTTCGCGCCAGCACCACGACACGTGCAAACGCGTCCCGCCGCGGGCGTACGACAGACCGTGCGGGTAGGCGTTGATGCTGTTGCCCGTGCCGTTGATGAATTCCCCAATCGACGCCCAGGCGTGACTGTCCGAGTCGTACTCCCAAAGCCGCTCGTCGCCGCTTCCGCTTTCGCCGATGCGTGCTTCGAACAGCATCTTTTTGCCGTCCGGCTCGGTCACGAAGCGCGGGTAAGTCACTTTCGTGAGCGCGCTCGTGCCGAGCAAATGGTCGCTCACGGCCGAGAAACTCGTGGTCGCCCAGGGCACGCTGCCCGAACTCGCGAGTAGGCCTGTCATCGACTGGCGATAGTGCAGGGTGCTGCCGTGATGGTCGAACGCTAAGTGCAGTGTGCCGTCACCCGGGCAGAGCCCGATCGAGATGGTGTTGTGCGCGTCGCCCTCGGTATTCGTGTAGTCAGTGAACTCGAGCGCAGCCCAGGTTCCGCTCGGCAACTGCCGGCGCGCGAGCACGACGTGCCGTGCGGCATTCCAGAAAGCCGCGTATTGATAACCCTCATGGGTAACGATGCCGTCTTGCTGAAAGGATTCGCCGTTGAGGTATCCACCGTAGGACACGATGGTCACGCCCGCTCCGGGCAGCTTGCTCTCGGCCTGCTTTTCGATGCCGAAACTCGCGGCTCCGGCGCCACCGGCGACGGCCAGGACGCCTCCCGCCGTTCCGCCCGCGGCAGGCGACGTGCTCACGCCACCCGCGCCGGCCATGCTGGCACCCGCAGTGCCAACCTGGGCTGCTCCCGCGGTTGCGTTGGCGGCACCGGCTTGCACGACTCCACCGGATGACGCGACAGCATTCCCCGCGCTACTCGACGCGCCGGACGCTCCGCTCGGCATGCCCGCGTTGCCGCCCTCGGCAGCCGCGGGCGCGGATGACTGGCTCCCGCAAGCGATCAGCGCGCCGATCGCGAACGCAGCGAGGACCTGAGCGGCTTGCACCCCGCAGTTATAGGCACTTAATGCGAGTCGGGGCGACCGCGACGTCGTCGAACCAGACTTTGCGCGCGGGGCCGTGCAGCTGATTGAAGCCGAACTTGAAGTTTTTGAGCCCACCGCTCACGGCGCTCGCCGCGGGATAGTCCTTGGCGTCGATCTGCTGCATGCCGTTGATGAACAGCTGCTGTTCGCGGGCTTGAGCGTCGAACGAGATCTCGATGCAGTGCCACATGCCCTTGGGCAAGGTGTACGGCTTCGTGCCACCCGAAGTGAGCCGCCCGTAGTCCATCGGCCAGCGCACGGCGTCCGAGGTGTTGAAGGCGATGCCGACGTCTTCTGCGAATTCGATCGACGCCGCGTTGGGCTCGTCACTCGCGGCACCGCTCGCGAACACGTTGTGATCCATGCCACCGAGATCGAGGTCGGTTTGCTGAATGTAGAAGCGCACCCAAAACGCGCCCGACGGCGCAGGCACGGCCAACATGCGGTACGCGCTGCCCGACGAGCCTGACTCAGTGGTCAACTTCACGCGCAGCGAAGACTTTCCAGCGTGAAACACGGTGGAGTCGACTTCGAAGTCACGGGTCCACTCACCGGGTGCCGCGTTCACTTTGTAGACTGCGCCCGTCGGCAGTGTGGTCGCTTCGAAGCCGGAGCAAAACGTGGCATCCGCCGGACACGCGGCTGCTCCACCAGCGGGTGCACCTGCGACGCCCGCGCCGGCCGAACCGCCCGCGGCAGCTCCGGCTGAACTGCCCGGTGCGCCACCCGGCGCGCCCCCAGCGCCAGCCGCTGTTCCCACGGCACCGCCGCTGGGCGCGCCTGCTGCGCTCGCCCCGGCGGCCGCGCTCCCGCCGCTGGAGCTGCCGGCGGTTCCGAGGTTTCCCGCCCCGGCGGCGCTGGCCCCGGCGGCGCTGGCCCCAGCCTTGCCAACATTGGAGGCGCCCGCTGAATTACCCGCACCGCCGTCAGTGCTCGAGCAAGCCACGATGAGACCCGCGGCGCTCACGGCCGCAACCAAAATCGACTGAGAATTCAAGGCAAAGTAGCGCATAGGCAGAGGTCCGACGATGGCGGATCAATCATAGTAAGTCACCTTAATCGTCGTTTCGCCACCGCCGAATTGCACGAAATAATCACAGCCCGGGTTGGCGCCAGATTTGATCGAGGCGTTCTGATAGTCGGCGGTAAGTGAGCCGGTACCATTGCCGCCACAGCTGAAGAACGAGAACGGCACCGGGTAGCCTTGCGTGCCCGGTTGCGGCTGGAGCTGGACGTTGATCACCGACCAGGTCGGGTCGACTTTCAAGCGTACGCAGTCGTTGGCCTTGCCGGTGTAGACCTGACTGGTCGCGAGCGTCGCCACCGTGTGCGCTGCGTCACAAGTGGAGCCTGGACCCGCGCCGCCGCTACTCGAGCCTGCACTACTCGAGCCTGCCGCGCCCGCAGCTCCACTGCCGGCGCTACCCGATCCACCGGCGCTCGTTCCTGCGTTGTTTGCGCCTGCGCTGCTCGCGCCGCCCTTGCCAGCGCCGCCTGCGCTGCTCGCGCCGCCCTTGCCAGCGCTGCCTGCGCCGCTCGCGTTGCCACTACCGCCGCTCCCCGATCCGCCCTTCCCCGCGCTCCCACCCGAACTTGCCGGCGCGCCACCGTTCTGAGTCGCGCCGCTCGCGCCACCGCCAGCTGCGCCGGGTGCTCCACCTCCACCCGCGGTCGCTGGACCTCCGGCGTTCGAGCCCACGCCGCTGCCTGCGCTCGAGTCTCCCCCAATCTCGCTTTGTGCGCGTTGGCGATCCGGTGGCGCGTTGTCGATCGCAGTCGCGCACGCCCAAAGAGAAGACGCCATCAGTGCCAGCAACGCGGCGCGCGCACGCGCCTCCGAAATTGAAGACGGCATACTCTCAAACGTGACAGAAATTGACGAGTAGTGAAGTTTCGAGACACTCGAGACACGATAAACAGGATCGATTTGCGTGTGCGTCGCTGTCCGGTCGTGACAGTCAATGGCTCACTCGACCGCACCCATCGCTACGCTCGCGACTGTTTCCACCCCTGTTTCAGGAGCTGATCGGCGTTCGCCCAGCGTGGCGTCGAACGTGGCAGTTCCGCGCGGAAGCTCGCGCGTTCGCCCGAAATTCGGCCTCAGCTTGCCGCGAGCCGGCTCATCTGAGAGGGTCAGCGCGCGATGGATGAAGAGCGACTGGTCCCGGTTTCACCAAGGCACTCGGTGTTGCTCTCGCGCGAGTATCTCACCTTCATCGACACACCACCCCAACGCGACTACGTGGTGAGAACCATCGCCAAGCGGCAGGTCGGTAAGATGATGTTGATGTCCGGCGATCTGGTGATTGCCAGCGCCGAGACGCGAGCCACGTTTCCGTTGGCCGCGCAGTATCCGCTGCATTTTCGCAAGTCGTATTTTCCCGGCCAAATGCACGGCGACACGAAAGACGAATTCGACAACCACACGCGCGCGGCTGAGTTGATCGACATCCCGCTACCCATCGGTCATACGCCGAACACCTTCCGCAGCTGCTTGCTGCCGGGCCTGCCGTATACGCGACTGTCGCCGTTCGACGCCGAACCGCAAACGGCCAACATCGCGCTCGCGGAAAAGTTGCCCATCGCTTCCGCCGTAGGGCTCTGGAAGTTGTGCGAGGACGCGCTCGCCAAGCACTTGGCCCTGCAGGCCGGCGGCCTCGCGCACGGCGACGCAGAGCTGCACAACCTGATCGTTTGCCCAACTCCGCTCGAGCTGTTGATGATCGACTTCGAAGGTTCGGTCGATCAGAAAACGCAAACCGAAGAAGCCTGGCAAAAGCGGTGCGCGACGGACCTCGAGCCGCTGCTGCGCGAAGCGATCTACCTGCAGTGCGCGCTCGGCCGACAGCGCAGCAAACTCGGTGAACTCGCCAACGAGCGAGCCAGCAAGTTGCTCGAGTATCCCGATCAGTTCGCGCGCGCGATCGCTCAGCGAGCCAGCGTGGGCGGCTGAGACAAGCGCGTCAAACGGGCGCGCTCGCGTCGATGCGCGCCAGTTCAGCCGCCGAAAATTCGGCGTTGGCGAGCGCGGCCACCGCGTCCTCGATTTGCGATACCTTGCTCGCGCCGATCAACGCCGAGGTCATGCCCGGGTGACGGAGCACCCAAGCGATCGCCATTTGTGCCAGCTTCTGCCCGCGCGCGCTGGCGATCGCGCTGAGCTCGCGGATCTGCTCGAGCCGCGCCGGTGTGACCTGCTCGGGGCGTAGGAAGCCGTGCTCTTTGCCGGCGCGCGAATCTTTCGGAATGCCGCTCAAATATTTGTCGGTCAGGAGTCCCTGCGCGAGCGGTGAAAAGGCGATGCAGCCCATCTTCTCGTCGCCCAGCGCCCTCAGCAGCTCCGGTTCGATCCAGCGGTTGAACATGCTGTAAGCGGGTTGATGGATCAGGCACGGCGTGCCGAGCTCGCGCAAAATGCGTGCGGCGCGGCGCGTCTCTTCGGCGGGATAGTTGGAGATCCCGACGTACAACGCCTTGCCGCTGCGCACGAGTCGATCGAGCGCGCCCATGGTTTCCTCGAGCGGCGTCTCGGGATCCAAGCGATGGCTATAGAAGATGTCGACGTACTCGAGTCCGAGTCGCTTCAAGCTCTGATCGGCGCTCGCGATCAGGTACTTTCGCGAACCCCACTCGCCGTATGGCCCGGGCCACATGCCATAACCCGCCTTGCTCGAGATCACGAGTTCATCGCGGTGCGCACGCAGATCCTCCGAAAGCACGCGCCCACAGGTCAGCTCGGCCGAGCCCGCCGGCGGACCATAGTTGTTCGCCAAATCGAAATGGGTGATGCCGAGATCGAACGCGCGCAGCAGCATGGTGCGCGCATTCTCGAACGTGTCGACTCCGCCAAAGTTGTGCCACAACCCAAGCGACACCGCCGGCAACTTGAGCCCGCTGTGCCCAACTCGGTTGTAGCGCATATTCTGGTAACGACTTTCAGCGGCTCGGTAGGTCATCGGGGCGCGCAGTATGCGGCATTTTCTCCGAGCTTTGAACTTGGGTCGATGGTCACGCGCTCCGCCTCACCTCGTCCCAACCTTCGGCGTCGCGTTGCGGATGTGACAGCCGGCAGCGACCTAGTTATGAAGCCCGCTTAACTTCGACCGAGGTGAGGCTTCCGCGCACGCTCAGCTCTTGCCGAACGGGTGCTCTTGCACGCGCAGCGCTTCCCGTTCGCGATCCACCTCGCGGTATCCGAGCCCGTGATCGGCGCTCTGCGGGTCCCACGCGAGCGGAGCCTTTTTGGGGACAGAACCCGGCGCGGGCAACGGGAAGACGAGCGAGCGCGCAGCGCGGTGCACGATCGTGCCCGTGCGCTGTTCGTGCTGTTGGTGAATGTGCCCGTAGAATACGTTCACGTTCGGGCGAGCTTCGAGTAGCTCGATGGCCCGCGCCCCGTCTTTCGTCGCCCATTCCCAATCCGGATAAAGATCGAACAACGGACGGTGGGCGAACACCACCAGAGCCGCTGTCTTGGGGATCTTTGCCAGCTCTCGTTCCAGCCAAGCGAGCTGAGCCTCACCGAGCGTCGCTCCGGGTTGCGACACGTTGTCGAGCGCCAAGAAGTGCACTCCATGGTGCTCGAAGGCATAGTGCGTATCGCCGAAGAATTCGCGATACGCTTCCCCACCGTCGAGCGAAGCGTCGTGTTCGCCCGGGATATAGCGAACTTCTTTGACCGCCAGCTCCGCCGCAATGCTCTTGAACTCTTTCATCCGCGCTCGGCGCTGCACCGGGTCGTCGGTGGTGTGCGTCAAGTCACCGGTGAAGATCACGAACTCCGGCTGCATCGCGACCGAGTTGATGGTTGCGATGGTTTCGCGCAACGTGCGATCGGCCTCTGGGTTCGCAGCGCCCTGGTAGCCCCAATGGGTATCGGAGAGCTGCAGGAAGAAGAAATCTCGAAGCAAGGTTTGATTGGGTGCAGTGGTCGCACCCGGTGTGACCGTGCGGCTCGCGCTCGCTGAAGCAGGTCCGGTCGCGCACCCCCAAAGCCCAGACGCGAAGGTAACGCCGGAGACACCGAGCAGACGCAAGAGCTCTCTTCGTTGCTGCATTTTCATGCCTGGCTAACGGAGGCGGGCACACCACCGTTCCGAACGAATTGGCGTTCTATCGGCGATTTTTTGGAGGGAACCTTTTGCGATCCACGGCGTTGATCCAGCGTTTGAACCGCAGCCACGCTCGCTCCAAAAGCCCCGATCCGGCACCGCACTTGCGGGACGCCAGCGTGCACTGGTACGCCGAAGGTATGCGTCGCGAATCGCCCCGGAGCGAACCGCCCTTTGCGGAGCAGCTCTTGGCGCAAGCCGACGCCTTGTACAACTTCGCGCGCTACTTGTGTCGCGATCCGGCGGAGGCAGAGGACTTGGTGCAGGACGCCTTCACCCGTGCCCTGAACGCCCACGGGTCGTTCGTCGTCGGTACGAATCTGAGAGCGTGGCTCTTCCGAATTTTGCGCAACACCTTTTTGGATGGCAAGCGACGACAACGCAAGCTCCCGCTGACGGATCGCGAAGGCAGCGAGCTCGAGGCCAGTAGTGGCGATGATTGGCTGCGCGGCGACATCGAGATCGATCGTCTGCGCGGCTTCGTTGCACGCGACATCGAGGCGGCACTGAACCAACTCTCGGACGACGCGCGGAGCGTGATCCTGCTCGACCTGGAAGGCTTTACCGAGACGGAGATCGCCAGCGTGATGGACACCGCAGTCGGGACGGTCAAGTCACGGCTCGCGCGAGCTCGCGCTTCGCTCCGAGAAACACTGAAGGAGTACGCCAAATGAGCGACTGCGAGCGAACGCATGACCAGTTGCTCGACGCCCTGCGCGGTCGACTCACTGAACCGCAAAACGCTCATTTTACCGCACACCTGCAGACCTGCGCTGAGTGCCGCCATCTGTTCGAGCGCGAGCGGGCGCTCGAACACGCCCTCGAATTGCGCCCCCGCTTCACGCTCCCTGCAACGCTGCGCGATTCGCTCACGACGTCCGCGAGTGGGGCAAAAGAGGGCAAGAGCGCTCGGCAGCGGCGCTTCGGCCGTTGGGCAACGCTCGTCCTGCCAGGCTTGGCGGCTGCCTTGTTGGCATTGCTGCTCGTGCGAGGTCCGGCTGGGCCGTCCCGTCCGTCGCTCGTCGACGAGGCCATCAATGACCACCTGCGCGTATTGTACGCGCAGCACCCGATCGAGATCGAAAGTGGTGGCATTCATCAGGTCAAGCCGTGGTTCGCGGGCAAGCTCGACTTCGCCCCGGTCCTCCAGTTCAGCGGCGACGAAGAATTCCCCTTGGCAGGCGGGGCGGTCGCGCTGTTCGTCGACCGCAAAGCGGCGACGTTCATCTTCAAACATCGCCTGCACGTCGCTAGCTTGTTCGTGTTCCGTAGCCAGGACTTGAGCTTTCCTTCGCGCGCGGACCAAACGATCGGTCAGCGCCCGGCGACCAGCGCCGCCTCGCGCGGCTTCAATGTCCTGCTCTGGCAAGACCATGGCCTGGGCTACGCCTTGGTTTCGGACATGGACGACAAATCCCTGGCCCGACTGGCAGGAAAGCTGACCGAACGCTGATTTTCTGCCCTTCCAGAGACGCGCGACAAGGAGTAGTTAGAAGCTGCGCGCCAAATTCGGCTTGCGCAGGGAGTTTGTCAGATGCCCAAAGGCCAAGAGAAGTCGAAGACGACCAATAAGCCCAAGCTCACCGTGAAAGAAAAGAAGGCCAAGAAGAAGGAAAAGGCCGCCACCAAAGCGTAAGTCTTGCACGGACTCGAGCGCACCAAACGACGTTTTGGCGGCGCTCGAAGCGCAAGCGTCCCGCAAGCTTGGTCGCGGGCGAAGCCGAGGCAAGGACCGGAGCGCAACGTACTGTCGGTACGTGAGCACCGGAGACCACGACCGCGGTGCAGCCCCCGGCCAAGATCGCGGGACGTTGTGGCTAAGAGCGCAGCCCTGACGCAGCTCAAGCAACGCTGAGGCGTGACGACGGCGGTGGCGACGGCGGCTGCGAGAGGGGCAACGTCACGGAGAAGCGGCTGCCCACGCCGAGCTCGCTTTGCACCTCGATCGTCCCGTGATGCGCCTCCACGATCCGGCGCACCACGACCAGCCCCAGGCCGACGCCTCCAGTTGCGCGAGTGCGGCTCGGGTCACTGCGAAAGAACGGCTCGAAGATGCGCTTCTGATCCTGCTCGGACACGCCGACGCCGCGATCAGCCACCTCGACCACGAGGTGCTCGCCGTCGTCCGTTGCGCGCGCGCTGAGCTCGACCGGCGCCTCCGAGAATTTGCGCGCGTTATCGAGCAGGTTGTCGAACACGCGGCGCAGCACAGGGTCCGCCTCGAGCATCGGCAATTCTGCGGGAATGTGACACGTCAGCGGGCGCTCGGGGTAACGCACCAAGAACCGATTTGCAGCCGCCTCGACCAAGGTGCGAGCGGACAAATTTTCGACGTGCAATGGTGGCAGCGCATCGCCCGCGGAGTCACGCGCGAGATCGAGGCGTGCCGCGCTGAGCACGTCGTCCAGCAATCGCTCGAGCTCGGCCAAGTCTTCGCCGATGTCCGTCAAGTAGCTGCTCGCTTTGTCGCGGTCGCCATCAGTCACCAGCTCCAGAGCCAAACGGATGCGAGCCAATGGCGTGCGCAGCTCGTGCGAGATGTTGGCGAGTAGCTCCTTCTCGGAGCGACGCAGCGTCGCGATGCGATCAGCCATGTCGTCGAATTCGCGGCCGAGTGCGCCGATTTCATCCCGGCGACGCGAACGAAATCGCGCAGTGAGATCGCCCTTGCCGAAGCGCCGCGCCAAGCTGGTCAACCCCGCCAACGGCGCGGTCACCGAACGCGCGAGTGGGATCGAGACCAACGCCAACACGACCAGGGCAACAGCGGCCTGGCGCAGCATCAAGCTGAGCGGCCACTCGGGCGCCTTGTAGCGCATCGTCGCGTAGCGAGCTGGATTGCGATCCGTCTTGGGTTCCAGCACGACGCCCCAACCGCGCCCGAACACCGTGCCCTCGCGCAGCAACTGCCCCATTTCGTCGGCGTCGATCGGTGGCAGCGGCGGTTGCTTGGTCGTACCCAAGAGCCGGCCGTTCAACTCGTACACCGCTAGATCGATGCCGACTCGGTTCTTCAGATCCAGTAGCTGCTTGTCGAGCTCGTCGGGTTGATCGGCAAGCTCTGCCATGTGCCACGCGATCCAAGTGGACGCTGGGCGTGCCGGCCCGTCGAGCGCGGGGCGCAGAGTATAGCGCCCGACCAGGACGCTCGCGCCGACGGCCAGCGCGATCATCAACACCCCGTATAAGTAGACGCGAACCAGGAACCAGGGGCGTGTGCCCGAGCGTTCCTTCACGCGGATTCCTCAGCCACCAACATGTAGCCGCTTCCGCGCACGGTCTTGAGCAGGCGCGGGTGGCGGGGATCATCGCCCAACTTCTGACGCAGGCGAGAGATGCGCACGTCTACGGAACGATCGAATGCCTCTTCCGCGTTGCCCTTGGCAAGGTCGAGCAGACGCTCGCGCGTCAGCACCTTGCCCGCGTTCTCGGCCAGCGCGCGCAGCAGCGCAAATTCATAAGACGTGAGCGCCAGCAGCTGGCCGTCGAGCGTCGCGCGCAGACTCGCACTATCGACGACGACGCGGCCGACCTTGACCTCGCGAGCGCGCGGGCCTGCTCGGCCTTCGGCGCGGCGCACGACCGCTTGAATACGGGCCAAGAGCTCGCGCGCCGAAAATGGCTTGGTCACGTAGTCGTCGGCACCGAGCTCGAGGCCGAGGACGCGATCGGCCACTTCGACGCGCGCGGTAACGGCGATGATCGGCACGTGCGAATGTTCACGGATCTCGCGACACACTTCGAAGCCGCTCTTGCCCGGGAGCATCAGATCCAACACCACGGCGTCGAACTCGGGGCGTAATGCCTCGCGCGTTGCGGCCATACCGTCCGCGACGACCGTGACGTCGAAGCCGTGCTGCTCCAGGTAATCACGGGTGAGACGCGCGATCTTTGCGTCGTCCTCGACGACCAGAACCTTGAGACGCGCGCCTTCCATTTGCGGATTAGCGTACACGAGCGCGCCGATCGAGGCCGGCTCTAAACACAATCCGACACAAAAAAGATATGCATACGCAGCGTGCGCGCCCTAGGCTAAATCTACCATTAATGAGCGCGAGACCGGACGCAGCCGCCATCTTGGCAGAAACCAAATCCCGACGACGTCGCGCCCGAATCTACCAGTTCATCGGCCTGTTGCTGCTGGTTGGGGTGGGAGCCGCGGTCTTTTTACTGCGCAACAAGAGCAGTAAGGCCAAAGGTGTCCGCTACCTGACGGCGACCGCGCAAGTGGGTGATCTGAAAGAGACCGTGACCGCGACCGGCACGCTGAAGGGCCTCGATTCCGTCGACGTCGGCGCGCAGATCTCGGGCAAAATCACCAAAATTAACGTTGATTTCAACGATCACGTCACCGTCGGCCAGGTGCTGGCGGAGATTGATACCGCACAGCTGCAGTCCCGCGTCGAACAGTCGAAGGCACAAGTGAACGCGGCCGACGCCTCATTGGTGCTGGCTAAGGCAACCCAAGCCCAGACAAAGGCGCAATACCTGCGATCGTTGGACCTTTCGCAGAAGGGCCTCATCTCCAGCAAAGATCTGGATAGCGCCAAAGCCGATGCCGACCGCGCCACTGCCAGCATCACCTCCGCAACCGCCCAAGCCACGCTCGCTCGCGCCTCGTTGAAGGACGCACAAACCCAGCTTTCCTACGCGGTGATTCGCTCGCCGATCGACGGGATGGTGCTGTCTCGCTTGGTCGAACCCGGGCAAACCGTCGCCGCCACGATGTCCGCGCCGGTGCTGTTCACCCTCGCGCGTGACCTCACACAGCTTCGCCTGTACGTGGACGTGGACGAAGCGGACGTGGGCAAGGTCAAAGAAGGTCAATCCGCGAGCTTCCTGGTGGACGCCTGGAACGGTCACAGCTTCGCGTCGAAGGTGGTCTCGGTGCACAACTTGCCGACGACCGGCCAAACCGTCGTCACCTATCAAGCCGTGCTCTCGGTAGACAATAGCGAGCGGCTCCTGCGTCCGGGAATGACCGCCACCGCGACAATCACGACCGATGAACGCAAAGGCGTGCTGCTGGTGCCGAACGCCGCGTTGCGCTTCAGCCCTCCGGTCTCCGCAAAAGGCAGCGCGGCGGGCGGCGGTATTCCTTTCCTCGGCGGTAGCATGCCCGGTGGGCCGCCGCGCACCGGCGGCGGCGGCGCCGCGCGCTCGAGGACTGGCAAAAAAGTGATCACCGCGGCTGATTCACAAGGCCTCGTGTATCTGCTCGAGGAAGGGCGCCCGAAGCGCACCGTCGTCGAAATCGCGGGCACGGACGGTGAGCGCACCGAGATCAAGAGCGGGCTTGCGGCGGGCGCACAGGTGATCACCGAAATCGACCTGAGGAAGGCCGAGTGACGAGCACCCTCGACAGCAACGGAGCGGGCGAGGTCATCATTCAGATGCGCGGCATCCAAAAGCGCTACGGCGAAGGTGAATCCGAAGTCCGCGCGTTGGCCGGCATCGACTTCGACATCGCGCGTGGTGATTTCGTGGCCATCATGGGCACCAGCGGCTCCGGCAAGTCGACTTGTATGAACATCCTCGGTTGCTTGGATGCGCCGACCGAAGGCAGCTACCACCTCGCAGGCGTGGCCACGACCGATCTGCACGGTGACGGGCTGACCTTGCTTCGCCGGCACTACATCGGCTTCGTGTTTCAAGGCTTCAACCTGCTCGCGCGCACCAGCGCGCTCGAGAACGTGGAGCTGCCGCTGGTGTACCGGCGCGTGGGCGCCAAAGCTCGGCGAGACGCTGCGATGCGCTCGCTCACCTTGGTCGGCCTCGCCGATCGCGCCGACCACACGCCGCAGGAGCTCTCCGGCGGCCAGCAACAACGCGTCGCGATCGCCCGTGCGTTGGTCACCGATCCCGAGTTGCTCTTGGCCGACGAACCAACGGGCAATCTCGACTCCGCGCGTACGGAAGAGATCATGAAGCTGCTCGTCGATTTGAATCGCACGCGCGGCATCACGATCGTCATGGTCACGCACGAGCCGGACGTGGCCGCTTTCGCCAACCGCGTGGTCGTCTTCAAGGACGGTCACATCGTCGAAGATTCACGCCCCGAGCGAGCGCACTGATGTTCCTGCAAACGGTGTTGATGGCGCTGCGTGAGATCCGGAGAAATACACTGCGCTCCGTGCTCACCATGCTGGGCGTGGTGATCGGCGTGGGCGCGGTGATCGCGCTGGTTTCGGTCGGGCGCGGCGCGACGCAAAAGGTCACGGAAGACATCGGCAAGCTGGGCAAGAACTTGCTCATGGTGAGCGCCGGCGCGCGCGTGCGTGGCGGCGCGTCTTCCGCCGCGCAAGCGCTGAAGATGGCCGACATGAAGGCGATCGAGCAGGAAATCTCCGGCGTACACGCGGTCGCGCCCGGTTCCACCAGCCAGCAACAGATCATCTATGGCAACAAAAACGCCAGCACCTCGGTGACCGGTACCGACAACAACTTCTTGGAGGTCCGTGGCTACACCATCGACAAGGGGCGAAGTTTCACGCAACAGGAGGCCACGGCCGGCATTCCCGTGTGCGTGCTGGGCGCGACCGTAAAAAACACGCTCTTCGGCGGCCAAGATCCAATTGGCCAGCAGGTCCGGTTCGGCAAACTGGCGTGCCAAATCATCGGCACGTTGGTGTCGAAGGGCACCGCCGGTATGGGCCAAGATCAGGATGATTTGCTGCTCATGCCGCTTGCCGCTTTTCAACGCCGCATCACAGGCAACAACGACATCTCCCTGATCTTGGTGTCGGCCGAGGAGGGCCTCGACACGTCGATCGTCGCCGAGAGCATTCGCGCGCTCTTGCGTCAGAGGCGGCACCGCCCGCTCGGCTCGGAAGACGACTTCAACGTGCGGGACATGGCGGAAATTGCCGACACCGTGACCAGCACCACCAACGCGATGACCGCGCTGTTGGGCGCGATCGCCGCAGTCAGCTTGGTCGTCGGGGGCATCGGCATCATGAACATCATGCTGGTGTCCGTCACCGAGCGGACTCGCGAGATCGGGATCCGCCTGGCGATCGGCGCGTTCGCCAGCGAAGTGATGATGCAGTTTCTGTTGGAAGCGATCGTACTGTCCACCTTCGGCGGGATCATCGGCGTCATTTTGGGCTTGGTTGGCTCGTTTTTCGCCGCGCGCTCGCTCTCCTTGCCGTTCGTGATCCCGCCGGAGATCGTGCTCCTGGCGTTCGCCTTCTCGGCGCTCGTCGGGGTACTTTTCGGCTATCTGCCCGCGCGCAAGGCGGCGCAGTTGAATCCCATCGAGGCGCTTCGCCATGAGTAACCAGTTTCAGACGATCGCCGTGCTCGCGATCTGTGCGGCGTTCGCTCGGCCGGCCCACGCACAAGACTCGAGTGGCGGTTTGAGCACACAGACTGCGGTCGAGATCGCCGTGAAGAACAATCCGAGTCTACACGTTGCGCTCTTACAGCAAGAGCAAGCACGCTACGCGGTGTTGGCCGAAGAGGCATTGTACGATCCGATCTTCAACGCCAACGCCAGCTACGCGCACAACGGTAGCCCCACTCTGCGCGGGACCGATGGCACGGTCGTCACCGTGAGCGACATCGCAGTGCTCGGCGCCGGTTTGAACAAGACGTTTTCGACCGGCACGAACGTGGGCGCGAGCGTCACCAGCCAGCGACGCGTCACTCGCTCGCCCCCGGTCAACAACACGGGCGGCGCCACCGCAACCGGGCCGGCCTATTCCCTGGTCGGCACGCTGACTCTGTCGCAGCCGTTTTTGCGCGGCGCGTGGAATACCGTGGGCCTGGCCAGCTTGCGTGTGGCACGGCTCAATCGCACGGCCGCGCAGCTGTCCGCGCTGCAGACGGGCAGCCAGATCTTGCACGACGTGCTGACGGACTATTGGGAGCTCTGGTACTCGAGCGAAGCCGTGCAAATCATCGAAGCCTCCCGTGATTTGGCGAAGACGCTGGAAGAGCAAGCGCACGAGCAGGTCAAGAGCGGCACCTTGGCCAATGTGGACGCTCTGCCATTTGCCACGCAGCTCGCCGAGCAAGAAGAGTCGATGGTGCAGCAGCTCACCGATCGACGGCAGCGCGCGCTCGCCCTGGCGCAAGCGCTCGGACAGGCGGGGCGCACCGGCCCCGAGTTGATGTCCACGGACACGCCGCCGGACGTCAACGTCGAGGACACCAGCACGCAAGCCGTCGAAGATGCGTTGGCAGCCTCTTACGAGTTGAAGCAACTGCAAGCCCAGCTCGAGGTCGCGCAATACCAGGCGAAGATCGCCGGTGACGCACTGCGCCCGAGTCTGAACCTCGACGCCTCGCTCTCGGCGCAAGGCTTGGGGAACCGCGCTGTTTTCCCAGCCTTCGAACAATTCGGCACGATGGACGCGGTGAGCGCTCAAGTCGGGCTGACCTTCGAGACTCCCGTCACCAGCACTCGCAGGAACGCGCAAATCCAAAACGCGCTGCTCACGGCACACATTACCGAAAAGCAAATCGAGAGCGCGCGGCAACAGCTCCGCACGGACGTGCAATCCGCGATCGCGCGTCGCAACGCGGCCAAGAGTCGCTTCGAGCTGGCACAAGTCACCGAACGCGTCGCCGGACAACTCGCCGACGGACAGCGCGGTAAGTTCTTGGCCGGCACCGCACTCGCCATCGAGGTCCAGAAAGCGGACGACTCACACCGCCAAGCGCAACTGCGCGTGCAGCGCGCGCGCGTCGACTTGGTCGAAGGCGAGCTCGATTTACTGCACTTGCGCGGCAAACTCCTGGAGCGCTACGCGGACGTGTTGAAGCAGCTCAAACCCAACGCGCTGATGCTCGAGGGCGCGCACGAGCCGATGTGATCAAACAATCAGCGAACCAGACTGAGACTGTCGAGATCCGTCGAATTACTCCCAACGACATTCGACTACATGTGTGATTGGCACGCGCGTAAGAGAATGAGGCCGTAAAACGGCTCTGTTCGTAAAGTGTGCGAAATAGGTCAGAAATATCGAGTGTAACAACGGAGTGTCGCAAGCCGGGAAAAAGCGATTCATTGGGCGGGACTCGCCACCCCGAGTTACAATCGCTGCCAATGACCCGCCTACCCGAGACTGGAAGACGCCCTGGTGGCGTGTCCACGCCTCCATCGTTGCGCGAGGAGGGTCACACCACGAGCATCCGCACCTTGAGCGAACCTGCACCGCAACGCTTCGTGAGCGCTCCGGAATTCACACTCGACGAGCCAGGCTCCGGACCGCTCTCGGGTCGACGCATGTCACCCTACGTGCCCGGCGTGATCGTCGCCGACAAGTACGAGCTTTTGCGCCCGTTGGGCGCGGGTGGGATGGGCGAGGTGTGGGTCGCACATCACCTCGGGCTCGACATCGACGTCGCCGTCAAGTTCATCGGCAGCCTGGGCGCCACCGAACCAGGCCTGGCCGAGCGGCTACTCGAAGAAGCGCGCAACACCGCGCGCCTTGGGCACCCAGCGATCGTGCGCGCCCTGGATTTCGGGCACACCGAGCACGGCGAACCGTTCATCGTGCTCGAGCTGCTCGCGGGTGAGGATTTGGCCACGCGCATCGAGCTGCAAGGCCCGCTCGATCCGGAGCAAGCGGTCGCCACGCTGTTGCCCATCGTGCACGCTTTGAGCGCGGTGCACGAGAGCGGTATCGTGCACCGCGACATCAAGCCGGAAAACGTGTTCCTCGCGCAGGCCGAGCTGGGGCTGCAAGCCAAGCTGCTCGACTTCGGGATCTCGCACAAAACCGATCGCGTGCGCCGACTCACGCTGCGCAACACTGCGCTCGGCACGCCGGACTACATGTCGCCCGAGCAAGCCCGCGGCGAAACCAGCGACGCGCGCACCGATCAGTGGAGCTTCTGCATCGTATTGTTCGAAGCGGTCACGCGCAGCCGCCCCTTCGAGGCCGACAACTACAATGCGCTGCTGCGCACGATCACCGACGATGCGCCGAAGCCCCTCGCGTCGTTCGGCGTCGATCAGCCGGAGCTGTGGAGCATCATCACACGCGGTCTAGCCAAGGCCGCCGACGATCGCTATCCGAGCATGCGTGATTTGGGCGAGGCGCTCGCGCGCTGGCTGCTCGATCGCGGCATCACCGAAGACGCCGTCGGCACCTCGTTGCGCCGAGCGTGGGGCAACGAAGTCAGCTCCGTCGTCTCGGTCAAAGATCTCTTGAGCCCCGGAGAGCTCGTGCCCGCAGTCGGCGCGCTGGAGCGCGCATCGACGCAAGCACTGAGCACGAACTCCACTTCCGAAACGCCCATCTCGGTGCGCGTCCGCCCTTCCCCCGCAGACGCACACGCGCCGGTGATGCTCGCACTCGAAGAAGCGATCAAACCCTCGCACCATTCCGTCCCTGATTTGGAAGCGCTGGCGGAGTTGCACCGCGGTGGCGATCCGGAAATTCGACTACGCCGCGACGCGCAGCGTCGCGTGGCCGTGACCTTCGCCGTGATCGTCCTGATCGTCTTCGGCGCCGCATTTTCGATCTTGTTCGGTACGGGCATGATCGCGCCATAATGGGCGTTCCTGATTGGGGGCGCTCGCGGTCCAGCAGCGCACCTCGCAGCGCACGGTGTTCTCTGCATTGAGCGCTCGAAGAGCGCGACCGTCATCCGCAAACCGTCCTTGCGCAATCAAGTCTTCACTCGGCTCAGGCCACGTTCGATTTTCGGTGGCACGAGAAGGTCGCGCGGCTGCTCGGGCCGCGATAGTGCCCGCCCTCAGCTGAAGATTTACGCCGCGGCTCCCGGAGCTCTAAGCTCATCCCATGACGGTCATCATTCGCCGAGCCGAGGCGCGAGATCTGCCTGGCATTGCCGCGCTCGCTGGGCAACTGGTGCGACAGCACCACGACTTCGACGCACTGCGTTTCATGCTGATCCCGAACGTCGAGCGTGGCTACGCACACTTTTTTGCGAGTGAGCTGTCGGATCCCGATGTGCTGCTGTTCACTGGGGAGCTGGAGGGCAGTGTCGTGGGCTACGCCTATGCCCGGCTAGAACCGAGGGACTGGAACGCGCTGCTTGACTCCTGCGGCGCGCTGCACGACATCTTCGTAGGTGTTGGCCAGCGGCGTCAGGGTGTTGCACGACGGCTCGTCGAAGCCGTCCGCGAAGGGCTTCGCGAAAAAGGCGCGCCTCGCCTGGTCCTCCACACAGCGAGCAAAAATGAGACCGCGCGACGGTTCTTTGCCGAGCTGGGGTTTCGCGAAACGATGGTCGAGCTCACCGCAGAGCTTCCCCCCGCAGCCGATCGAAAACCGCGTTGATGCACTGCGCGAAACACGGCTGGTCACACGGATATATAAACGGCCGTTAAGATTCTTAAATTCGGACGCTGGCGCTTATCGACGGCTGAATTCCTCCGAGAAATACGGTAGGTGGCCAGCGAAACGTGGAATTTCGACACACGACACGAAACATTTTGGAAACAATTCAGCAGTCATGCCGAAAGACTGCTAGCGGTAGATGGAACGCCCTTTCGGTGATTTCCCGAGCCGAAGTTCAGCCACTAAGAGGACAAAAAAATGAGCGGTAGCACGACGATCCGACAGAAGGCGATTTCCACCATTGCGGCGTTCAAATCGAGCGCCGAGCCCCTCAAGTACAAGGAAACCTCGTCGGGCAGTTTGTTCGGCGCGAACGTTTTCGGCCTCGGGGCCATGAAGTCGCACCTGCCGAAGGACGTCTTCAAGTCGCTCAAGAAGACCATCGACGGCGCGCAGCCGCTCGACCCGGCAACGGCGGACGTGGTGG
>Ga0164308_10000152_pt1 | contig 36691 bp, 29 predicted proteins | sample Whisoiple_246_MG_FD_109983 | JGI IMG/M metagenome (GOLD analysis project Ga0164308, IMG submission 109983) | Soil microbial communities amended with fresh organic matter from upstate New York, USA - Whitman soil sample_246_MG | ecosystem: Environmental > Terrestrial > Soil > Unclassified >... | reverse complement strand
GGTGTACGGGCTCGACGGGCCGTGCGCGCTGGCATCGGTGAAGACCAACTTCGGGCACACCCAGTCGGCTGCCGGAGCGCTGGGGCTGATGAAGGCGGTCCTTGCGGTGCAGCACGGTGTGATTCCGCGCAACCTTCACTTCACCCGACTGCCTGATGCGACGGCCGATATCGAGACCAACCTCTTTGTGCCGCGGGAGAATACGCCGTGGCCAAGCAACGGTCACCACGGACCTCGGCGGGCGGCCGTGTCGTCCTACGGGTTCTCGGGGACGAATGTGCACGCGATTGTGGAGCAGGCTCCCGAGACGACGGCACCCGGCGACGAACCAATCGATCCCGCCATCGACGGACACCTGGTTTTCCCGCTGTCGGCGACGTCGGCCGACGGGCTGCGGCAAACCGCGGGGCGGCTTGCTGATTGGGTCGACGCACACGCGCCGGACCTTTCGCCGTCGGATCTGGCGTACACCCTTGCTCGACGCCGTGCGCATCGGCCGGTGCGCACGGCGGTCCTCGCAGGCAGCCTCCAGGAGCTGACCGAGGGTTTGGCCGAGGTCGCCCAAAGGGAGTTTCCCTACCAGCCCGCAGCCGGGCAGGACGATCGTGGACCGGTCTGGCTGTTCTCCGGGCAGGGTTCGCAATGGGCGGCGATGGGCGCCGAGCTGCTCGCCACCGAACCGGTGTTCGCCGCGACCGTCGCCGAGGTGGAACCGCTGATCGTCCGCGAGTCCGGATTCTCTGTTACTGAAGCGATTTCGGCGCCCGAGACGGTGCATGGAATCGATCGGATCCAGCCCTCACTGTTCACCATGCAGGTCGCGCTGGCTGCTGCGATGAGGGCATACGGTGTGCAGCCGGGCGCCGTGATCGGCCACTCGATGGGCGAGGCCGCGGCCGCGGTTGTGGCAGGAGCGCTTTGCCTGGAGGACGGGGTACGCGTGATCTGCCGCCGATCGCGGCTGATGGCCACGATCGCCGGCTCCGGGGCGATGGCGTCGGTGGAACTGCCTGCCGAGCAAGTGCTTCTGGAACTGATGGCTCGCGGTGTCGACGACGTCGAGATCGCAGTGGTGGCCTCGCCGCAGTCCACCGTGATCGGCGGCGCCAAGCAGGCGGTGTCGGATCTGGTCGCAGCCTGGGCGGCACGCGACGTGATGGCCCGCGAGGTCGCCGTCGACGTCGCCTCGCACTCCCCGCAGGTCGATCCGATCCTCGACGAGTTGTCCGAGGAGCTGGCAGATCTCGACCCCAGGACACCGGAGGTGCCTTTCTACTCGGCGACCGCCTTCGACCCGCGTGAGCAGCCCGTGTGCGATGCCTGGTTCTGGTCGGACAACGTGCGTCACATGGTTCGCTTCGCCGCTGCCGTACAGGCGGCGTTGGAGGACGGCTTCCGTGTCTTCGCGGAGTTGGCTCCGCATCCCCTGCTCACCCATGCTGTCGAGCAGACTGCCGCAGCCCTTGGCATGTCGCCGGTCGTCCTCGCCCCCATGCGCCGCGAGCAGGGGTTGCCCCACGGGCTGCGCGGCTTCCTCGCGGATCTGCACAGCGCGGGCGCGGCGATCGACTTCTCGGTGATCTATCCGGGCGGTCGGCTGGTGGATGCACGGCTCCCGGCCTGGAGTCACCGCACACTGATGCTCTCCCGCAGTGGTGAGGAGTCACGGGCACACGGCGCGCACACAATTCCGGTGCACCCGCTGATGGGCGCGCACGTGCAATTGCACGAGGAGCCCGAGCGCCACGTCTGGCAGGGTGAGGTCGGCACCGCAGCGCATCCCTGGCTTGCCGACCACCGCATCCACAATGTGGGTGTTCTTCCTGGAGCGGCCTACTGCGAGATGGCGCTTGCCGCGGCTCGCACGGTCCTCGGTGAGGAATTCGAGGTCCGCGACATCCGTTTCAAGGCAACGCTTCTGCTGGACGACGAGACCCCGGTGTCCGCCGCCGCGACGGTGACCTCGCCGGGCGTCGCCGACTTCGCGGTGGAGACCTCCGGTGACGGCGCGCAAACTGGGCGGGCGACGGCGGTGCTGCACGTCGGAACCGACGACGACCGGCCGGCGGCGTACGACATACCCGCCCTGCTCGCGGCCCACCCGTGCCCGCTGGATGGGGCCGAGATGCGCAAGCAGTTCGACGAACACGGCCTGCACTATGGCCCGGCTTTCGCCGGACTGGCCGCGGTGCACACCGGGGACGACACCGCGGGGACAGTGTTGGCCGAGGTCAGGCTGCCCGGTCCTATCCGCCCGCAACAGGCCGCCTACGGCGTTCATCCCGCCTTGCTGGATGCCTGTTTCCAGTCGGTTGCGGCTCATCCCGAGGCCCAGGTCGCAGGTAACGCCGGTCTGCTGCTGCCGCTGCGCGTGCGCCGGATCCGTTCCTACGCCTCCGCCCGCACCGCCCGCTACTGCTTCACGAAAGTGACCAGCGCCGACGGGGCCGGGTTGGCGGCCGATCTCGATGTGCTCGACGAGGACGGAACGGTTCTGCTGTCCGTGCACGGACTGCAACTCGGCATCGGGGCATCCGATAGCGCAAACCGCGATCGCGTGCTGAACGAGCGCCTGCTGTCCATCGACTGGGAACAGCGAATGCTGCCCGATGTCGACCACGTCGCACCGCAGACATTCGTGCTGATCAGCACTTCCGCCACTGCAGACATCGTGGCGACGCGGCTGACCGATGCGTTGAAGGCCGCGGGCACCGGCTGCGCGACCATGACATGGCCGCAGCATTCCGATCACCAGGCCAACGCCGAACTGCTCGGCTCGCATCTTGTCGGCCGCGATGCCGACACGGTGGTCATAATCGCAGGCCCCCGAAACGGCGATCCGGACGAGGAGTGTGCCCTGCGCGGCGAGGACTATGTGCGTCACATGGTGCGCATCGCCCGCACGATCACGGAAACCGACGAAAGACCACCGCGCCTCTACGTCGTGACGCGGAACGCCCAGACCGTCGTGCCGGGCGACGTGCCGAACCTCGAGCAGGCCGGGCTTCGCGGCCTGGTGCGAGCGATCAGCACCGAACATCCCCATCTGCGCGCCACCCAAATCGACACGGACGACGACACCGAGGCCGAGCAGCTGGCATGCCAACTCCTGGGCAGGTCCGACGAGGACGAGACGGCTTGGCGGAACGGCCAGTGGCACACGGCGCGCCTGACCCCCGCACCGCTGCGCCCCGAGGAGCGGCGAACCGCCGTGGCGGATCATCCGCATGACGGTGTGCGATGGCAGATCCGCACCCCCGGTGACCTGGAAACGATGGAACTGGCCGCATTCGACCGCGTGCCGCCGGGGCGCGGGGAAATTGAGGTCGCGGTGACCGCGTCCAGCCTCAATTTCCCCGACGTGCTCTACGCCTCCGGTCACTACCCCGGCATCGACGGCGACGCGCCGCAGCTCGGTATGGATTTCGCCGGGGTCGTCACCGCGGTCGGTTCCGACGTGACGACTCATCGGGTGGGCGACCATGTCGGCGGCGTCTCCAAGAACGGATGCTGGGCCACGCACGTGAGGTGTGACGCCCGCCTTGCCGTGACGCTCCCGCCGGGCCTCACCGACGGCCAGGCGGCCGCCGTGAGCACCGCGCATGCCATCGCTTGGTATGGCCTCCACGATCAGGCAAGGATCGCCACGGGTGACCGTGTGTTGATTCACTCCGCTACCGGAAGCGTGGGACAGGCGGCGATCGCGATCGCCCAGGCCGCGGGCGCCGAGATCTTCGCGACTGCAGGCAGCGAGTCACGGCGAGCACTGTTGCGCAACAAGGGGATCGAGCATGTCTACGACTCCCGCAGCGCCCAGTTCGCCGAGCAGATCCGCCGTGACACCGACGGGTACGGTGTCGACATCGTGCTCAACTCCCTGACCGGCGCCGCACAGCGCGCCGGGCTGGAGGTGCTGTCCATCGGCGGACGATTCGTGGAGATCGGCAGGCGCGAGGTCTACGCCAACACCCGGCTCGAGCTCTTCCCGTTTCATCGCAACCTCACGTTTCACTACGTGGATCTGCAACTGATGTCGCAGAGTCACCCGAAGCGGGTCGGCGACCTTCTGGGTACGGTGTACCGGCTGGTCGCAGACGGTGAGCTGCCAATGCCGGAAGCCGTTCACTACCCGCTCGGCGATGCGGTCACAGCTGCCCGGGTGATGAGCGCGGCAGAGCACACGGGCAAGCTCGTCCTCGACGTGCCCCAGTCCGGGCACACCCCCGTCGTGCTCCCGCCCGAGCGGGTGCGCGCGTTCCGGCGCGACGGCTCCTACATCGTCACCGGGGGTTTGGGTGGCATCGGTCTCTTCCTCGCCGAGAAGATGGCCGAGGCCGGTTGTGGCCGTATCGTGCTCAGCTCCCGCTCGGCGCCCAGCCCCAAGGCGCTGGAGACGATCGAGCTCATCCGGGCGATGGGCGCCGACATCGAGGTGGAATGCGGCGACATCGCCGAAGTCGGGACGGCGCCGCGGCTGGTGAATGTGGCGACAGCCACCGGGCTTCCGTTGCGCGGCGTGCTGCATGCCGCTGCCGTTTTCGACAACGCGATGCTGGCCACCATGACCGATGAGCTCGTCGACCGCAACTGGGTTCCAAAAGTCAACGGCGCCTGGAACTTACACCAGGCCACCGGTACTGCGCCGCTGGACTGGTTCTGCTTGTTCTCATCGGCGGTGAGTCTGCTGGGTTCGCCAGGGCAGGGGGCGTACGCCGCGGCCAACAGCTGGCTGGACGCGTTCGCGCGGTGGCGCCGAACCCAGGGCCTGCCCGCCACGGCGATCGGGTGGGCATTGTGGGGCGAGGTCGGTCGCGCCGCCGAACTCCGGGCCGAGATCGGGGAGGAGCTGGCGCTCGGACAGGACGGCGAAGGCACCTCCATCGCGCATTGGCGCGACACAGCATTCACTGCCGACGAAGGCGCCCACGCCTTCCAGACACTTCTGCGCCACGACCGCGCGTACTCCGGATACGCGAAGATAGCGGAAACGCCATGGTTCGCCGCCTACGCGCAACGCAGCCGCTTCGCTGAAATGTTCCGGACCAAACGTCACAGTTCCGCTAGCACAAGTGAACTGCTCGGCGATCTGTCCGCGCTCCCGCCACAGGAGTGGCCCACCCGACTCCGTCGCCTCGTCTCCGACGCGGTCAGCTTGATTCTGCGCCGCACGATAGATCCGGATCACCCCCTCTCTGAATACGGCCTCGACTCCATGGGCAACCTCGAGCTGCGCACCCGCATCGAGGCGGAAACGGGGATACGCTTCACCACCAACGACATCACCACCATTGCGGGTCTGGCCGCGCTCCTGTGCGAAAGGCTGGCATCGCACACCACGGCACCGCACGCGCGCGATCGATCGGATGTCGAACCGTCGGAGCAACTTCAGGCGCGGGACTAAGGGGGAAGGTGTTCGAGGCTGCGGGGTCAGTGCGAGGGCTGTTCGTGGGCACGGTTCATGACTGGACGCCGGGCCAGGGCCGAATCGTGTCGTGGCAGCCATCGCCCGCCTCCCGACAGAAGGCCCGGCAGGCTCCGATAAGTGATGTGCCGCTCAGCGCTATGCAAGAGGCCCACCTTCGCGGCTTTTCCCGCTACGCCGCCAGGGGGCTCGACTATGCACGGTTGGTGATCGGCTCGGGAGACGAACCGGGCCGGTGCGACCTCCGAGTCATGAGTTACGTCATCAACTCACACCTCCGGCGGCACAAGACGTATCACAGTTGGTTCGAGTACGAAGATGCAGAGCGCATCGTCCGGCATACCATCGGCAATCCCACCGACATCGAGTTTCTCCCGACCCGGCACGACGAAATGACACGAAGTGAGTGGCACCAGTTCGTGCTGTCGACTCCTGATCCCCTGCAATGGGATTGTTTCAGGTTCGGAATCATCCAGCGCGCAGACCATTTCACATTCTTTTCGATTGTCGATCACCTGCACTGTGACCCGACAATTATTGCCGGGTTATACAGCGAGATCGTGGTGAACTACCGCGCCCTTGTCAGAGGCGCCGCACTCGCTGCGTCGCCCCCACCGACCAGCCATGACGATTTCTGCTTGCGGGAGAAGCAGCAAGTGTCGGCTCTGACCGTGGACTCCCCTGAGGTCCGTAGGTGGATCGAGTTCGCCGAGAACAACGGCGGCACCCTGCCCGACTTCCCTCTGCCACTCGGTGACCTGTCACGGGCCACCGGTGGCGACCTCGTGGTCGACCGGCTGATGAATCAGGAGCAGACCGCCGAGTTCGAAATCCTCTGCGTGGCGGCGGGCGCCAGGGTCAGCGGAGGCCTGTTTGCGTGTGCGGCTCTCGCACAGCATGAGTTGACGGGCACCACAACGTATTACGGACTTGCGCCTATCGACAAACGACGGTCGCTGGCGGAATTCTCGACAATGGGCTGGTTCACCGGCGTGGTTCCATTCACCGTGCCGGTGAACCCGAAGTCTTTTGTGGAGACTGCCCGTGCCGCGCAGGCATCCTTCGACTCGAATCTGGACCTGGCCAATGTGTCGTTCAACGAGGTGTTGAAGCTGGCGCCATGGCTGCGAGAATGGGGACCGAACTGCACGATGGTCAACTACATGGATGCCGGCCTGCCTCCCTTCTCGGCTACCGTCACCTCCCACATGAAGGACGGAAATGCGCGAATCTACTGCGACCCCCGGGATCCGGCACACCTCTATTTCTCGGTGATCCGTCTGTTCGATGAGGTGTCGATATGGGTGAACCTGCCTAACAATCCCACCGCCAGGGACTCCGTGACCCGCTACCTGCGTGCGATGAAATCCGTGCTCAGGCGCGTCACCGACGGACGTCATGCAGATCCCGCAGTTCAGGCAGTCAGCCCTGAGGTGACGGACCTTGCCTACACGGACGGCAACTGAAGGGTCGGGCTCCGCCGATGAAGGTCGTGTTGGCTGCCCATGGAACTCGCGGCGACGTCGAGCCCTGCGCCGCGGTCGGTCTGGAGTTGCAGCGACGAGGCCATGTCGTGCGCATGGCGGTCCCACCTGATCTGGTCGGCTTCGTCGAGTCGGTGGGGCTTGCCGCGGTCGCCTACGGGCCGGATTCGCAGCAGCAGGTGAACGCGGTCGCGGATTTCGTTCACCACGCCTTCACGCCACAGAATCCGATTCGCTTGGTGCGCACGGGGCGAGACCTTTTCGTCGAAGGCTGGGCGCAGATGGGCAGGACGCTCGCTTCACTCGCGGACGGGGCGGACCTGCTGGTAACCGGCCAGACTTACCACGGAGTCGTCGCCAACGTCGCCGAGTACCACGACATTCCGTTGGCGGTGGTCCACCACTTTCCGATCCTCGTCAATGGCCGGCTCGCCCTTCCGTCGATACCGTCGCCGGCACCCCTGGTCCGCTTCTCGTTGAGGGCGGCTTGGTGGCTGTATTGGCGCACAACCAACACCGTCGACGACGCGCAACGCCGCGAACTGGGCTTACCTCGCGCATCGGCCCCTGCGGCGAAAAGGATGGCGGAACGCGGATCGCTCGAGATCCAGGCCTACGACGAGGCTTGCTTTCCGGGCCTCGCGGCGGAATGGAACGGCAGGCGACCGTTTGTCGGCGCGCTGACGTTGGAGTTGCCGACTGATGCCGACGGTGAGCTGGCATCGTGGGTTGCCGAGGGAACACCGCCCATCTATTTCGGCTTCGGTAGCACACCTCTGGGATCTCCTGCCGACACGATCGCGATGATCGCAGAGGCTTGCACAGTGCTGGGCCAACGGGCTTTGATCTATTCCGGCCTGAGCGGCACGAACCCCCTCCCACATTCCGATCGCGTGAGACATGTTGGCTTCATCAACTATTCAGCGATACTCCCCCTCTGCCGCGCAGCCGTACACCATGGTGGCGCGGGCACAACGGCGGCAGCCCTGAGGGCAGGGATCCCCATGGTGGTCCTCTGGGACGTGGCCGACCAGCCGCTATGGGCGGCGCAGGTTACCCGAATGGGAGTCGGTCGTGCCCAACGCCTGTCGACCGTTACTGGGAACTCGTTGGTGACGCACCTCCGCCATGTGGTCGCGCCGCATTACGCCATCCGAGCCAGGGAGATCGCCCCCAGGATGACCGCGCCTGCCGAAAGCGTCACCGCGGCCGCTGATCTCCTCGAACGGGCCGCTCGCGGGAAGCGCTCTGACTGATTCCGAACCGTTCCACGTTCGATTCGATGAGTCGGTAGGGGTAGGAAGTGCCCTGCTCGATGACGTCCCGCATGTGTGGGATGGATACGCGCCATCGATCGGCCTGGCGCGCCAACGCCGTTTTCAGGAAGGGGAATCGGAAGTCCTCGATGAGCTCGTCCCAGAAGAACAAGGTGCCGTTGTATCGCCCGGAGCACGTGCCGGCCCATGGATGCGCCGATAAGTTCCCATAGGCCGTCCGGATGGTGTCGGCGGAGACGAACGGTTTGATGCGCAGACCTGCTTGACGGGCGCGCCTGGACAATCCGACCTCGTACCGCCAAATGAGGGTGTTCTTGTGCACGACGTACTGGAAACCGTCCCAGAACTCGTTGAGGAATTGCCGGCTGCGCGCGTTGAGATCCCAAGTCAGGAAGAATGATTGGAGGTGCGGCACCATCTGGCTGTTTTCGATCGCGCCGTACATGTCAGCATCGTGGAACGAGCTCCACATCTCTTCGATGGGAAAGAGCGGTCCGAACACGCTGTCGTTGGCGATGACGAAGCGGTCGAAGTGATCGAGCGACCAGCCTCGCTGCCTGAGGATGCACCACGCCAGGTGCCACGAGCCGAAATCAAGGGAAAGTGTGCGGCGGGTGTAAATGCCTGCACAGAACGCGCGGATTCCAGCGACCGACTCCGGCGTGAGTGTGGGCGAGCCGGAGACGAAAACGATTGTGGCGCCCAGCCCGTGCAAGGCGTTCAGGTAGTAGGCGACGTAAGGATCGACGATGCCCTGCGGATCGAAGTGTGCAAACAGAACGAGGGTGCGGCAATAAGGCGGAGGGTGCGGCGGAAGCTCCAGGTGGGTTTCGCAAAGGAAGTCGAGGGTGTTGCGGTACATGCGGTGGCGCACGGCAGCCAAGGTGCGCTCGGATTCGGTGCGCAGCGTTTTGACCACCACTAGGCGTCCAAGCGGTCGAACGTGTTCTGTCGGTAGCGCTCGACACAGGCTGCTCGTTTGACCTTGCCGCTCGTAGTGATGGGAATCGAACCGGGTGCCACCACGACGAGATCCGCCACACTGAGTCCGTGCACGCTCGATATCGCCGAGGTGACTTTGCGTTTGACGACGTCGAGGTCGTCCCTCGCCTCACCATTGGACGCGCGCTTCCTGACCTCGATGATGGCGACGACCTTCTCCGTGTCGTCGTCCGAAACCGAGATCGCCGCGCAGCGTCCTGGTGAAATGGTCTGGATCGTGGCCTCGAGGTCGTCGGGTGAATGGTTGCGCCCATAGACGATCAAGAGATCCTTGATACGGCCGACGATGAACAGCTCGCCCTCGCACATGAAGCCGAGATCGCCGGTCCTCAGCCATGGCCCCTCTGGGGTGCCTGCCGACGCGGCGACAAGCGTCGCGTTCAACGTCAGCTGGGTCTCTCGGGGTTTCTGCCAGTAGCCGGCAGCGACGTTGGCTCCGTGCACCCAGATTTCACCGGTGGATCCCTGCGGACACTCGATCCTGGTGTCGGGATCGACGATGCGCACGATCGGCGACCGCGGTACGCCGTAACTGACCAGCGCTGTACCGCTTCCGCTTGACGACAATTTCGCGTGCCCGTCCGTCAGTTCATCGGGCTCGAAGTGGACGATTCGTGGTGGTTGGCCCGCCTCACGGGTCGCGACATACAGCGTCGCCTCGGCCATTCCATACGACGGCCGCAGCACCTTGTCTTGAAGGTTGAAGCGCGCGAACCGCTCGGCGAATCGGTGAAGTGTCGCGGGCTGTACCCGCTCGCTGCCGCAGAAGATGCCGAGCACGTTGCCGAGGTCGAGCCCAGCCATGTCGTCATCTGATGTTTTTCGTGCCGCCAATTCGAGGGCGAAGTTGGGTGCTGCCGAAAGTGTGTGGGTGTTACTCGCCAGCAGTTGCATCCACCGGGCCGGCCGCTGCAGGAACGAGACCGGACTGGTGAGCACACTGTGAAATCCCGTCAGAACCGGCAAGATGATTCCGAGATTCAAGCCCATGTCGTGATAGAACGGCAGCCAGGACACCAGAGTGGTGCCCGGCGGAGCAACACCTCCGTAGTCCCCGAAGAAGTCGGCATTGACCTGCTCGAAATTGGCCATGGTGTTCTCAGTCGAAATCATGACCGCCGCAGGGGAGCGAGTCGATCCGGAAGTGTATTGCAAATACGTTGTGGCTGTTGGTGTATCGACTCGCGTCGCAGTCCCATTCCGTGAATCCAGGTCCAGCATGTCGATCTCGATGAGATACTTCGACTCGACGTGCTGGGCGACGTCGCTTACGACACCCGATGTCGTAAGAACGGCACAGGGAGATGCGTCGCGCATCACCGAACTGACACGTTCATCGCTGCTGGCGCCCAGCGGAACCGCGATGAACCCGGCCTGCAGTGCGCCGAGAAACGCGGCGATGTAGTCGAGTCCATGTGGCGCCAGTATCACGGCGCGGTCACCGGATGATCCGCGAAGCCTGAGCTCCCGTGCAATGTTGAGCGCTCGTCGATACAGCTGAGACCATGTGAGGCTTTCGGCGTTGCCTGCCTCTTCCCGGTTGTAGTCCATGAACGTGAACGCCGTCCGGTTCGGCTGAAGACTGGCGCGTTCGCGCAGCAGGGCCGGAAGGGAACCCATCGCCATGGGCGTTAGGCTATCGAAACTCGTCAGACGCCGCCGCAGATATCCACTGTTGAGGACAGCAATGGCCATCTGCGGCATCAGGGTTCGTGTCATACTGCCCCGGTGGCGCTCCACCGTACGCCAACCGAAAGCCTCATCAACCGGCTGAACCGCAACGCAATCTTGCTGAAGCTGTTGAACTTACGATTCGAATACGGCTACCGGTTGCTCACTCGCCTGCTCATGCGAGACGACGTGTTGTTCCTCAATTACGGATACGAGGAGGATCCGCCGATGGCGCTGCCGCTGGCCGTCTCAGATGAACCCGACCGGTTTCCGATCCAGCTCTACCACCGCACGGCGACCCAGGTGGAGCTCGCCGGCAAGACGGTCCTGGAAGTCAGTTGCGGCCACGGCGGCGGCGCTTCGTATCTGATGCGCGCCCTGCAGCCAGCGTCCTACACGGGGCTGGATCTCAACTCGGTCGGCATAGAGTTCTGCCGAACGAGGCACAACCTGCCCGGCTTGGAGTTCGTGCAGGGCAACGCCGAGCACCTTCCCTTTCCAGATCGGTCTTTCGACGCGGTAATCAATGTCGAGGCCGCCATCAACTATCGGAACGTCCCTCGTTTCTTCGCCGAGGCGACGCGCGTGCTGCGTCCCGGAGGGCACTTCCTGTACGCCGATATTCGCTACGCTGACGAATTCGAGGCCTGGGAGGCCGATATTGCCGACATTCCGATGCGCCTCGTATCGGAACACGTCATCAGCGCGGAGGTCATGCGCGGGCTCGAGAGGAATCGGCTATCGGACCAGATCAACCGCCGCCTGCCGAACATCCCCTTTCTACGCAATATCGCTGATGACTATGCGGGTGGACCAGGCTCGTTGATCTACCGCCGTCTGCAGAACGGTGAGGCTTCCTACCGGTTGTTCTGTTTCGCTAACTATTGAGTTGGTACGGAGAAGACAGCGAAGCGGCGTCCAGCGTGATGCCGACACTCGGGTGTGCTACCGCCTATTCTTTGAGGACCCTGCAACGTTGGGTGCGAGATAGGCGGAGGCTCGGATGACGGCCGTAGGAGCGTGCGGGGCGTGCGGCACCGAGCTCCGCGAGAATGCACGGTTCTGTGACGCATGCGGCTCGCCGGTCGCCGCGCCAGCCACACTTGCGGAATACAAGCAAGTGTCCGTGCTGTTCGCCGACGTGGTGCATTCCATGGACATCGCCGCGACCGTCGGCGCGGAGCGGTTGCGCGAAATCATGGCCGACCTGGTCTACCGCTGCACCAAGCTGGTGCATCGCTACGGCGGCACGGTGGACAAGTTCACCGGCGACGGGATCATGGCGGTGTTCGGCGCACCAGTGGCCATGGAAGATCACGCTTTTCGGGCCTGTCTGGCTGCCTTGGGTCTCCAGGAGGAGATCAAGGGCCTTGCTGACGACGTTCGAGTGCGCGACGGTGTGGACCTGCAGTTGCGGGTGGGACTGAACTCCGGTCAGGTGATCGCCGGTGAAATCGGATCGGGACCGCTCGGCTACACCGCAATCGGTGAGCAGGTCGGGATGGCGCAACGGATGGAGTCCGTGGCGCCGCCCGGAGGGGTGATGCTCAGCGAATCCACCGCCCGCCTTGTTGCGCATACCACCCTCCTGGGGGACGCCGAGGAGGTGCACCTCAAGGGCTTCGATGTTCCGGTTGCGGCCCGCCGTCTTCTCGGCGTGACGGGCGGCCCTCAGCGAAGCGACTCCCTGCAAGGCGCGTTGGTGGGGCGCGAGCTGGAATTCACGACGATCACAGGCCTGCTGGATCGATCGATCAGCGGACGGGGCAGTGTGGTTTGCCTGGCCGGACCCGCGGGCATCGGCAAGACGCGACTCACCAATGAGGCGGTCGCGATGGCGCGTCGTCATGGCATAGAGGCTTCATCAGTATTCTGCGAGTCACATACCAGCGATGTCCCTTTCCTTGTGGTGGCGGGTTTCCTGCGCGAAGCCGCCCGAATAACCGAACTCGACGACGAGGCGGCACGAGGCAAGGTTCGCGCCGAGTTTCATGGGGCTTCCGATGACGATCTGCTGCTGCTCTATGACCTGATGGGCATCGGGGACCCCGAAAAGCCGCCCCCAACGATCCGTCCTGACGCGCGGCGACGGCGGTTGTCCGCACTGATCAACTCTGTGTTGTTGGCCCGTACCCGACCCGTCCTGTACGTGATCGAGGATGCGCATTGGATCGATGAGGTCAGTGAGTCGATGCTGGCCGAGTTCCTCAACGTCATACCCCATACGCCGTCGCTGGTCGTGATCACCTACCGCCCCGACTATCGCGGCGTTCTTGCAAATGCTTCTGGCGCGCAGACGATCTCGCTGGCGCCCTTGAGTGATTCGGAAACCGCGACGCTGCTCGACGAGTTGTTGGGCACCGATCCGTCGGTCGCCGGGATCAAAGCGCTCGTTGGCCAGCGGGCGGGTGGGAACCCGTTTTTCGCGCAGGAGATGGTGCGCGAACTCGCCGAGCGGGCCGTGATCGCGGGCGACCGTGGCGGTTTCACCTGCGACACAGATCCGGCCGAGGTCACCGTTCCGGCCACCCTGCAGGCCACCATCGCCGCACGCATCGACCGGCTGGATCCTGATGCCAAGAAGACGCTGAACGCCGCATCGGTCATAGGCTCGCGCTTCACGCCGGAATTACTCGCCGCTGTGGGCAACGCCCCTGTCCTGGATGCGCTTCTGGCGGCCGCGCTGATCGATCAGGTTCGTTTCACACCAGGTGCCGAGTTCGCCTTCCGCCACCCGCTGATCCGCACCGTCGCCTACGAATCACAACTGAGATCCGATCGCGCCCAGATGCATCGCCGCCTGGCCGCCGCGATCGAGGCCCGTGAGCCGGAATCGGCCGACCAGAACGCGGCGCTGATCGCCGAACACCTCGAAGCCGCAGGTGACTTGCGAGACGCGTACGGGTGGCACATGCGCGCGGCAACGTGGGCGACGTACCGCGACATCGCCGCGGCGCGTCTGGGTTGGGAGAGCGCCGTGAGGATCGCCGACGCATTGGCCGTCGATGATCCAGACCGGACAACGATGCGCATCGCTCCGCGCACCATGTTGTGCGGGATCGCCTGGCGGGTGCATGTGGACAACGTTGCCGAGCGCTTCGACGAATTGCGGGGATTGTGCAGTGCCGCAGGGGACAAGGCGTCGCTCGCTATCGCGATGGCCGGGTTGGTGGTGGATCACGCGTTCCAGGACCGGGTGCGCGAGGCGTCGCGGCTTGCTTCAGAAGCCGTCGCCCTCATCGAGTCCATCGGCGACCCGCACTTGACGGTCGGGCTTTCCTTCACACAGATCCGCGCGAAGTCGGCAAGTGGTGAGTGGTCTGAAATGCTTCGCCTGGCACAGAGGGTCATTGACCTGACCGACGGCGACCCGTCAATGGGCAACTTTCTTTTCGGTTCTCCGTTGGCGCTCGCATTCGCGCAGCGGGCGATCGGACGCTACACCCTTGGTCATCCCGGATGGCAAGCCGACCTGCGGCGCGGACTGGCGGTAGCGCAGGGGGCCGACTCCCTGTCCTATGTCACGGTCGTCAGCTACGTGTACACCGCGGGTATACCGGCCGGCGCGGTTCTGCCCCACGACTCCGCACTCCGCGAGATCGAGGATGCACTGACGATCGCCGAGCAGTCCGGCGACGATCTCCAGTTGGGTGTCGCCTGGCTGACCCTGGGCCTCGCGCTTGTTCACCGCGACACGGATGCCGACCGTGATCGCGGACAGGAGCTGCTGGCCGAGGTCCGCGACGTGTTCCTACGCGACGGGCACTTCTTGTGCGACATACCGATGCTTGACGCGTACATCGCGCGCGAGGCGGCTCGCCGTGGCGATCACGACCAGGCGATACCGACGATGCGCGCGGCCGTCGACCGTCTCGCCCAATCGGGGCAACTGCTGTCCTGGGGCATCATGACGACGGGGGTTCTGGTGGAGACACTGCTTGACCGCGGAACCGAACGCGACGTCGCCGAAGCCGAGACCGCCATCGAGCGGTTGGCGGCTGAGCCGGCCGATGAGGGCCTAGTGGGACGGGAGATCTGGCTGAAGCGGCTGCAGGCGTTGTCCGCGCGGGCTCGAGGTGATGTCGGGGCTTACACGCACTCCAGGGATCACTATCGCGACATGGCGAGAACGCTTGGCCTCGAAGGACATATCGTGTGGGCCGACGCGTTGCCGTAAGTAGCCGCACCCAGATCGGGCAAAAATGCTTCACCGCTTCAGAGGTGGGTACACACCAGTATCCATGTCGTTCGTTCGGGAAGGCAACACGATGGGTCGTCAAGAAGGCAGCCGGTGGGATGTCGGCACCAAAGACAACGTGATCACGCTCGAGCGTTTCAGCGAAGACGACGAGCGTGTGTCCGAGGACGTGTTGGAAGTCAAGGAAGCGCGCGATCTCGCCGCTCTTCTGACCAAACACGCGGACAAGATCGAGTCATCCGACAAGGACGACTCGAGCGACGACGATGATTCCGACAAGGACGACTCGAGCGAAGACGATGATTCCGACAAGGACGATTCGAGTGACAAGGACGACTCTGGCGACGATTAGTCGACCTAGAGAAACCAGGCGCCCACGTCGTCGGGGCCGCGCGCCTGGCATGTGACACGCCCTAAGTAGCCGCGCCGAGGGCGGACGAGATTGCAGTAGCGCACTACTGCGCACGCGGCAGCCCGCGCGACCGACGATCAGCAGCGTGACACCGGTACTGCAGCTCGAGGGCGTCGGCAAGACGTACCGCAGGGGTGACGAGCAGTTGCACGTGCTCGTCGACTTCGACTTTTCCCTGGATGCGGGTGAATTCGTGGTCGTGACCGGGCCGTCGGGAGCAGGCAAATCAACCCTGCTTCACATTGCGGGCGGTTTGGACGCGCCCGACAGCGGCAATGTGGCCGTGACCGGCCAGGACGTCTGGTCGATGAGTGCAGGTGCGCGCGCGGCGTTCCGGCGGCGAAACCTCGGCTTCGTTTTCCAGTTCTTCAATCTGGTGCCCATGCTGACCGCGGTCGAGAATGTCTCGCTGCCGCTGGTGCTCGACGGTGTGGCCGCCCGATCAGCCGACGCACGCGCTGAGGAGCTATTGGAGCGGGTCGGGCTCGGTGACCGCGCGCGGCACCGGCCTGCAGAACTGTCGGGCGGTCAAATGCAGAGGGTGGCGGTGGCGCGCGCGCTGGTGGCCCGTCCGTCGCTCATCCTCGCCGACGAGCCGACAGGAAACCTGGACAGCCATTCATCGAGCGAGGTTTTGGATCTGCTGCGGTCCCTGTCGGACCAAGACGGTGCGGCGGTGGTGATGGTGACCCACGATCAGGTCGCCGCGCGCTACGGCTCCCGCGAGCTACACCTTGTCGACGGGCGTGCGTGTGCCGTCGACGCTGCCGCTGCCGCCGCGGAGCGGTGATGACGAGGCTGCGCGCCTGGTACATGTCGTTTCGGCGCATCCACCTCGCCGCGTTGATCGCCGACTGGCGCAGGACGCTGCTCAGCGTGATCGGCGTTGCGCTCGGGGTGACGGTGGTGCTGGGAGTCCTGGTACTCAAATCCGAGCTTTCCCGCCCGTTCGACTCGTTCGGCCCGTCGCTCACCCATGCCGCCGACATCGGCGTGGTCGAAGTCTCGCCGAACGTCAGTGGCCGGTTGCCGATCGGGGCGGTCGACAGGCTGCGGGCCGAAGTGACAGGGGCGCAGGCGGTCATCCCGGTCGTCGCAGGCTTGACGCCCGTGGACGTCGCAGGCGGAAGTCACGGGTTCTTTCTGCTCGGGGGTTCGTGCCAGATCGAGCAACTGGTCGGCCCGTTCAACTGCGAACAGCGCGCCCGCGACGTCAAGCCAGCAGAAGGTTCCGGCATGCCACTGCTGATGCCTGCGGCGATCGCCCAGCGACACGGCGTACAACTCGGCGACGAATTACGCATCCCCGGACTGCCACCGGGTTCGGCGCACCTCGGTTGGACGTTTCCCGAGTTCGACCGCGTCGCAGGGATCAACGACGGCTATGTGCTTATGGCGCCGTCGACGGATGTCGCCGCGACGCTGCTCTCGGCGCCCGGTTACGTCACCGCCGCTTTTGTCCTTCCGAGACAGGGCGCTGACGTCACGGCCGACGTCGATCGCGTCATCGCAGGGGTCGCAACGGCGGCCCCGCCCAGACCGCACGTGCCTGCCGTCTTCGCCAACAGCACACAGAGTCTCAACCTCACTGCACTGGCCGGCATCATCGTCGGCATCCTCATCGCTGTGAACACCGTCCTGCTGGCAGTTGAAGACCGGCGAGCGGTGATGGGGACCATCGGCGCGATGGGCGCCAAACCTGTGGGCCTGTTCGGCGGGATGCTCGGCGAGGGTGCGGTGGTGGGTCTCCTCGGCGGATTGCTCGGCGTGCCAAGCGGATTCCTGCTCGGTGAGTATCTGGTGGACAGATTCGGGCGATCCATGTTGGCCGGATCCGGGGGCAGCATCGCCGCGCACTTCACACCCAACTTGATCGCGATCGGAGCCGCCGCGGGGATTGTCTGCGGGATCCTTGCGATGGTCGGGCCTGCCGCCAGACTCCTCCGCGACGGGCCGTTGGCTTCGATGGCAAGCGCAGGCGGAGTGCAGCGCGCCAGGACGATCCCGGTGTGGCCGCTGATCGTCGGGGCGGGATTGCTTGCCGCCGCCGTCGCCCTGCTGAAGATTTTCGAGCGCGGGTCGCTGCCGCTGAGCATGGGCATCAACGGTCTGACGGTGGGGCTGTGCGGCGTGGTGTTGGTGACGGTGTGGATCGCGCCGCGCGCCGCCGGGCTGTCCAGCGGACTGTTGACGAACGTGCGGCCCGCCGTCGGGCGGCTGCTGGGTGCCGACATCCGGCGTTACACATTGCTGTTCGGACTGTCCGCGGCACTACTCGCCGAGAGCACCAGCCTGGCAATCGGCTCGTACAGCATGCAACTGCTCGGCACCGAGCAGATTGCCGCCCAGAAGGCCGACCGGCTGCCCGCCGCCCTGATCATCAGCGCGCAGTCGGTGCTCGACCAGCGCGACGGCCGGATCTCCGATGCCACGTTCGAGTTGGTGACGAATGCCGCCGACGGCCGCAGCGTGTCGTCGCGCCGGCAGTCGACGATCTCGTCAGGGACGTCATCTCGACAGGTCGTCGGCGTCACGCCGGGCGATTGGTACAGCCAAGCCGTCTATGAGCCGACCGATGCCCGAGACGGGTTCTGGCAGGGTTTGCGGGATGGCGATGTCGGCCTCTCCGAGATCGCCGCGAGCCGCCTCGGCGTTGCCGCGGGCGACACCGTCGAATTGCCCACCGTCGAGGGCCGCAAGCGCTACCGGGTGGCCGGAATCTTCCATCCACAGATGGTCAACGATGCCGCGGTGGGCGACATCGTGCTGGTCTCGGAAGAACGTGCCCGTTCCGATTGGGCTGCCGCGCGAGACCAGGTCGCGGTGGCTTACCCGTCCTCGGCCGACGCCACCGCCCACCGTGGCGATTTCCTCGGACTCGGCGCCGGATTGTTCGTGTACGACAACGAGCAGTGGCGCTCGGTGGCCACCACCGGAATCACCCGCTTCTTGCAGCCGATCACGTTCGCCGCGTATGTCGTGATGGCAGCCGCCGGCCTGAGCGTGCTGAACGTGTTCCTGCTGGGCCTCATCCAACGCAAGCGTGAGCGGGCCGCGTTGCGTGCGATCGGGGTGACGGCCGGGCAGGAACAGGCCGTCATCGTCGCCAACGCCGGCCTGCTCGGCTTTCTCGTCGCGGGGCTCGCTGTGCTCGGCGGAATCGGCCTCACCTATCTGTGGTCGCTCGGCTCACCGGTGTTCTACGGGACCACGATTCATTGGGGTGTGCTGAGTCTGCCGCTGCAGACCGGAGTGGCGGCCGTGTTCGGGCTGGTCCTCTCGGCGGCGGTGTATCCCGTGATCCATGCGCGGCGGCTTGAGACCGTCGAGGTGCTGCGGTCCAGTTGACGCGCTAGGCGTGAACGCGACGATGCAATGATGGGATATTGTCGTCTGCGGACCGAAACCGGTGCAGGTGTTCCCGAGCAGAGGCGCTCGCCGCGACCTCGAATTCCTTGGGCGGCAACGATATCTGAAAGACGAGTCCCCGACCGTCTGCGCCTTCCACCAAGGCGCCAAGCCCCGCGACAGGCGTTTTCAGCAACAGCGTGCAGTAGCGCGTGAAGGCACCTTCGAACTGAAGGCGATAAACGCCGAAGCCGCTCAGGTTCGTGACGAACGGGTTCCACCGGGCCGGATTGAAGGCGGTCGAAACACAGCGGGCGGCGCGCCATGCGCCTGCAGCGTCCAGGACCCGTTGGTTGATGCGCATGTCGCAGTGTTCGGCCGCGAAGCGGTCCACGTTCTGCCGAATGCGTTCGGCAGTCGAACTCGGGGCCTCCGCCCGTCGCAGGTCGGTATTCAGCGTCGTGATGATATTGCCGACCAGCATCGGGTGCAGGCCGCACCGCTTCCGCGTATTCACGGCGATCGCGAGGGTGCGACGATCCACTGCGGGATCCGCATTCATCAGCGCTTCGCAAACATGCGCGCACACAACGTCGTTCGCGGACAGCCACCTACGGTGCCCGTAGCTGTCGCGCATGCGCGCGATTTCATCCTCTCCGAAGTAGACGCTGAGTGTCCGTTGCTTGGCCGCGTCCTTTGCCAGATACAACGCGCTACGGGCGAACTCGGAGATGCTGAGGAAGCGCAGACCCGGAACTGAGGCACCATCGGCGGGCAGGTGCGCATCCAGGTAGGCGGCTCGGTCTTCGACGATCAACGGCTCAGCGAGTGGCTCGGCGGCGGCCGCGGCGGCCCACCCGTTCATGAGAACCATCAATGTCGACATGTCGCCGACCGCGTGATGCCAGGACAGGCCGATCGCCGTTGCGTCGTCGGCAAGGTGGGTGACGCGCACCTTGCACACCGGGCCCAGTCCCCATCGTGCCGTGGCGCCGTTGATCGGGTCGACGAGCCATAGTCCGCTGTCCTGGGAAGTCGAACGGACCGCGTCACAGAGCGTGCGGTCCGACGACACCGTGGTGAAAGGCACACCTTGGCCCTCACAGCGGATTCGCATCCTTCTGCCGTCAGCGGCCATGCGCCCCGCGAAGATCGGAAGCTTGCTGAGCGCCTGGGCGAATGCGTAGGCGAGAGCACCGGTGTCCAACCGTCGCTCGAAGAAGAACACAACGTGGACGGCCAAGTTGGCGACAATGGCGTCGCCTGCGTTGCACCGGATCTCGAGCCGTTGTGCATGCGATGGTCTGATCAGCTGGGTCGGCACGCGTGCCTACTTTCTGCGATTCACAGTTACGCGGCCGCCGAGTTTCGGGGTGTGGGCGATGCCCCGGAAATGGGATTTCTCATCGGCGGCAGCATCGGTTCTGATCCGGAAGTTTTGCAGCACGGTTCGCAGTACGACGTCCATTTCAGCGATGGCGAAATCGGCGCCGATGCACCGACGTACTCCCCCACCGAACGCGAGCCAGGTCGGTGCCGCCGCCTTGGTGCCGCAGAAGCGATCCGGATCGAACCGTACCGGGTGGGAAAAGACATCCGGATTCCCGTGCAGATCGGCGATCCTCACGAGCACCGTGCGATCCTGTGGGATTCGCCAGTCGCCGATGTCGGCGCTCGGCGCCCTGACCCGGCGGCCGGCCACATCGATGACGGTGCGCACCCGGAGGGATTCGGCAATCGTGGCCCGACGGAACTCGCCGCCGCCGTCATCGACCTCTTTGGCCAGTTCGACCAGCACGTCCGGGTGGCGCCGCAGCCGCTCAAACGTCCAGGCCAACGCCGACGCGGTGGTTTCGTGGCCGGCGCAAATGAGGGTCAGAAGTTCATCGCACAGGTCCGCCCGCGACATCTCGGCCCCGTCGTCGTGCCCATTGCGCACCAGAAAGGCCAAGACGTCCGGCCGATCGGCGAGACCCGGATCGGACTCGGCCGCCGCGATGAGCGTGCGGGCGGTCCGGTCGAATGTCGCGCGGAGCTTGTCCAGCCTGCCCCAGGGGCCGAGGCGGCGGGCCCAGGATGGCGGCGCCGGTACAAATGCAATGAGCTGCCCGAGTTTCATATAGGGCGGGATGAGCGCACGCAGCGTGTCGAGCTCTGGCCCGTCGGCACCGAAGATGGTCCGCAGGATCACGTTCAAGGTGATCCTGTTCATCGGTTCGAGCATTCGGAATTCCTGGCCCTCAGGCCAATTCGCGCATTCACGCAGCGTCTCGGCGACGATGACCTGTTCGTAGCTGTGCAGGCTCTTACCGTGAAATGCCGGCGCGAGCAGCCGACGCCGTTCGCGATGGGTGCTGTCGTCGAGCCCGAACACCGAACCGGGCCCGAACCAATTGCCCAGATTCGGCTGCACGTTGGCCAGCTGTTCGGCGCTCGCGGTGCACACCGACCTCACCAGATCCGGGTCGGAGACGACGATTGACCGGCCGAAGAACGGGATGTTGATCTCGAAGATGCGGCCGTGCCGTTGAATCCATCTCTGCATCGCCTTGCGTCGAAAGAAGGCGAAACCGACACCTTGGACGAGTTTCGGACTGCGCACCACCGGCGGGCTCAACCTGTTCGGCGTCGATGTTTCGCACGTGTCGACCACGGCCGCAATCGTCACTCGCATTCGGCGCGACGATCTCGGTAGTCGGCTACTGCAATCCGCCCGGTGCCGGCTCGGTAGTACCTAAGACGACGCCCGGCCCGTCACCGTGGCGGTGACGGGCCGGGCAATTCAGCTTGAGCTAGTTCTTGAAAGCGTCTTTGATCTTCTCGCCTGCATCCTTGAGGTTCGACTTCGCCTGATCGACTTTGCCCTCGTTCTCGGTGCTCTTGTCGCCAGTCGCCTTGCCGGTCGCCTCTTTGGCCTTGCCGCCCAAGTCGTCGATCTTGTTGCTGGCTTTGTCTCCTAAGCCCATGATGCGTTCCCTTCGATGGTCCGCGTGCGGCCCGGAAGTCGGGCCTTGAAAGGGGATACCTTCGAGCGGCCGATCTCAAACCCGCAGTGGCTGTGAGCTGGCTCAACAACCGCCACCGGTGTGACGTCTGTGACGAGCTAGGGGCTGGAGCTGATGGTCGACCGCGGCACCGGCTGCGGCCCCTCGTCCTGCTGTTCCTCGGCCAACCCGATGCAGGCTCCACTGTCGTGGCCGGTGCACGGGACACCGTCGATCTCAGGGATGTCGGGGTTGGCGGCGTTCGTGGTGAAGCCGCCGTCGTCGGGCGAGTTGGGCACCAGCATGGGAACGCAGGACGTGGTGTACACGTCTTCCTCCTCGCCGCTGGTACACGCCGCGAGCGGAGTGGACACCCCTGCAGTCGGCGTCGTCGTCACCGCCAGCAGTGGAGCACCGACAACCGCCAGCGCCAGCACAGCGGCGGGAAACAGCCGTCGGGCGGGGACCGAGTAGTTCGCCATGGGCACGAGTCCTCAATTCTGTATCGCCGAGCACCTGGCACTTGCTGTGAGCATTCTGCCTTGTTCGCTGGGTCAGCGCTGTACCGCCGCAGGCTGACAAGCCGACATTTCCGGTTGCGAGCTCGGCGAGTTCTGGGGAGGATGAGAATGCTGGTGGGGGATCGCAAGCCGTGGTACGCAGTGGTTTTGAACGAGGCGGTGTCGGGGGTAGGCACCGTGCGCGGCGCGCGACGAGGCCCCGCCAGGTGTCAGAAATAGCATTTTAGAGGCGGTGGCCTGAATTGATTGTCATCAGTCGTTTGTTCGCAGCAACTGGACTTATCGCGTCGGCGCTGATGAGTCCGCTCGTCGCAAGCCCGACCGCGTCGGCCGCGCCGTGCCCCGACGTCGAGTTGGTGTTCGCGCGCGGCACCTTCGAACCGCCTGGTGTCGGTGGAACCGGGGAGGCGTTCGTCGAGTCGCTGCGCTCGAAGCTGGGAGGCAAGTCCCTCGACGTCTATCCGGTGGCATACCCGGCGTCGCTGGATTTCCAGACGGCCGCTGACGGCGTCATCGACGCGAGCAACAAAGTCCAGGCGGTAGCCGCGGAATGCCCCGACACCAAGATCGTGCTCGGCGGCTTCTCGCAGGGAGCGGCGGTGGCCGGGTACCTCACGGCAGACTCCGTACCGGCGGGCTTCGCGATGCCGGCCGGCCTCACCGGGCCGATGCCTGCCGCGGTGGCCGACCGCGTCGCCGCCGTGGCGCTGTTCGGTAAGCCGTCGAGCGGGTTTTTGCAGATGGTCGCCAACACCGCGCCGCCGATCACCGTCGGACACCTCTACGCGGGGAAAACGGCGGACCTTTGCATCCCCGAGGACCCGATCTGCTCACCGGGCGGCGGCGACAGCAACGCGCACAACCTGTACCCCGCCGACGGACTGACAGACCAGGCCGCGGACTTCGTCGCGCAGAAGGTGTTGGCGAGCACACCCAAGACGGAAGAAACCGCTAGGTAGGGTTACCGCGGTCATCGCAGGGCGCGGCGACGCCGTTGTCGATGCGCGCGAGCGTGCGGGACATCTCGGTTGGTTTGATGCTGCCATTCCCACCCGTGTAGGGGTTGTCCAGAAAGAGGACAAGGAGCAGGCCCGCGCTCACGAGCGCGGCGACGAAGGCGATCGGGATCGCCTGGATGACGACGCCCTCGCGGCGGTCCGCCTGGGCGACCATGTAGGCGAGGGTGAGTGTGGCCCCGATTGCCAGCGCCAACCACAGCGGCACAGGCAGGAACGGCGACGACTCGGCGAGCCGTTCGCGCCGACCATCGCGGCGCTGCGCCACCTCGTCGAACCACTGCGCGTACGCCGCTTCCTGTCGGGCTTCGCGAGGGACGGTCGCGGCGAAGTCGTCGTGCAGCGTGTCGACCCAGGACTCCACCAACGCGCTGGAGTTGCCGTGCTGCATCGCGGGCCATTCGTCGTAGACCACGGCCCGGCCGTAGCACACCAGCCCTCCGCGCAGGCTATCGCTGGTCGGAGGTCCGAATATGCCTGCGACAGCGCTGAGTTCGGTGACCGCGACAGCCTCGACGCTGGCGCCCTCCCTGGCATGCTGGTAGCTCTGCAGCGAGAACAGGATCACGAACGCGAGCATCACCGCGAACATCGTTCCGATGACCGACAACGTGCCTGCACTTCGCGGAAGGTCGGTGAACCAGCCACCCTCCGGCGCGCGACGGCGTACCAGCAGCTTGACGGTGACCGCCGCTGCCACTACGGCCACGATGATGATGGGGGCGAGCCAGGTCAGCACGGCCACTCACTTTAGGTCAGCGGCACGTGCGCAGAGTTGCCTTTGGGCCGAGCGCTACAGGAAGTGACGGGTCGATTTGCCGACCAGGTAACCCGGCGGGAACGACTTCTCGATCACCTGACACTGATTGTTGTGCAGGCACTCCAGCTCCATGACGACGCCGCCACCGGGGATCGGCCTGGCCTCCAGGACCTTGTAGTGCTGGCACCCGCCATCGGCGTCATAGATGGGATCACCGCAACGAACGCTTTCGATCGGCACTCGGTGTGCGTCATCGGGAGACAAGGACATATCCACGAGGGTAGGCCCAGGGCCCGACGTCTGGAAGAGTTTGCCAAGAATCACTGAAAACAACTCAGTCCCTATGGATTTGACCGGACACAGAATCCACGGGCACTCAGCAAGGGCATACTCGGATCATGGCCAAGCACAAACTGTTTTGCGTACCAGGAACGTGGGAAGCGGTGGCGGCGGCGAACGGCAATCCCAGCGTATGGGACATCATTCCCGGATGGACGGCGCTGCGGCACTCCGCCAACCACCTGAACTTCTCGGGGCCTCGCCTCCCGACCGCCATCAATGTCTAGGCCGCTGCGATGAGGATCGGTTTCATCGGGCTGGGCAACATGGGCTCGGCCATGGCCGCCAACCTCATCAGGGCGGGCCACGACGTCACCGTCTACAACCGGTCACGGGCGAAGGTGGACGCGCTGGCCGCCGAGGGCGCGACGCCGGCGAACTCGGTCGCCGAGGCGTGTGCCGGGGACATCGTGATGTCGATGCTCTCCGACGACGACGCCGTCGCCGGGGTGACTTTCGGTGACGCGGGCATCGTGGCCTCGCTGGCCGCCGGCGCGATACACGTGTCCTCGTCGACTGTCAGCGTGTCGCTGTCAGAGCAGATGACCGCCGCACACACGCAGGCGGGCCAGCGGTTCGTCGCTGCACCGGTGTTCGGCAGGCCGGAGGCGGCACAGGCGGCCAACCTGTTCGTCGTCGCCGCGGGCGAACCCGATGCCCTTCGAGCGGTCTCGGCGGCGTTCGACGCCATCAGCCAACGCGCTTTTGTGGTATCCGATGAGCCGAAGACGGCCAATCTGGTGAAGCTCAGCGGCAACTTCCTGATCACGTCGGTGATCGAGTCGCTGGGCGAGGCGATGGCGCTGGTCGGCAAGGCCGGGGTCGACAAGCACCAGTACCTCGATATCCTCACCTCGACGCTGTTCGGCGCCCCGATCTACAAGACGTACGGGGCACTGATCGCAGGCGAGCAGTTCGAGCCGGCCGGATTCGCCGCGTCACTGGGGCAGAAGGACATTCGCCTCGTGTTGGCGGCCGCCGAAGAGCTACAGGTACCCATGCCGGTAGCCGGCCTTATCCGTGATCGCTTCCTGACGCTGCTGGCCCGCGGCGGCGCTGACCTCGACTGGTCGGCGATAGGCGCATTGGCCGCTTGGGAGGCCGGAGCAGCGGATCCGACCGGCCGCTAGCCGGATACGACGCCGCGAAGGCCGTCCGCCCCGAAAATGGGCTCCAGCATCGAGGAGTAATCCGGGCCCCGCCGCACCAGCACGCCGCCGTCGACGTTGATGACCTGACCCGTGATGTAGCTGGCCGCGTCACTGAGCAGGAAAAGGGCAGTGTTGGCGATGTCGGTGACCTCGCCGGGCCGCGGGAGCGGTGTGCAGGCCGCATAGTCGGCGCTCAGCTCGGGCGAATCCAGCACCGGCGCAACGAGTTCGGTCCTGATAAGGCCTGGCCGAATGCAGTTGACCCGCACCCACGACGGCCCGAGTTCGTCGGCTGCCAGCTGCATCAGGTGATCGATGCCCGCCTTGGACACCCCGTAGGCGCCGAACCACCGGTGGGTGTTGCTGGCGGCGATCGACGAGATCCCGATGAACGATCCGCCGCCGCCGCGCACCATTTCGCGAGCCGCGTGCTTGAGGACATACATGGTGCCGTTGATGTTCAGGTCGACGGTCCGCCGCCATGCCTCGGAGTCGATCTGGGTGACGGGGCCGATCGTCTCACTGCCACCTGCGCAGTGCACGACCCCGTACAGCGTGCCGGTCCAGGCGGTGGCCGCCTCGACGACCCGGCTCACCTCGTCTTCGTTGGTGACGTCAGCGGGTTCGTAAAGCACGTCGCCGCCGTCGGCGGCCACGGCCTTGATCTCGTCGGCTGCGGCCGCCAACTTGTCGGCGTTGCGGCCGACGATCATCACCTTCGCGCCTGCCGCCGCGGCCGCGGCGGCGACACCCTTGCCGATTCCGCTGCCACCGCCGGTGACCATGACTGTCTTCCCCGCCAGCGAGAGCCGCACCGTTACCCCTTCGACAAACTGAAACAAGTTCCAGTTATCCAACCATGCACCTCAAGGGGTGTCACGACGCGACGGCGTCGGCGGACCGAGCGTGCGCCAGTCCGGAACGTCTGGCGGCAGGCCGACGGGATATCTGTTCTCGTTGGCCGCCGCCCAGTGCGCGTGACCGAGCTCGTGGATGTGGAAAGCGTGCCGCAGCGCCTCGGTGAAGCCCATCGCATCGCTGGCCGCGTTGACCGAATCCTTCACCAACAGGGCTGCCATCGTCGGCCGCTCGGCGATGCGCCGCGCGAACTCCAGCGTCTTATCCTCGAGTTCTGCGCGGGGAAAGACCTTTGACACCATGCCGAGCCGATACGCCTCATCGGCATCGATCGAATCACCTGTCAGCAGAAGCTCTTTGGCCTTACGGGCACCGAATTCCCATGGGTGCGCGTAGTACTCGACGCCCGGCATTCCCATCCGGACCGCGACGACGTCGCTGAACTTCGCGTCGTCGGCGGCGACGATCAGGTCGCACGCCCAGATCAGCATCAACCCTGCTGAGATGGCGTTCCCCTGCACCTGGGCGATGGTGATCTTGCGCAGGTCCCGCCACCTTCGCGTGTTCTCGAAGAAGTAGTGCCATTCCTGCAGATACGTTCTCTCGGCGATACCGCTGCGGGTCGAACCGTGCGATCGGAACGTCGGATGCTGGCCGGGGCCGGGCTTGCGCTCGAGCAGGGCCGCTTCCGAACCCAGGTCGTGGCCTGCGGAGAAGTTCTTCCCCCGCCCGGCGAGGATCACCACGCGCACGGTGTCGTCGGCCTCGGCCCTGCCGAACGCCTCGTCCAATTGCACGAGCAGCGTGCGCGATTGCGCATTCTGCGCGTCGGCCCGATTCAGCCAGATCCGGGCAATGCGCCCCTCGTCGAGGGTCTCGTACGTTATCTGCGCGGCCGATTCGGCATTGGTCAGATCCGGACTGGCCACGGTGCACACCTCGTTACGTTAAAAGCATCAGATGTAATGCACCCTACTTCTCTGCCCCTGCCCGCGGTCTGCCGGGATCCGGGCCGCGGCGAGTCGTCATCGCCAGCGCCTGTCCAGCTGCGGCACAGCAACCTTGCAGATAGCTCACAGTGATGTCGCGCAAGCTCCCCGTTTAATGGATATCAGCAGGTGTCATGCGTTTGTCGAGGGTACGATTGCGCTAGCAGATGCCAACTCCTGCTTCAACTTCGGAAGCGGCATAGGCAGGGAAACGGATGGTTGCGGTCAGCTCGCTGACAGCGATTGTCCCCTTCCTGGACGACACAGTCAGCAAACTAGAGAAAGCGTGACGATGGCGACCTTCCAGCTTCCAACTCGACGACTGATCCTTGCGGGGGGATTCGCTGTCGCGATCGCTGCTGCTCCGGCGGTCGCACTGTTCACCGTTCCGACGAACGCCGGCTCGGCACCGTCGGTTTCTGCCTGTGCAGGCGGCGAAATCGAAGACCAGTTCACCAACATCTGCGTGCCCGACCTCGTGCCCAATTCGCCCGAAGTCAACAGCACCGCGCCGGTCGGCGGCCTTCCTGAGGTCGGTGGCATCCCGTGCACCGGACACAATTCCGGGCAGTGCATCGGGCTCGGCGAGGAGGAGAACGCCGAAGGCCCCGCAGCGATCCCGCACTCGTCGGTCAGCTCGAGCCCATAAGCAGCCGATCTGAGTAGGGCCGGACGTCACTTCTGCGTCCGGCCCTTTCCTCGTGCGCGTCCTGTTTCTGTGGTTGGCCTGCGGAAATCGGGTGGTCAGATTGGCAGGAAACTTTGCGAACTCATGCAGATTGCACGCAGTTTCCATACAATCTCCCCGACGATAACCGTCAGGAGATCTACAGAAAGCGTGACGATGGCGACCATGAAGTTTTCAGCACGACGACTGATCATTGCCGGTGGATTCGCCGTCGCGGTCGCGGCAGCACCGGCGATCGCCTTCGTCGCGACACCCGCACCCTCGGCTGGCTCGTTGGCCTGTGCCGGTGGCGAAGAGCCGGACCTCTACACCTCGGTCTGCGTTCCGCACCTGGTGCCCAATGCCGGCCAGCCGTACTCCGCGATCGGCGCCAACCCCGACCTGCCCGCGGTGAACCTGCCGGGCGGCGGCGGGTCCATCCCCTGCACAGGCCACAACTCCGGACAGTGCATCGGCCTGTCAGAGGAGCAACAGGCACCAGTGGTGACACCGGAGTCGACGATTGGCAGCAGTCCGACGGTCACCGGTTTCGACGACAACGCCGGGTAGACCCGGAAGGGCACTCGCTCAGAGGTCCACCTATATGCTGGTGTGATGGCTACAAAATCTGATCCCGCCGAGCTCGGCGACGTCGAACCGCTAGCCGACAGCACCGCCAGCCAGGCCAGGCGCGTTGTCGCGGCCTATGCGACCGATGCCGACGAATGTCGGGTGTTTCTGTCGATGCTCGGTATTGGACCGGCGAAACTCGAGGCGTAGGTGAGTCCGGGGAGCGGCCAGGACGGCGGCCCCGGCAATTCCGACTTCGTCGTGGTGGCCAATCGGCTGCCGATCGACATGGAACGGTTGCCCGACGGCACGACGCAGTGGAAGCGCAGCCCGGGCGGGCTGGTGACTGCGCTGGAGCCGTTACTGCGCCGACGCAAGGGCGCGTGGGTCGGCTGGCCGGGCGTCCCGGACAGCGACGAAGATCCGATCGACGAGGAGGATCTTCGGCTCTGGCCGGTCCGGTTGTCGGCCGAGGACGTCGCGCTCTACTACGAAGGCTTCTCCAACGCCGCGCTGTGGCCCCTCTACCACGACGTCATCGTCAAGCCGATCTACCACCGCGAGTGGTGGGACCGCTACGTGGAGGTGAACCGACGGTTCGCCGAAGCCACCTCGCGCGCCGCCGCGGACGGCGCGACGGTGTGGGTGCAGGACTATCAGCTGCAGCTGGTCCCGAAGATGCTGCGGATGCTGCGCCCGGACCTCACCATCGGATTCTTCCTGCATATTCCGTTTCCGCCGGTCGAACTGTTCATGCAGATGCCGTGGCGCACGGAGATCATCGAAGGGCTTCTCGGCGCCGACCTGGTCGGCTTCCATCTGCCGGGCGGCGCACAGAACTTTCTGATTCTGTCCCGACGCCTGTTGGGCGCCAACACTTCACGTGCGTCGATCGGTGTCCGGTCCCGATTCGGTGAGGTGCAGACCGGTTCCCGCACAGTCAAGGTCGGTGCGTTTCCCATCTCGATCGACTCGGGTGACCTCGACACCAAGGCCAAGCAAAGGGACGTCCGCCGGCGCGCCCGTGAGATCCGCAACGAACTCGGCAATCCGCGCAAAATACTGCTCGGTGTCGACCGACTCGACTACACCAAAGGTATCGACGTCCGGCTGAGGGCCTTCTCGGAACTGCTGAAAGAAGACCGGATCAAACGCGACGACACCGTACTCGTGCAGCTCGCCACGCCGAGCCGCGAACGGGTCGAAAGCTATATCGAGATGCGTGAGGACATCGAACGACAGGTCGGCCACATCAATGGAGAATTCGGTGAGGTCGGACACCCGCTCGTGCACTACATCCACCGGCCGGTTCCGCGCGAGGAGTTGATCGCCTTCTTCAAAGCGGCCGACGTCATGCTGGTCACGCCGCTGCGGGACGGCATGAACCTGGTGGCCAAGGAGTACGTCGCGTGCCGCAGTGATCTCGGCGGTGCGCTGGTGCTGAGCGAATTCACCGGAGCCGCAGCAGAACTCCGCCAGGCATACCTGACCAACCCGCATCACCTCGACGGTGTCAAGGACGCGATCTCCGATGCGCTGAATCAGGAACCGGAAGAGGGCAGACGCCGGATGCGCGCGCTCCGCAGACAGGTTCTCGCCCATGATGTCGACCGCTGGGCGCGTTCGTTCCTCGACGCGCTGGCGTCGACACCGTCCGCGGAGCGGACAATTCAATCCGAGCCGGACTCCATTAAATCGGGGTGATGTAGTTGATCAGCCACTGGCCGTCGACCTTGACGTAGTCCACCTTCAGCCGACTGCCGTCATAGACCGGCTGCTTGGACTTGTCGGTCACGGTGCGGTTCAGATACACCATGACAGAGCCCGAATTACGCTGCGCGGCCAGCACTCCGACGCCAACCGTATTGGCCTGGCTGACAAGCTGCCGCTCCCGCGCCTGCGGGATGATGTCTTTGTTCGCGCGGTCCTTGAACTCCTGGCGATAGCTCGGTGTGAGCAACGGGTAGATGTCGTTGAGGCTCCGCTCGACCGTCTGATAGTCGTATCCGAAAACCTTGGGAATCTGCTCTTTGGCTTTGTCGGCCAGAACGGCGCGCGCATCGTTCTCACCCTGGATCTCGACGCCGGTCCAGTAGTACCAGCCCCCGACGCCGGCCAGCGCGACGAAGCCGCACGCCAGCAGGATCGACAGCGCGCCAACCAGTTTCGCCGCCCTCACTGACATCAGTTGCCCCCGTCGGGGTACTTGAGGTCGTAGAAGGACATGTGTCCGTTGTCGTCCTCGGCAACAGTGACCCGAAGGCGATACGGCTTGGACGGCGCGTTGTTTCCGTCCAGGTCGGTGACGGTCACCCGCACCGCCACCAGCACGTCGGCCCGATCGGCGACCTTGTCGAGCTTCTCCAGCGCGGCGCCGTTGACAACAGCCTCGGCGCTGGCGTTGGTGTCACGGAACAGCAGCTTCAAATTCTCGGTGTTCTGGCCCTGGCTCATCATGTCGCGCAGGGGTCCGCTGGTGTTGTTGACGAACCGGTCGACGTCCTCGTCGATGGACTGCTGTGTGTAGCTGAACATGTTCACGACGAACTGCGATGCGGTGTCGACGAAGAGCTGGTTCTGCGCTTCCTGGGCTTCCTCGGCGTGTTGGTGCCGCGCCGTCACGAAGACCGCCGACCCGAGTGCGGCCAGCGCCACGACGAGCGCCACCAGCGCCACCAGTGCCACCCGCGCGCGGTGGGGTTGCCTGCGCGGCGGTCGGCCGGTCGGCCTGGACAGCCGCACCTTGATGGGCTTGGGCGCCTCGACAGGAACGCCTGTGGCCGTGGTGGCTGCACCGCTGGTCGGACCGGCGGCCCGCGACGCACGACGCCGTCCCGCCGGCTTCGGCGACTGTTGCGTCGAAGCCGTTTCCTCGCTCATCTACGCCTGCCTCGGAGCCATCATCAGATCAACCCAGTTTTCCGCGGGCGCCAGTTTGTCAGCTCCACCCGCGAATACGCCAGTTCCCCCGGCCGGGTCGACGAATGTCCCGCTCTTGTCGTATGAGGCGAAGCTCTGCCCCGACGCCTGGGGCGGCGCCTCGGCAGGCAGCGGAGGGGCGTCGGCGGGCGGCGAGTCCGCGGGCGGTTGCCCCGGCAGCGGCAGCGGCTCCCCCGCAGGCGGAGGCGGCGGCCGCCCGTACGGAGGCACCGCCTGGTCCGGCGGCGCGTAGAACGGGAACGGCGACGGCAGCGGACCGGGCTCGTTCGGCGGAACCGGAAGCGGGTACGGGCCGTGCGGCGCCGGACCCGGTCCCGGTGCCACGCCGGGCGGCAACTGCACCACCGGCGGACCCGGGTCGGGGTCCACCTGCGGCGGGATGAATGGAAACTTGTTCTGCGGCAGGATCATCCGAGGATCGTCGATCGGTTCGCTGCCGTACGGGACGGGCGGGCCGCGCCACGGATTGCTGCCAATCGGCACATAGCCCTTGGGGTCCCGGCAGAGCTGGATGGTGGGTGCCCGCTTCCCGGGGAACTCCTGGCAGGGATAGTTGCGCGCGCCGCGGACCACGGAGGGGTCGTTCTGCGCGGTCTTGCAGTACAGATCGGGTGGAATGTCGCGCAGCGTGGTGTCGGCGGGAGACCGGATCAGCGAGGGCGGAATGAACCCGGTCGTACAGGGTGGCGGGTCCTGCAGGTGGATCTTGAAGTCGAGCTTGCCGCCCTCGTCGGCGGGTACGCCACCGGCGACGGTGCCGAGCGCAGCCATCAGCGCGGGGAAGATGACCAGCGCCTGTTCGAGCGACTTGCTGTAGATCACGCCGATCCGGCCGAAGTTCGCGAGGTTTGCGGCGAGCACGGGGAAGGACGGCCGGATACCGCTGAACGTCTCGTTCGCCGCCTGGGTCGCGCCGGGAACCGTCTGCAGCGTCGTCCTCAACTGCGGATCGGCATCGGCGACGTGCCCGGTGAGCCGGGCCAGACCCTCCGACAACGACTTGATGTCATCGCCGCCACGGATCTGCGCGTCCAGGAACGGGCCGGCCTGATCGATCAACTGGTCGACCTGCCCATAGTTCGCGTTCGCCTCGTCGACCAACATCCGCGACGACTCGATCATCCGAGCGAGCTCAGGACCGGACCCGTTGAATGCGTTGAACGATTCGCGCAGCAGATCCTTAATTCGGGTATCACCGACGCTGGCGACCAGCCTGTCGGCCTCGTCCAGCAGACCGGAGATGTCCTGACCGATCGCCGTGCGGTCCTGGCCGATGCTCGCGCCGTTGCGCAGCTTCGCCGGGGATGGTTTGTCCGGCGGCACCAGGTCGATGTACTGCTCGCCGACGGCGGACACGCTCTTCACCGTCGCGGTGACGTTGTCGGGCACCGGGGTGCCGCTGTTGAGCCGCATGTGCGCGACGACGCCGTCGTTCGTCAGCCCGACCGACTCCACCCGGCCGACTGTCACGCCGCGGTAGGTGACGTTGGCGTTCTGGTAAATGCCTCCGCCCGCAACGAAATTCGCATCGACCTTGTAGGCGCCGATACCGACCGCCGAGGGCACATGAAGATAGAAGATCGAGATAGCGCCCACGGTGAGCACCGTGACGATCGCGAAGATCGTCAGCTGCACCTTAGTCAGTCGGTCCAGCATCAGGGCCCCTCATGCTGGGTCGCGGTACCCGGCGGGATCTTGAACGGATCCGCCGCCTGGCCCGACAGATTGGCAAGCGCCCCGGTCAGGAAGTCGGGGGGATTGATGATCTCGCTCATGTGGGCCATGTTGGTGTCCAGCCCCCACGACGTGGTGAACACCGACTCTCCGAGACGACGCAACGTCAGGTCGAAGGTGGTGTACACGTTCAGGTAGTCGCCGCGCACCGCTCTCCGCAGGTATTTGTAATGGAACGGGAAGGTCGGAAGGAACTCGAGGTCCTTGATCAGATAGTCGACGTTGTCGTTCAGCGACTTGATGACCGGATAAAGGTCCTTGAAGTCCGCGGCGAAGTCGTCCTTAGTCTTCTCAAGGATGTTACTGGCGACTCCGGCGAAACGCTGCAGCGCACCGAACGCGTCAACGATGTTGCCGCGGTTCTTGTTCAGCACGTCCAGCGCGGCGGGCAATGTGTCAAGGGTGCGGCCGAGACTGTCCTTGCTGCGTGCCAGGATCCCAGAGAATCGGTTCAGGCCTTCTGCCGCTGCGATGATGTCACCGGTCTGCTGATCGAGCGAGCTCGTCAGCTCTGCGAGTCGCGGCACCAGATCAGTGAAGGTGCCCTCGCGGCCTGCGACCGCGTTATATGCCTCGTCGGTGATGTCCTGCAGTGCACCGAGATTGCCCTTGTTCACCACGACACCCAACGACGAGAGCACTTCCTCCGTCGTCGGGTAGCGCCCGGTACGGCCCAGCGGAATCTGCGAGCCCTCCTTGAGCCTGCCGACCCCCTTTCCGTCCGCCGGTGACGCGAGCTCGATGTGCTGGGAGCCCAGCAATGACGTCTGCGCAACCTTGGCCGTCGCGTTCTCCGGCAGGTTGACGTTCTCGTCCAGCGACAGCTGCACTGCCGCGTAGAACGTGCCGTCCGGACGCTGCATCGCCTCGATACCCGACACGCTGCCGACCGTGACGTCGTCGACCATCACCGGCGAATTCTGGGGCAGCGTCGCGACGTCGGGAAGGGCAACGGTGATCTTGTACGAGCCGGAGCCGTGCCCCGACGTACCCGGCATGTCGAGCGAGTTCAGGCCGCCGAACGAACAGCCGGCGAGCAGCGTGGCACCCGCAGAGATCGCGACCGTCCGCTGGACGGCACGAGATGTCAAGGCCTGCAGAGGTTTGCGCATCACCCACCTCCCTCGGCCGGCAGCGGGCCCGCGGGCGGCGGCGCAGCTGGTGCATTCGGGTCGGCTGGTCCCGGCGCGGGTGCCGGAGCTGCTTCGGGACCCCCTGCGTGTGATGTCGACTGTTCGGGCGGCACCATCAGCGAACTCAGGTCCGTTGCGGCCGACGGCTTCGGCCCGCTCACTCCTGGTGCGGACTGCCACTGCAAATAGGGCACCGGCGTCTCCGCCTTCGCCTCGGTTTGCGGTGTGTCGTAGATGATCTGGCCCTTGTAGGCGGTGATGCTGTTGATCGGGTGGAACAACAGAGGCGGGAAGTTCATCGTGATGCGACGCAGCACCGGTCCCATTCGTTGCCTGCACAATTCGGCGCGCTTGTAGTTGTCGGTCGATGTACCGGCGTCGAACACACCGCCGCAGATGAACTGCACCGGGTTGCCGAAGTTCGGCAAGGTGAGCAGGCCGCCGACGGTGCCCTGCGCCGGGTTGTAGATGTTGTAGAAGTTCGCAAGACCGTTCGGCGTGATGTGCAGGATCTGTTCGATGTCGTCGCTGTGCTCGGTCAGAATGCTGGTGAAATCGGTCAGCTTGTTCACCTGGCCGATCAACGCGTCGTTGCTCTCGTTGAGGAACCCCTTCACATCACCGAGGGCCTGGTTGAGAGTGCCGAGTGTGTTGTCGAGATCCGTTGTGCTGTCGGCCAACACCTGCGAGACCGAAGCGACGTGACCGGTGAACTGGACAATCTGTTCGTTGCTGTTCGACAGCGCGTTGATGAGCACCTGCAGATTACGGATGGTGCCGAACAGATCGGTGCGCGAGTCGCCGAGCCTGCCCGCCGTCTGCGACAGCTCCCGCAGCGCCTCCCGGAACGAGTCGCCGTTCCCGTCGAAGGTGTCAGCGGCCTGGTTCACGAACGAACTCAGCGGGCCCTGCATGCCTCCCTGCTGTGGTCCGAGTTCCCGGCTCAGCGCCGACAACTGCTCCTTGACCTCGTCCCATTCCACCGGAACCGCGGTGCGGTCCAGCCCGATGCTCGCGCCGTCGGACAGCGACGGCCCGCCGGTGTAGGCAGGTGCGAGCTGAATGAAACGAGCCGACACCAGGTTCGGCGAGATGACGAGCGCCTTCGCGTCGGCGGGCACCTTAACCCCGTCGTGCAGGGTCATGGTGACCTTCACGTCGCTCGCGCGCGGTTCGATCGAGTCGATCTTGCCAACCGGCACACCGACGATGCGGACATCGTCGCCCGGATAGAGACCCACCGTCGATGTGAAATACCCGACGACCTTGTCGCCGGTCCGCGAGGGCCACACCAGGTAGACGCCGACGGCCAGCACAGCGACCAGCACGGCGGCCAGCGCTATCCGCAGCCAGCGGCTGCGGTCCGGTGACGGATTCGCGTAGGTCATGGTGACTTCGGCCTGATGATCAGTCGTTCGGAGATGTAGCCCTTGAGCATGTCGGAAAGGCTGTCGGGCAGCTTGCCCGGCTGGAAGTACGTGTCGAACAGGACTTCTGCGATCGGTGCGGGCGGCAGGCCGTACAGGTTGATCTGGAAGCCAGGTCCCGAGCCGACGACCTCACCCAGCGCGGTCGCATACGGCGGCAGTCGCTTGAGCGCCTCGCCGATGTGCTCGCGGCGCTCGAGAAGGTTGTCGAGTACCAGGTTCAGCTTCTCCAGCGCTGGCTTGAACTCCTTGCGGTTGTCGGCCACGAACCCCGAAAGCTGTTCGGATACATCGTCGATTCCCGCGATGAGGTTACTCAGCGCCTGCCTGCGCTCGTCGAGTGCCGCGAAAAGCAGGTTGCCGTCCAGAACCAGCTGGTTCACCTGGCCGGCGCGCTGAGCCAGCGTGTCCGAGACCTTCTTGGCGTGTGCCAGAAGCTGTTCCAGCGCCTCGTCACGCTTGTTGATGCTGCGCGACAACGCGGTGACGCCGTCGAGCGCATTGCGCAGGTGCGGCGTCGAATCGCGAAGTGAGTCGGTGAGCGTCTGCAGCGCCTGCTCCAGGCGCGGCTTGTCCAGCTCGCTGGCGTTCTGGCCAAGGTCCTGCAGCGCGGTGTTGAGGGTGTAGGGGGTCGTGGTGCGGCCCACCGGGATAACGGTGGAGCGGCCTCCGCCCCGAGGAGTGACCGCCAGCGACTTCTCCCCGAGCACGGTGTCTGTCTTGATGGCGACCAGCGACTGGTCCCCGACTTTGACGTCACGGTTCACGGTGAAGGTCACCTTCGCCGC